>MDTC01033126.1_pt1 | contig 11612 bp, 13 predicted proteins | sample 811181 | NCBI WGS metagenome assembly MDTC01 (sample SAMN05326644, study PRJNA326480) | marine metagenome | isolation source: seawater | place: Pacific Ocean: North | collected 2011 | reverse complement strand
TAATATTTTCGTAGTGGGAAATGAAGATTATTAATGTGAGCATAAAAATTAATAATTCATCTGAATTAAACAAAAAGTAAGATAGAACGATAGAACTAAAACTACTTATCAATGCTGAAAGAGATGAAATTCTTTTTACCAAATAAATCAAAATCCAAACTAATATAATAGAACTAAATAAGTAAAAATTCACCATAAAGATTATGCCTAAATAAGATGCGAAACCTTTGCCTCCACTAAAATTAAGCCAAATTGGAAATATATGTCCAAGAAGAATAAGCAAGCTTGATAAAAAAATTAATTGTCCATTAATCATTTGAGTTAGATAAATTGCTAAGCAAGCTTTACTAAAATCAAGAATAAGAGTTAATACAGCAGCAGTATAATTGCCTGTTCTAAGGACATTTGTTGCTCCAGTATTTCCTGATCCAATTTTTCTTATATCATCAAGTGAAAAAAATTTAGCTAAGATTACACCGAAGGGTATAGAGCCTATAATGTAAGAAAATAAAACAATTATAAGAACTTCAGAAATCATTTAATCAAGTAAAATTGCTAGGCAAGCCATTCTGATAGCGACACCATTTTCTACCTGTTCATTAATCACTGATTTATTCACATCATCAGCTAAGGAACTCTCTATCTCCACATCTCTATTGATAGGCCCAGGATGCATTACAAGAACATCTTTTTTTGCAATTTTTAATCTTTCTGATGAAAGACCATATTTTACGAAATAATCTTCTGTACTTGGTAATTCTGTTTCTAAGATTCTCTCATTTTGAATTCTGAGCATCATTACTATGTCAGAATTATTTATTCCCTTGTCTAGGTCGTTAAATGTCTCAACTTTATATTTGTGTAAGTCACTAGGTTCAAAATATTTTGGAAAAACAAATCTTACAGTAGATCCCATTTTATTTAACAAATAGTAATTTGATCTCGCAACACGACTATGTTCTAGGTCTCCACATATTGAAACCGTAAGATCTTTTAAGGTTTTTTTGTGACTAAGAATTGTAAATGCATCAAGTAGTGCTTGAGTAGGGTGTTCATTTATACCTTCACCAGCATTGATTACAGGACAATTCAAGAGATTTGAAATTTTTTCTGCAGAATTATCTTCACTGTGTCTAATTATCACTAGATCAGGATTCATGGCTCCTATGGTTTGAGCTGTATCAAATAACGTCTCACCCTTTCTTAGAGATGAGCCTTGAATATTCATATTAACTACGTCAGCTCCCAATCGTTTAGCTGCGATTTCAAAGGATATTAATGTTCTTGTGGAAGGTTCAAAAAAAAGATTAATCACTGTTCGCCCAGTAAGGATAGGGTAGTTTTTATTTTTTTCTTTATTCTTTAGCTTAAAAAAAATTCCAAGCTCTAAAATTTTATTTATATCCTCTACTGAGAGATATTTTATTCCTAATAGATGCTTTTGACTTATTTTGGGTATCTTAATATTACTAGACATCAATATTTATTCTTCATTATATAATTTATTGCACCTTCTAAGATAAATGCTGCAGCTAGGTTATCAATGTCTTTTTTAGCCTGTTTTTTTTTAGACCTGCTTTTTTCATTTTTCTCATAATTTCTTTCAACAGCAACTGTAGACAGCCTTTCATCCCAAAAAGCGTATTTGATGTTTATTTTACTACACATCAATTCAGCTTTATCTCTTACAGACTGAGCACTTTTTCCTTCTGTTCCATCCATATTTTTTGGGAGCCCAAATATAATTCCTATTATATTATATTCTGAGATCATACTTTTTAGTATATCAATGATATTACCCAATTTATCTTCACTGATAGTTCTTAAAGGCAAGGCACCATCTAAACTATGAGTTGAGATTGAAACGCCGATCCTTTTTTTACCCAGATCTAATCCCATAATTCTTTTTTGATTCAAAAGAAATGGTTTGAATTCATGTAAATCATCTACTTTGTTTGTTGAATTAAGCATTTTTTATATGTATATCATAGTTTGTTTAATGCTTATATATTAGAAAAATATGGAATTTGATAAAGACAGTCTTTACAAATTAGGAAAGTTATCAAAAATTCAGATTGATGATAGTAAGTTAGAGTCCTTATCTTCAGATCTTACTTCAATTATAAAGTTTATAGACAGATTAAAAAGTATCGATACAGAAAATGTTGATCCAACTTCAAATTCGTTAGATCAATCATTGGTTATGAGAGAAGATATTGCTTCGGACGTGAATACTGCTAATGAAATATTAGAGAATGCTCCGCAGAAAGAGTTAGACTTTTTTTCTGTTCCAAAAGTAATTGAATAAAATCATGAAAACAAATTTAAATTTTATAGAGGCATGCGATTTTCTTGACAAAAATGAAACTACATCAGTTGAGCTTACAGAGACTTATTTAAAAAATATTAAAGAAGCAAAAGAACTTAATTGTTTTAATACTATTTCAGCAGAGCAAGCTCTAGATGATGCTGAAAAATCAGATATAAGACGTAAACAAGGAAAGCTAAAAAGTCGTTTTGACGGTATACCCATAGGAGTTAAAGACTTATTCTGTTCTAAGAACATTAAAACAACAGCCTCTAGTAAGATTTTGTCAAATTTTATACCTTCTTATGAGTCAACTGTTACTCAAAATTGTATTGATGCAGGCTTAATCAGCCTAGGCAAATTAAATTGTGATGAATTTGCAATGGGTTCAACAAATAAAACAAGTTATTATGGTCCTGTCACAAATCCATGGAAATCTAGTAAATCAGATGCAAAACTTGTACCAGGCGGCTCATCAGGTGGATCAGCAGCAGCAGTTGCGGCTAATTTATGCGTCGTATCTCTAGGAACTGATACAGGAGGTTCAATCAGACAGCCAGCTTCATTTACAGGAACAGTCGGACTAAAACCAACTTATGGAAGGGTTTCAAGATGGGGCATAATAGCTTTTGCATCATCACTGGATCAAGCAGGTCCAATAACAAAGACAGTTGAGGACGCTGCAGCTTTACTTGAAATTATTGCAGGACACGATCCTAAAGACTCAACTTCTTCTATAAAAGAAAAGGAAAGCTTTCTCGATAATTTAAATAGTTCAGTTAAAGGAATGAAAATTGGAATTCCAAAGGAATTTAAAAGTGATGGCCTTCCTGTTAGCACTCAAAAAGCATGGGATGATTGCAAGAAATTGCTTCAATCTAATGGTGCTGAATTGATTGATATAAGTCTTCCTCATACAATGGATGCTTTACCAACTTATTATATTATTGCTCCAGCAGAAGCTTCTTCTAATTTAGCAAGATATGATGGTGTGAAATTTGGAATTAGAGAAGAGGGTGAAAACCTTATTGAAATGTATGAAAAAACTAGGTCAATTGGCTTTGGAGATGAAGTAAAAAGAAGGATATTAATAGGAACTTATGTTTTATCTTCTGGTTACTATGATGCCTATTACATAAAGGCTCAAAAGATAAGATCATTAATAAAGAATGATTTTAATAAAGCTTTTGAGAAAGTTGATGCGATCTTAACGCCATCAACTCCATCAACAGCTTTTGAAATTGAAAATGAACCAAATGATCCTGTTCAAACATATTTAAATGATGTATTCACAGTCCCTATTAATCTAGCTGGTATACCAGCAATATCAATTCCTTTTACTAATGATGAAAATAATTTACCGATAGGCCTTCAATTAATTACAAATTCATTTGAAGAGCAAAAGTTATTAAATATTGCAAAAAATGTACAGGATACTGTTAACTATAAATCCGTGCCTACAAACTGGTGGAAAAAATGATTAATGGCTGGGAATTAGTAATAGGAATTGAAATTCACGCTCAAGTAAAGTCAAATTCCAAATTATTTTCATCTTCTTCTACTAAATTTGGCTCAGGCCCAAATAGTCAAGTCAGCCTTGTGGATGCAGCCATGCCTGGAATGTTGCCGGTAATAAATAAATTTTGTATAGAGCAAGCTGTGCGATCAGGAATTGGATTAAATGCTATAATTAACCATAAATCTATCTTTGATCGTAAAAATTATTTTTACCAGGATTTACCTCAAGGATATCAAATATCTCAATTTAAGGATCCTATTGTAGGAAATGGATATATTATAATTGACTCAGATGGTCAGTCAAAAAAGATTGGTATTGAAAGACTGCACCTTGAACAAGACGCAGGAAAAAGTTTGCATGATCAAGATCCAAATCTAACTTTCGTTGATTTAAATCGTTCTGGAATTGCTTTAATGGAAATTGTTTCCATGCCTGACATGAATTCAGCGGACGAGGCTGTAGAATATGTAAAGAAGATACGTTCTATATTGCGTTACCTAGATACCTGTGATGGTAATATGGAACAAGGTTCACTGAGAGCAGATGTAAATGTATCTGTGAATAAACCAGGTGCAGATTTAGGAACGAGGTGTGAGATTAAAAACTTGAACTCGTTTAAATATATTCATTCGGCAATAATTTATGAAGCAAAAAGACAAATTAAGTTAATTGAGTCAGGTGAAAGTATTATTCAAGAAACAAGGTTATATAATATTGAATCTGGAGAAACACGATCAATGCGATCAAAAGAAGATGCTCACGACTATAGATATTTTCCTGACCCAGATTTATTGCCGCTTGTACTTGATGATGAATGGGTTGCAAAAATAAAAAGCTCTATTCCTGAATTACCTGATCAAAAAAAAGAGAGATTTATTAGGGAATATGGCCTTAGTGAATACGACTCGAAAGTTATTGTATCTGATAAATCAACAAGTGATTATTATGAAACAGTTGTCAAAGAACGAAACCCTAAACTCGTAACTACATGGGTAACGATTGAACTATTTTCTGTCTTAAATAAAAAAAATTTATCTATCGATAATAGTCCAGTATCACCAAATCAATTAGGTGAGTTAATTGATAAGATCGAGAGTGGCAAAATTTCGAGTCGTCAGGCAAAAGATATTTTTGAGGAAATGTGTGAAACAGGTAAAAGTGCAAATAATATTATAAATGAAAAAGGGCTTACTCAGATTAGTGATGAAAGTGAGCTAGAGAAATTAGTTGATAATGTATTATCCTCAAATCCTGAAAATGTTGAAAAATATAAAAATGGAAAAGATAAATTATTTGGTTTTTTTATTGGAGAAGCAATGAAACTTTCAAAAGGTAAGGCTAATCCAATTATATTAACTGACTTATTGAAAGAAAAGTTAGAATAAATATTTTTAATTAATATATTTCTATTATTTAAAAATACTGAATATTTAAAATTACTATAGATAAAATTGATGCTTGAAATAAAAAATTTAACAAAACAATATAATCTAAATACTCTTAAAATTTTATACTCAAAAAAAAAACGAGTTAATGTATTAGATAATATAAATTTGAGAGCCAAAGATGGAGATATTATTGCCTTGTTAGGTAAAAATGGGTCAGGCAAAACAACTTTTTTAAAAATTATAGCCGGCATTCTTCTTCCGGATGAGGGAAAAGTTAAATTAAGAGGCAATTTAAATAATAATAAAAAAATGGTATTGGTAAATTCAAACGATAGGTCTTTTTTTTGGCGTCTCTCAATTTTAGAAAATTTAAAATTTTTTTCTCCAAATAAATTTAATTCTGATGAAAATATTAATTCTATATTATCTCTTTTAGAATTAGATACAAAAAAAAACCAGATTTATTTAAGCCTTTCAAGTGGAGAAAAAAAAAGATTATCTATTGCAAGAGCACTTATACAAAAACCAAAAATTCTTTTGTTGGATGAGTTTACAAGTTCACTAGATATTTTATTAAAAGATAAAATATTGAAAGTAATAAAAAAATTAGTAGATACCAAGATAATTGATATAGTTTTATACTCAACCCATTCGTTAGACGAGGTGATTGAAATTGCAAATAAATATTTATACTTGGATAATGGAAAAATTATTATCGAAAAAAAAGTAAATGAAAAAACAGATATCTCTCAAATAAAAAGTGTTTTTGAGAAATTTAATAATTAACAATGTTTTATAAGATGTTAAAAAAAGATCTGTCTATAGCGTTGAGTTATAAATTCAGTTTTTTTTCACAGTTTTTGTTCACAATATTTCAAATAATTTTTATATATTATATTTCACTATTTGTTGGCAACTTAGAAATATATGACAATATAAGTTTAACATACTTTCACTATGTTATATTTGGCATGTGCTTTACTGATATTTTAATTACTATTACAACGCATTGTCCGAGAGAAATATTAAATTATAAATATTCAGGAATTTTTGAGGAAATCGTTTCATTAAAACAAAACTTTTATGAAGTAATATTCAGTATTGGATTATATTCGATTTTTATCAGCTTAATAAAACTAATCATCTATATAGTTGTTTCGAGTATTCTAATAGTTGATTTTATTATTGTTATATTTTACTTTATCGAGATATTTTTAACGATAATTCTTCTAATACTTTCCTTTTTATTAATTAGTATATTAGCTAGTTCGTATACAATAGTTTTTTTAAAAGTAGGGTTTATACCAACACTATTTTTATTATTCTCAGTAATATTTGGGAATGCATATTTTCCTAATGAAATATTACCAGAGTTTTTAAGTTCGCTTTCAAAACTTACAACATTTACTTATGGTATAGAAAATATAAGAATGATACAAATGGAGCAAATTGATTATAAAAAATTTTATGAAAATATTTTTTGGATGACAATTTTGAACACAATCTATTTCTTTTTAGGATATTTTTTCATTAATAAATCAATTAAATTTGCAAAGAAAAATGGTACGTTACTTCAATATTAATAAAAAGTTATTACTCTTAATATTTTTTAATTTTTGTTATAGTTTGTTTTTAAATAAAATGTTCACGTTTCAGAATATTTTATTTAAACTAGAGCGTACTAAAAAAAAATATAGTTTTTTAAAAATAAACGACAGTTCGTTAATTTTTCAATATGAAAGAAAAATATCTAATATATTTAGAATTGATAAATGTTTAATAAGCTCAATTTGTCTTTATAAAACCTGTAAAGAATTAGGTTTAAAAACTAGATTAATAATTGGTGTAGATAAGGAAAATGACATTAATCTCCAAAATTCATTTAAATCTCATGCGTGGGTTGAAATAGAAGAAAATACATTTTTTCAAAGCAATAATTCATTTAAAAAGATATTTTCAATTGAATGAAACATTTTTTTCTCAAATTTGATTTGCCACTAAAAAATTATAAGTCCCAGACTAAAAAGTCTTTAATAAAAAATTTATTTATAAAAAAAAAAATCAATTAAAAATGAATATTTTTTTAAAAATAATATTCTTGTCATAAGTAACTCACGAATATTAAATGATCATAGCGCGATATCGCCAAGTAGAAATAAGATAAATGATTGCGAGTTTATTTATAATTGTTATCAACTAGGAAATAATACAATTGATAAAATATATGGATCATTTGCATTCATTATATTTGACATAAACAAAATGAAATTATTTGCGTCATGTGATTATTATCACCAGAGACCTCTTTATTATTTATTTAATAATAATAAGTTATATTTTTCAACAAATATTGATTTCATTTTAGAAGGAATAGAAAACTCAATGCAAATCGATCAAGAAATTGTATATGATTATCTTGTTACTGGAATACCTAGAAAAGGTAGAACAATATATAAAAAGATTAATATTGTACCAAATAATTATCTACTAGAATTTAAAAATAAGAAAATCAAAGAAATTGAAATGTGTAGAATTGATAAATTTTATTTTCAAAGAAACAGTAATAATTATTCTTCAAAACTAAATCAGATTTTTTCAGACACCTTGAGTAAACAATTAGATTATTCAGAAGATAAAGTTGCATTTACATTAAGTGGGGGTCTCGATTCAAGTTCAATTGTTTGTACGGCCGATTTATTAAACAAAAATAAAAAATTTTATACACATTCTTGGCTTTATAAGGGATTGAAAAAAAATCAGTTAAAGAGGAGTAATGAAAAAAAATTTATTAATTTAGTAAATAAAAAGTGTGATGTTACACCTTGTCACCATATTTTTGAGAAACACGGCCCTTTGAAAATAATTAATGAAACAACCAATTTTAGTGAGCCAATTTTGGGTGTTAATATTTTTGCGCCATTAAGTGTGTTTAAAAGAATGAAAAAAAGTAAAATTAATTATCTCTTTGAGGGAACTGGAGGGGATAGTACGATTTCGCATGGAACACCATTATTCTACGAGTTAGGAAAAAAGTTCAAATTATTTAAGCTTATTGAGCAATATAAAATTTATTGTGATATGAAAAAAAAGACATATTCCCTATTTGAATGTTTAAAAAATTACTTTTTTAAACCTTACTTACCTTTTATTTCACTTATTAGATATAGATTAAACAATAATAGAAATGACTTCTTTAACATAAATATTTTTTTGAAAGACAAAAATAAGATAAGTGTAGAAAATAAAATTAGAGAAATATTAGGCTATCATCAAACAGTAATAAATTTTTATAAGAGGTCTATTAAAGATTATGAACTCATGACAGCAAAAGACGGAATCGAGGCATATGCGAATAGATGCAACTACATAGCTGCTGACAAATATGATATTGAAACTTTTGATCCATTTTATAATAAATTTATGAAATCTTTTTGTATTAATGTACCATATAGATACAAGTTATATAATGGTATCGATAGATATTATTTTAGAGAATCAATGAAGTCTATTATTCCTAAAGAAATTTATGAAAGAAAATGGAAAGGAGATATGAGTGGGATTTTTTTTAACGAGTTATGTTCGACATCATTTCATTCTATAGAGCAAATGGTTTGTGAAAACTCTTCACTCATAAAAAAGATAATTAGTAAGAAAAAATTAAAAGCATTTTATTTTAATATGAAGAAGCAAAACAGCCAAAAATTAGGTGTAATTTTATACAAATTAATTTATATGTCCATTTGGCTCAAAAAAAGAGGACTTTAGAACAAAAATGCTTGAGAAAAGAATATTTTCATTTAATAATCCCAGATTAACACTTAATACACTCTGCAATGAAAGATAAAAAAAAATACCGGTTAGATAAGCCTGTTGTAAGAGACTTAGGTGACGTCAAGGAACTTGTAAAAGGAATTGGCGGTGGTGGAGGAAAAGAAGCGGGTGGCCAGGACGGTGGATTCTTCCCATTAGAAGTCAGCTAATATAATTTGTCATATATATACAAAGTTAGTTCTAACATTGTATCAACTTTTTTTGAAATTCCATTTCTCAAAGAACATAAACTATCGTCAAGAGAGACAGTTAATATTACTGCGAAGATGGATCAGAACCTAGACTGTAGTAATTTTCTTTATTCAAACCAGAATAAGTATACTTGCAATTATAGAATCTCAAAAATATACATAAAAGACATTGCCTATTTTCAAATTAAAAATCGAGGAAAAGAAATTAGAATAAAAGTACTTGAAAAAAATTATATTCACAAAAATTTATTTTATAGTAAATTTTTAAATCATATTATTCCTTACGCTTTATATATGAACGGTAAATTAGTTTTGCATGCAAGTGGAATAACTAATAAAAATGCATCTTTTCTGTTTTTAGGTAGATCACAGTCAGGTAAATCCTCACTTTCTGCAAGCTTAAGAGACTATAATTTTTTAAGCGAAGATTCAGTTTTAGTTAATTTTAAAAAAAATAATTTATACTCATGCGGCTCATTCCCATATGTAAAATTGAATAAAAACATTGCACTAAAATTATTTTTTGATATTGAGGATAGTATAATTGTGAATGGCGAAACATTTAATAGATCATTATTTAAGGTAAATAATTATGATGATAAGATAAAAAAAATTCATAAATGTTATATTTTAAAATGGTCAAATAATTTCAAAATATCAAAATTATCTCCGAAAGAAAGCTTAGTAGAACTGTACGCGTCCTCTTTTGGCCCTAACCCAATTGACTCTTGTAAGGAATCGCAAATTTATCAATTCAAACAATTTATGGAATTTATAAAAAAAATTCCCATTTATTTACTGGAAAGAAATAAAAAAAACTTATTTAATGACAATAATAAAATAATTGAGCACTTAAATTTTTAAAAATGTCTGAAAAAAAACTTATCGTTAATAAATGCTGTAACTATGAACTTTTAAACGATGAAATTATTATTTTAAACCAAGAAACTGGCAAATATCATGAACTAAATAGTACTGGAAAGATAATATTCAGTAAAATTATAGAAATTCAACTTTCCAAAAAAGAACTAATAGAGAAAATTAATGAAGAATATAAAGATAATATAAATATAAGTGAGGTTGATGAGTTTATAAATGATTTATTCCAACGAAAAATAATTTTTGAACAATAAATTGATCTATTATGGATCGAGATTTAGAAAAAATATTATTTCAACCATTGTTAGGTAGAAAAAAATATATTCAGAATCTCAATACTTATCAAGTTGAGCAATTATTGAGTGTTGCAAATAGATTTTTACTATCAGGTTTCCTACTTAATTATCATTATTTTGATAATAGTAGTAAATTTCTGAAAAATAATTTAATCAAAATAAATAAAGAATATTTAAAAAAATTACTTTTGATTGACTCGAAAGTGATAGAGTTATCAAAGCTATTTCATAAACAAGGAATAGAGCACGTCTTTATGAAGGGTACAGCCCTCAAATTTGGAAATTATTATAGTAATAACGAACGACAATATAGAGATATTGACATACTGGTAAAGTCAGAAGATTTAATGAAAGCATATAGCTTGGCAAAAGAGTTAAAGTTTAAATATATGAATTCTAAGACTTCAGATAGCGTGAAATATTTTGAACATTCACACCAGTTACCTGTAATGCTTGATGAAAATAGAGTACCTCTTGAAATACATCATAGAGTTACAAGTCCAATATTTTTTGATAACTGTCCTTTGAAAGATAGTTTTTTTAAAAATAAAGTTTGTCATGGTTCAATTAATATTCCTTGTGATGAGGATTTGCTTTTACATAGTTTTTATCATGGAATTAAACATGATTATTATAGTATTCCTAAAGCTCCAATATTTCTTTTTGATTTTATTAATATATGCAAAAAAAATAATAACTCATTCTTCAAAATTCAGAAGAAAATGAAAATCATAGGTTTAGATGAAGAGTATGAAATATTAGATAAGATTTATCAATTATCTATTTCAAAAAAAAAATTGGATAGTGAAGTTCTGAAATATATTAGAAAAATCACTTCAAATTTTAATTGGAGTGAGTCACAACGAAAAAGAAAAATTAACCTTCATAATATTCTGTATGAATTAAAACATATAAGATACCTGTATCAAACAAGTTTCTTCTCATTTAAATATATTTCTATTTTATTGAGTGATATTAAAAGATATTTCTTTAAAAAAACTAATAATCTAAATTAAAAGGCATTTTAACAATTATTTAAATATTATAGTAGATAATGATAAATAAATTATATAACAAAGTATTTTATTTGGAGAGATGGGTGAGTGGTTGAAACCGGCTCCCTGCTAAGGAGTTGTGCGGGCTTATACTCGTACCGAGGGTTCGAATCCCTCTCTCTCCGCCAAATTAAATCAAGTAATG
>MDTC01218802.1_pt1 | contig 11613 bp, 7 predicted proteins | sample 811181 | NCBI WGS metagenome assembly MDTC01 (sample SAMN05326644, study PRJNA326480) | marine metagenome | isolation source: seawater | place: Pacific Ocean: North | collected 2011 | reverse complement strand
CCATTGGACCAAGAAGAAGTCCGTATGACTCGCGCAGTTCGATTATCCAAATCAAACAACACCATTACCACGTATTTACTCGATGGTGAGGAAAGCACACAAAAGGCATTCCATCGCCTTCTTGGCGCAGCAAATGCTCGACCAGATGGATACAATATCGTTCTCCAGGGTGACGTCACTAAATTGGCTAAAATGACTGCTAAGGAGCGAAGAAAAGTTCTCGACGGTGTTGCAGGTGTCACTTCTTATGATGACGAAATTCGCAAGGCTGACCGTCAAAAAGAGATGGTTGAGGGATACATTGAACGTATCGGCCTTCTTGAAGACGAACAAAAAGCACGTCTGAAAGATCTTACCAAAGAGAAGAATCTTGCACTCAAGGTTCAAGACTTAGTTGCTGAACTTCAACAGGCACGAATTGTTTCCGCTCAATCTAAATTAGCGAGCCAACAATCTGAACGAACATACATGGTCGAAGAGCGCGTCAGAATTGACGGCGAAGCGACCCAACTGGAGGGAGAAGTCAAAGAAGGTGCTAAAGTACTTCTGGAACTCGAGGATAAGATTGGCGTCTTGCAAAAGCAAATCGAAGATCTCATGGGCGGAGATTCAAACGGACTACTCGCCGCCATTAACCAACTTCAGATTTCAATTGCAACCAGCAATGACCGCATCAGTGAAGCGGAAGACAAAGACCTTGAAGATAAAGAAGAATTGGTTGAACTGGCTGAATCTTTGTTGCAAGCACAGAATTCACTTGGAGAATTTAAAGAGGAACTGAGCAATGCTGGTACCGATTTGAAAAATGCCGATATAGCCCTTGCAGAAGCTAAGAAGGAAGAGTTGGAAGTCCAATCACTTCTCGAATCATCAGGGACTGCAAACGCTGAATTATCACGTGCGCTGTCGAAAGCGATTGCCGAAGTCGAGACTGCAACTGGGACGTTACAGTTGGCACAAAATGAAGTGAATCGAGTTGCTACGCAAGCAGAAATGCTTGATGAGCAATTGAGCGCAGCTCAAGAAGCCGCTGAAAGCGCTCGACTTGCTCTAGGAGAATCGCAGTTAGAAGGTGAAGAACTCGGCGCAGATGCACCAGACCAAGACCGTCGAAAACTTGGTGATCAATTACTCACAGCACAACGTTCGGAAGCAAAACTTGCGGAGGAATCCCAAGCCGTTGAGACCCGGTTGCGTGAAACCGAGAGAAAACTCAACACGGCAAAGAATGAACTTGAGAATCGAAGTGGTGCCAAAGGTATGGCTGGTGGCGCTGCAGCCATTATTGCTGCACGAGACCGTGGCGAATTATCAGGCATCATTGGAACTGTTGCCGAACTTTGTCAGCCTCGTGATCCCACACATACCGATGCATTAGCAACTGCCATTGGCGGCGGAATGACTTCCGTTGTTGTTGACAACGATGAAGTCGCAGCAAAAGCGATTCAATGGTTGGCTCAAAACAAAGCGGGAAGGGCTACGTTCCTACCCCTGAACAAACTCACTCAATCACGTGCTGCTGGAAAGGCGATGATGGTGGCCAAGAAACCAGGCGTCATTGGATTTGCCAATGAACTGCTTGATTTCGATCCTCGTATCGATGTCGCCGTTCGTTTCGTTCTTCGAAATACGCTTATTGTTGACAACATGTCAACTGCTCGAATGAATATGGGTGGAGTGCGCCTAGTTACTCTGCGAGGCGACGTTACAGAAGCTGGTGGCGCAATGGTCGGTGGTTCAAAGCGAAGAATGACCGTTACTTTCGGAGGAAATATACAGGGTGCAAGCGAAGTTGAAGCACTTGCTTCTGATGTTGAACGATTCCGATTGATGGCTGATACAGTAAACGGTGCCTTGGCTGAGGCTCGAAGCCTTCAAGCACAATTACGAGTCAAAATCAATGCTCTTTCCGAAGGAGACCACGCCGTACGATTCCAAGAATGGCGTGCTGAACACAAACAAACTCAGACGAATCACAATAATGCGCTTGGTGAAGTTGCTACTCTTGAGAAGCGTTTGGTCGATCTCAAACTCGAAGGTACCAACAAGATTCGTGAACATGATTCTGCCCACCAACTCCTCGCCGCAGCGAATGAACAACGTTCAATTGCTCAAACTGCATTAGAAGACGCAAGTCCAGAGCATCTCAAAGACCGTTTGCATGCTGCAGAAGTTAAGCGTGTCGAGGCAGAAGGTCTCAAAGCACAAGCAGAGATTTCCCTCAATGGAGATTCAAGTCATCAAAACCTCTTGAGCAGTCGTGTTGATGAAATTTCTCAACGTATTGCCTTGCTTGAAGGAAATGCCATCACTCGAAGCGACCGCATCGACTCATTACAAGCAGGCATAGCAACCGACTCTATAGAGCTCAAGAAAAAAGAGGATGAGCGATTCCAATTCCTTGAAGAGAACCAAGGCCTAGAGGAAGAACGTGTTGAATTGATTGAAGAGCGTAGTGGATTACACGTTTCGCTCCAACAAAAAGCAACCGACGCCCGTTCCCGACGTGTCATGGTTGAAGAAATGGGCCGTGCTCTCACTCTCAAAGATGCATCCATTCAAGAAACGCTGCAAGAAATGTCAGAAAACAACATTGAAGCGGCACACGAAGATACAGTATTGCCCAGTGTTGGTGATGCAGAACGTAATGAACGCACGCTCCAACGTCGACTCGATTCATACGGCCCAGTCAATATGCTGGCCATCGAGCAGTATGATGCATGCGAGGCTCGCCTGTCCGAGATGAAAGGCGATTTCAAAACGCTTCAAGACCGACGCAAGCACCTTATTGATGTCACCGAGAAACTGGAAAGTCAGCGTAAATCCCGTCTCCTCAATGTTCTGGAAAAGGTCAATGAGAACTTCAAAGTCGCTTACAAGTCGCTCAGCGATGGAGGTAGAGGCGAGTTATTCCTTGAAAACAAGGATGAACCCTTCAAGGGTGGATTGGAATTGTGGGCTCAACCACGAGGTAAATCGGCGAAAGTCACTCGTCACCAACTTTCTGGAGGCGAACAATCAATGGCGGCTTTGGCGCTTATTTTTGCCATTCAAGATTATGACCCAAGTCCATTCTATTACTTCGATGAAGTTGACCAGAATCTGGACGGCTACAACGCTGAGCGAATTGCATTGATGTGCAGAGAGCGCAGTAAGCGTGCACAATTCATCATGGTGACACTTCGAAAGGTCTCTCTGCGTCTTGCGGATCACCACATTGGAATTACTCACGGTGGAGATGGCTGTAGCCGTCGTATTGTAGACTTTGACCGTGATCAAGCGATTGCTCTTGGAGAACAAGCAATGGCCGAGGCTGAAAAGGCAGAACAAAAGAACCGTTCACGTATTGAAGAAGCCTCAGCAGCCTCGCACGATATGCCTGAGGTTCCAGAACCATTACCAACGCCAAGTAGCCTTGGCGGTTTGCTTCATCATATGGTTGCATCAGAAGATGAGGAGACTCGTGAACCAGATGCAGGTCGAGGACTAATGGCGCTTTCAGAACGTACTGCAGACATGACAGAAGATATTGAAGAATACGCCGAGGTAGCCCAGGCAATTCAAGCGGTAGAAGCCGAAGAACAAGCGGTTGAAGAGATTACAGAAGCCGAGGAAGAAACAGTTTGAGGTGATTTCCATGGCTGAGCAACAATCTGGACTGGACAAATGGTTCCTACGTCAGGACGTCATTGACCAATTGTTAGCATCGGGTGAAGAATCACAGGAGGCGGCTTTGTTTGGCGATAAAATTATGGCAATTGCTGAAACTGAAGAGGCCGAGCATCAAACACTCATTGACCCCTTTGATCGCTCAGTCGCACTCGTACTCTCTCTAGTTCGAGAAGAGGGTCTTGACGCATGGAATATCGACCTGTCGAGTTTCTTGAAAGTATTCACTGCAAGGGTGAAGTCAGAAGCAAATAATCTCGATTTACCGGCATGTGGGCGATTAATTCGTCTTTCATGGGAAGTTCTTCACCAACAGGCTGAGGACCTTTTCGACCGTGTTCAATATGTTGATGATGAAGGAGATTGGGACGACGGCCTTGGTTTTGGTTGGGAAGCAGATTACAATGATGAAGACTTTTTCTTTACCAATTCTATTCTTCAGGGGAGTGCAGACGATATATTGCCGGACCTTTTAGAAAATCGAGTTCGTCGAGATGAAGGTCGTCCTGTGACTTTGGTTGAACTGCTTTCAGCATTCAAAGATGCTTCTGATGATGCTGAGACGCTTCGCTTGCGTGAAGAAAACCGATTAGCTCATGAAGAAGAGTTGAAGGAATATCTCGCCGACGTAGGAGGAAGAATGCACAACGAAGACCTTGAAGGCGACATCAAGCGTTGTTGGCAAGCTCTTCGCACCTCGTGCCTTGAATTGGAGCAGAGTAAAGTTCCCGTCCTCAAAGTCATGAATGAACTCAAACCGATTCTTGAACAAGCATTTGGTTCGATTCCTGAAGGCTATGATGATGAAGCAAAGGTTGCATCATTCATCGCAGGACTTTTCCTTACGCACAGAGGCTTTGCTTCCATTACTCAGGACAGTGTTCCCGATGGAGAAATATTCCTTGAAGATTCTTGGCCCCACATAGAGACATTTGAAGAAATTAAAGAGTTAATTGAAAGCCAGCAAGCAGCAGAAAATCAGCGAATCCAAGAACAAGATTCCGGTTCAGTTCGGCATGCTAAACTGCGTGCTGAAAAGGCTCGTCTTGCAGAAGAATCAGCATTGCGTAAAGAGGAACGTGCTCTTGCAAAGCAGCAAAAAGAACAAGCAATTGTCGAAGTTCCTGAAACCAAAGAGATTGAAGAACAGTCGTATGACAACCATGAATGGTTGGTTGAATGAGAGGGAAAGAAATGTCTGAAGTTCCTGTAGATACGCTGTTGGAAGCAACTTTATTCGGTGCTGGACGCTCAATGAGTGTCTCAGAACTTTCCACAGCACTCGGCTATGATGAAGATGAGATGTTGGATTCCTTGTATTCTCTTCGTTCAACTCTCAAACGCCGCCGTGGTGGTGCCTTACAGGTTGCAGAAGTAGGCGACCGGTGGGCGATAGAAGTCAAACCAGATGTTGCAAGCCACCTACCAAAAGGTACCAAAACTGAAATTCCGCAGAAACTGCTCAAAGCAGCTGCACTGATTGCTTATCATCAGCCCATGCCACAATCACGTTTGGTCGAGTTATTGGGCCAGAAAGCCTACGATTATGTGCGTGAATTGGCTCAGTTGGGAATGGTTGATCGAAGAAAGGATGGAAACACTCGCCGACTTTCGACAACACGTAGGTTTTCCGAAATATTTGGATGCCCTTACACTGACCGTAAGAAGGTCAAGAAATGGTTCCGTGAACAAGTCAAAACGACTGGACTGTTCGATGGAATGGAAGATGCTGCAGTTCTTCAAGAAGAATCCGAAATCGATGGTCTCATCCAATCGACGTTACCGATTCATGAAGAAGAGTGAATCTCACTCGCTTCGCAATTGTTCGAGCAGTTCACCGACAAGGGTTTGTGTTTTCGGCCCAGATACTTGCTGCAAGCGGGCGGCTACTGTCTCGATTTCATCACCTATCGCTCCTGCTGAAACCGCCATATTGCGTGCATGCAACTTCATGTGTCCTGCCTGTATTCCTTTGGTCGAGAGAGCTCGAAGCGCCCCCAAGTTCTGTGACAATCCTGCCGCAGCTATGATTCCAGCCAATTCCTGGGCCGATTCAACACCAAGTATGGCAAGGTTGGCTTGAGCGACAGGATGGACCTTGGAGGCCCCTCCAACGATACCTACTGCCATTGGTGTCTCGATAGAGCCAACCAGGTTACCTTGCTCATTCTTTTCCCACATTGTCATCGAACCATAGTGTTCGTTACTGTGAGCTGCCCAAGCATGACATCCAGCCTCAATAGCACGCCAATCTTGCCCACAGGCAACAGCAACGCTGCTAATGGCGTTCATTACGCCCTTGTTGTGTGTGGCTGCTCGAAATGGGTCTGCCATAGCAAAGTGTTGAGCCTCAAGAATTCCTTCAATGACTGAAACCCCGTTTTCATGCGTTCCATCTTCTGAAATCTCTTCAGGAGTAAAGACGGCTCGGACACGAGCTAAACGATGTGCTGCGAGATTTGAAAGGATTCGAAGCTGAACTCTGCCACCGGTGATATCTTCAATACGTGGTGCGATTAATTCTGCCATGGTGTTCACGGCATTTGCCCCCATTGCATCTCGACAATCAACCACGATATGGACGATGAGCATAGGGCCGCTAAGGGAATCGATAAGGCGAGTCTCAATACGCTTGCATCCACCACCAAGTCGAATCATGGTTGAAGGTAAGCTGTTGCACAATGCCATCAGTTCTTCAGAATGGGAGAGAACTGCTTGTTCGGCCTCTTTCCAGTCGCTGCATTCCAATACCTGCAATTGTGCAATCATCATTGGAGCATCGGAATTGGTATGAAATCCGCCATTTTTCAAGCAACGCTTCGCCATATTCGATGCAGCAGCAACCACACTTGACTCCTCGAGGCAGAAAGGAATGAGGTAGTGCTTACCATCAATCACGAAATTCGTTGCAACACCAACTGGAAGTGACATTGTTCCGATTACATTTTCGATCATGCGGTCTGCAGCCTCTTCAGTTAATGCTCCACTGGCTTGCAGTGCTGCGACTTGCTGGTCGCTCAGACCGGTCATATCCGCAACAATTTGGCGACGTTCAGCAACGCTGTGTCGGAAAAAACCACTCAAACGACTGTTTTCGACCGGCATACGTCTACGTCCAGTTGTTGCGACATGGCTGTAGACCATCAAGCAATCGGCATCAAGCCATTGAAATGAACGATTCTCATTCTTCACAGATCTTCTTGGTTTGTTTCAGTATTAACGGGTTTAACGCTTTTATTAACGCGTTGAAATGGCGTTAATGATGCGTTAATGAGGGTTTGTGAGTGGAAGCGGCTGTGAGATTAACGTGTCCTAACGCATCTCTTGAGCAGGTCTTTATGGTCAAAGATGAAATACCCAAAGGAGATTGCTCGTTTCATGCGAATTGTTGGAAAAGATATGGATCTCCCTCCCCTTGATGCCAATCCATTCTCGACTTTAGCCCTCGAAACCAGTGATTCAAACCTCTTAGTAGGTCGGCAGCACACTCTTCGGGTGCTTTCCCAGTACATACAGTTCCGCTCTCCACGTCGAATTTTATTGGTTGGTGAGCGTGGTTCTGGAAGAACATCACTGCTTCGCTGTGTGTCGAAAATAGCGCCAATTGCAGTGCATATTGATCACATCCCTCCTATGGATGCAGGGCTCAATTTGTTGAAAGATATTTATTCTCGATTCGTGAATTCTCTTGTTCCTGAAAATCGTAATGAGCTCACAAAGAAAATACTTGATGCTTCGCAGAGTTATACCAATGCCTTGCCCTTGATTGTCATCGATGCTTCAACGGTTGACATTTCAGCATTAAACGTGGCATTGCGAGATACTTTACCGACTCTCGAGCGTATTCAGGCAGTCATTGTTATCGTTTTGGAGACCAAGGACAAGACGATGCTTCATGAGTCAATATTACAAAAACTCGATCAAATGAAACCTTTGGCGAATCTCACATTAGAAGAAGTTCAACTTTTGGTTGAGCGACGTATTGAACAGTCGACGAGTCAGCCGTTTCAGTTCGCTAAAGAAGATGCACAACACCTCTTGGAACAGACATCGGGATTGCCTTCAAATGTGATTCGAGTAATGCGTGATGCTATTGACCATGCCAAAATGTCACAATATACCTATGTGGATCCGCAATACACGTCCACTGAACCCGTATCAGAACCGGTTTTCAATCCCTCTTTGTTTGAAACAACCCCGCATACGTCGCTTGAATCGGTGTTTTCACTGCCAGCCGAGGTAAAAGACGAGGTTGATGAGGAATTGGAAGTCGATGAAGCCGCCTTACAGATAGAACAGGATACGAAAATCATGGAAAGTCTTGAAGACATGAATTTTGACCTCAACCTCGACCAATTAAATGAAGACCAAGACAATCAAGAAGAATTGAAAATTTTAGAGTCCATTGAAGACCTCCAGGAAGGGTATGGAGCAGCACCAGCAATTGCCAAACCCGATGTACACGAACGCCCACCGCTCGATGAACTTACACCTGCAGGGATGACTGGACTTTTCTCACGCAGTCGTTCTTTTCTTGACATGGAACAAGAAGACGCACCCCAGGGGAATCTGGTCGAACAGGTTGGCGGTGTGGAACTGTGGGAAGACCCTTCTTTACAACCAGCTGAAGAAGTTGAAGAAGAGATTAGTGAGGAGGAATCTGCCTACATGCTTCACAACGAAGTTGGTTTCATAGAAGATGAAACGATGGAGGTAGAATTTGAGCAACAGTATTCCGATATGGAATCCATTGACGATGAGTTGGAACTTGATTTTGACACTGCGCCAGTTGCCAATGGATTGTTAAGCGAATTGGCAGGTATGGTGCCCGTTATGAAAGCGCTGCAGTTGGCTATTATGGCCCCAGATGAGAATGGAACTGCGATTCAGAGAAGGAAATTGGTTGAAGCACTTGAAGCATTTCAACGGAAACCCAGTGGCCCAAAGCAAGACTATGCTCTGAATGCAGCGGTTTTATCCGCATTGACTGGACACGAGATTGCCGTTATTTCGATTGCTCACTACCGAAAATATTCACCTTCTGATGAAGAACTGCTTCAACAATTGAACATCAAGCGGGCACGACTTTCTCAAATCAGCAACCGATTGCTGAAAGCAGGTGTATTGAGCGTCCGAACCCTTGGTCGTAATCGCTATTATGAGCTGACGCAAGCCGCTCGAGCCCAACTGATTGCTTGGAATGTGATTGGAGGTGAAAACTGATGTCGTGGTCGATTACTTGGTCTTGGCAAGCCCCTCGCCGTATTGCAGCACTTGCTCCTGTTGAAGGTGGCATGGTCGTGAGCAGCGGTCTCAATTTATTGATGATTGAAGCGGATGGGAGTATCCGTTGGAAAGTTGAATTGCCGTTCAAAGCACACTGTGCCCAAGCAAATAACGGCGTTTTAGGTATTCTAGCAGCACACGGTTTCTACGTTCTTTCGACTTCAGATGGAGCAATGTTACACGAAGGTCGTTCAACTACGGGTGGCTTTACAGAGATTCTCGCACGTCCTGGAGGCGGTTGGATACTTTCTGGGCGCCAAGGGCACCTCCACCTGTTTACACACGAAGGAACAGGCCTTCGTAGGCTCGACAGCGGAAAAGTCCGACGTTTGCTTGGTTGGCTTGACCGTGAACACATGATGTGGCAAGATTCTGACGGCAAACTTTGGTGTGCTCGCCTTGCACAAAGCGATCAAAAGCGAATCTTAGAAGACCGCGTTTGGAGCTGGGTTACGCCTTTGATGAATGGACGAATCCTCATGCAGTCAAGTGACGGTGGAATTTGGGAGGGCGTCCCCCACCCATTTGGTTGGGATTCCTTAGAGCGAATCGAATATGAATCACTCGAACCGATGGAAGGTGTTCGAAGCGCTGATGGTTGGTGGGTTTTGGGTATTGAAGGACACTTGCATCACCTCTCTGCGCATTCGGAAAGCGAAACTCCGACACTGCTGGGCGAATCGATGAATTTGGGTGACTTACTGATTGGATTAACGCCAGACACCATGGTCACAGCGACACGTGAAGGATTGGTTCGTCGATGGTCTGCTCCGCATTTAGCTCAAGCCGAACGTCAAGGACGCTATCAAGCGGCTGCAGAAGCTGCTTTAGCGAAGAACTGGGAGGAACGCAAGGCCTTGTTTGTTCGAGCACAAACCGCTGAAGACGAGGGTCGATTGTCTCGAGCAGTGGAACTGTATGGCGCACTTGGACGCTCTGAAGACGTTCGTCGTCTGTTGAAGCGACAAAAGGAGGGAGGCGAGTGAGTGACGATTTGGAACACGTCACTCGTGAAAGAGTTGAGAAATACTTGGACATTACTCGAAGGGCTCGTGAAAAGGCCACTCCAATAGCCAAAGATGGCACTGAACAAGCACAACACTTGGCGACCATGATGCGAATGGCAGACGATTACGCTTCTGACGCTGCACATTTTCTCTCAATCGGCGATCATGTTCGAGCCTTTGGCGCCATCAACTATGCGCATGCATGGATTGACGCTGGAGTCAAAATCGGTCTCTTAGATGGTCATGGAGACGATGTTCTTTTCACTCTCCCGTGATTAGAGACTCGCTAGAATCTTTTCTATAGAGGTTCAACCAGTTCAAGACGCTGATTTTTACTTACTTCAAGTATTGGTAAACCCTGTTCATAGAAGCGGCGTTTCAAGTCCACATCCACAGTAAGTACGGGCAACGAATGCTCAAATGCGAGTTCGAATAGTTGGTCGTCGGGATGAGCCGAATCATCAGTGAGTGGTTGAATGGGTTGTGATTTTTGCTCCAGCAGTGAAAGCAAGAGATTCTTCTTCCGTGGCCGTTGTTCGTTGAGATTCTCCAATTCTTCTCGAACACTGTCGAGCAAGAGCATTTGAGCAGGCCCATATACTCGTGAAAGTTCAGAATCAATATTCATTCCTGAATCAATGATTGCGACCCATCCACAGGCATCAATCAGTATCTGTTGCACTTCACATCACCTTGAATGGCTCGATGTTCACTGAATAGTTCCGTAACCAATGAGTCGCCATCGGGAACCGACTCGTCGAGAAAGAGAGACTCGCTGCCCAGTGTCTGCACAGATAGGGAGTCGCAAATCGAGAGTAGCCTTGCCCTTTTCTGAGTTCTTTGTAACGCCAACAGAGGTTGCAGTAGCTACGTTAATCATCAACATCTCATTGTTTCGCAACGGATAAATTTTCTCAGGTTCTTCACCTTCACCAGCAACCATATTATCCATCAGTTTGACTTCAACAGCAACTGAATGTCTGATTTCTGGCAAATCGCCTTTTCGAGCAACGACTTGGCCTGAGAGATTGTCTGCGGTTGTGATTGAGGGGTCAAGCATTGTTGCCATCCCGCACAATCCGCCAGAATGCATTGATTCAAGATCGAGGCCACCACCTTTCATACTGCTTACAGTTGCTTCAATAGGTTCCCATATTGCCTTTGAACCCTTTTCGATTTTTCTTCCAGGTCCAATAATGATTTCATCACCAATGTCGAAGTTTCCTTCGATGATACTGCCACCAATAACACCACCACGAAGTTTCGTAGGGCGTGTTCCGGGACGGTTGATGTCAAAAGAACGAGCAACGTGCATGATCGAACGCTTATCTTTTGAACGGTCAGGAGTAGGTATAGTCTTCTCAATAGCATCGATGAGGATGTCCAAATTAACATCGTGATGTGCTGAGACTGGAATGACTGGTGCTTTGTCTGCAATCGTTCCTTTGAGGAAAGCTTTGATTTCAGCATGAGATTCAAGCGCACGCTCTTTGGTAACCAAATCTATTTTGTTTTGAACGATAACGATGTTTTCTATGCCTGCTATTTCCAATGCCATGAGATGTTCACGGGTTTGGGGTTGTGGGCAGGTTTCGTTTGCTGCTACCATGAGCATAGCCCCGTCCATAATCGAAGCACCGGTAATCATGAT
>MDTC01124507.1_pt1 | contig 11613 bp, 5 predicted proteins | sample 811181 | NCBI WGS metagenome assembly MDTC01 (sample SAMN05326644, study PRJNA326480) | marine metagenome | isolation source: seawater | place: Pacific Ocean: North | collected 2011 | reverse complement strand
CTTGTTAATATACGATTTTTACCACAGAATGTTACCTTTTTAGATCGCTCCTAAATTTATTTTGCTGATTGGTGTAACCAAATTGAGGATTTGACCGTTTCTAAAAAGATGCAGTTTAATTCAGCCACATTTGCTGTGTTCATGCTATTTGTTTTGGTTTTGTATTGGTTCTTCTTGAATCATCCAAAACGCTTGAACACGCGAAATTCATTCATTCTTTGCGTGAGTTATCTTTTCTATGGATGGTGGGATTGGCGATTTTTAAGCCTCATCGTCATAAGTTCTGGAGTTGATTTTGTGGTGGGCCTCAAACTCGGAGAGGAAGAAAAGGATCGAAGACAGCGCAAGATTTGGCTCGGCTTAAGTTTGTTGACGAATCTCGGAATGCTTGGGGCATTCAAATATTTTAATTTTTTCTTGGAATCTGCCGATGTTGCATTGCAGCTCTTTGGCTTGAACGCTTTCGATTTAAGGCTTCAATGGATTTTGCCCGTTGGAATAAGTTTTTACACGTTTCAAACATTGAGCTATACCATTGACATTTATCGAGGTCAGCTCAAGCCCGTGAGCAATCCTATCTCGTTTTTTGCCTTTGTCGCATTTTTTCCGCAGTTGGTTGCCGGGCCTATTGAGCGTGCAAAGTTGTTGCTTCCACAATTTGAAAATCACCACAAATTCAATGAGAAGGCGGTCAAGAGTGGATTGCTATTGGTTCTATGGGGGCTTTTCAAAAAAATCGTCATTGCTGATCGCCTTGCCTTATATGTGAATGAAGCGTACATGCTTCCTGGCGCTGACATTTCAGGTCCAATAGCAATTACTGCAATTGTTTTCTTTACGTTGCAATTGTACGTTGACTTCTCTGCCTATTCGGAAATTGCTATTGGTCTGGCTAGGATGCTTGGTTTCAAATTGAGCACAAATTTTGTGCGACCCTTATTGGCAAATGGATTTGCTGATTTGTGGGCTCGTTGGCATATTTCATTAACCACTTGGTTCCGAGATTATATCATGTTGCCGCTTCGTAAACTCCCCAACGGAAAGCGGCGAAGAGCGCTCAATGTGATGATTGTTTTTTTTATCACAGGGCTTTGGCATGGAGCTTCTTGGACATTTGTGCTCTGGGGGTTGGTGAATGGCGGATTTCTTCTGCTCTTTGAACCTTTTGTAATTCGCCCCTTGAATCAACTTCCCAATCCGATTTCCCGCATCTTACGCACCGGTTTCACTACCATTTTCATGTATGGAGCGCTCGTGTTGTTTCGAGCTCCAGATTTAAATGCAGCGGGAGTAATGTATGCGGGACTATTCAATTGGTCCGATGCAGCGATGGGCATGAACCATCAGTTGCTCTTCTCCGATAATGAATGGATTTTCGGTTGGTTTTTGGTGATTGGTTTACTGTCATTTGAAGCATGGCAGGAGTATCGTGGAAAGCTAATCGAACGTTTTTATGAAGGCCCGGGCTTGAAGCGTTGGCTAGTAGCTTATGTCCTCGTCATGGCGACAGTGATCCTTGGGTCCTATGGTGTTTATGTCTTAGATAAGCAATTCATCTATTTTCAATTTTAACTTGATGGATCATTTACTCATTCCTAAGCGCAGTATTCTGCTCTTCTTCGCAGAATTCTTTTTTGGATTCATCCTCATAGCGGGCACCATCTTAGGGTTGGATCGACGCGGTATATTCGATACTCGCAGTTCTGATCACAATGAACAACGATGGATTAGCCTTGAGTCAATGAAGGATTCCGTTGATGTCGATCTCCTAATTCTTGGCAATTCGCAAGCTTACACAGGAATTCTTCCTAAACAGCTGAGCGCATCAACGGGGATGACCTCTTTTGTGCTCGCAAATAATGGCATCATCATGAGAGATGCTTATTGGAATTTATTGGAAGCCTTATCCCTGTGTTCTCCGCAATTGATTCTGATCGAAACGTCGTTGATGAATAGTAAAGAGACAAATGCAGGCCTCTCGGAAACACTCCTCTCGTCGATCAGATCTGCGCGAGCGCGTCCTAGTTTCGATCGCAATTGGGAATCAACTCTTGACTTGATCAAATTTGACAATCTCATGTACGCCTTTAGTCCAACTCTTTTGAATCACCATTTGGTGATGGATAATCCTGAGATGATCAAAAAAAATATTTTGATGAAAAAGCATGTGGTTGCTCCATCATCGCAACGCTTGTTCTTGGGTCAATACGCGAAGTTTACATCTGGAATCTCTTCGCGTGGAATCGCACTGTATGACAGCCTTGGAGGTGTTATCAAGCCTGAGCATATAACGATTTCGCCAGAAAACGAGTGGTATGCGAGACGCATCGTTGAATTGGCCAAATCGAAAGGCATTCAAGTTGCTTTTGTCGCACTACCTCGGTACAAAAAACATTTTGAATCGGATTTGGATTTGGCTCGCTCTCAGCTATTAAAGGAATTGATCACGCCGATGGAAGTCCCCTTTTTCGACTTGCAGCATATGACAATAAGTGATAATCCAGAGTTCTTTCAAGAAATAAGACATCCCAATCAGCATATGACTTTGCGCGGTTCGATGCTTGCAACAAATATTCTTTCGAAGGCTCTTAATCAAGAATTTCTAAATCTAAAAAGACCGGGCAATAATGGCAATGGGAAATGGCACAGTCTTTTCGAGTCCGAAGAAGGTTACCTGAGTTTTTTTTCTGCCAAAGAATCAAATCCAAGCGTACGATATTTGCTCAAAAATGTAAAGACCCCTGGAATGTTCGTGGATGAATTAGTCGTTTTTAAGGATAATAATTCGTCACGAAAAAAACTCGATGTGTTCGTCAAGATCGATCCACGCGACGATCAAAACATTGGCCTCGAAATTGGCCTGGTACAATTGGCGATTGACGTCATCGATTCTACAGGAAATTCGAGTTTGAAAGTCTTGGAATTGGGTTATGATAATTTGCTGCATCAGGAAGACTTATGGGTTTTTCGAACGTTTACAGATGAGATGTCAATTCAAGGAGTGAAAGGATTGCGAATGAAGAAGGTTCGGAGCAACGGCATAAGGTGAGGAATACCTTGTTGATCCTCAGGTTGATAAATTTTTCTGAGGTTTAGATTTTTTTTAGAGGCTAGCAAGAGCGCAGTGATTTGATCATGAAGCTGAATATGTGCCTAGAAAAGCGAGCGCAGTTCTGGCCAAATTCCAACTAATATTGTGGCCTTCCGACTTGTCGTACATTTTGGAAATGAAAAATCTCCTCTTCTCAAATATCGATGGTTCAATGAGGAAGGTGCAGTTCCTTGTAACGCTTGTCTGCATGTTGTTTGTGCACTTGCCTGCGCAATCGCAAGATTGTCCGGGACTTTTGGTTGAAGGCCTTTGGTTGGATCCCTTCAACTCTTCGTTGGTGCATGTTTTGTGTCGAAACACCGATTTTGAAGAAATTTATAGCTACCCGAGCTGGCATATGTTGGATGAGTCGGGAATACTTTTGGGCGCAGAAGAAGTGATGTATTTTGGGATTGCAGACTGGTCTCATCATGTCATCGAATTGATCAATCCTTGGCAGGATGATCCCGCTTCCATGCCGGTATTTTTGGAGTTGTGGGTTGGATTTGACGACACATTGATGTGTTCTTATCCATTGGAATTTGTGCCAAGAGAATTGGAGTGGACGGGCACAGGAGACGAGGGATGCTTTCCTGTTTTTTGCACCGTTTTTGGATATGTTGAAGGAGCTGGAGTCGAGGTGGAACTGGATTTACTCGACGGATCGGAAAACGTGCTATTCAATGCCGATTGGTCAACCGAGGCCTCCAACAATTTTTGGATCCAATCGGACTCATTGTGTCTTAGTCAATTCGAATGTATGACGCTTGATGTATCGGCAGGAAGCGCGGACTATTTGACGGTTTCCCTTTCAGACGCTTCTCATTCATCTTGGTTGCAGCATTGGTCTCACACTCTGGATGCAAGCACAGCATCATTGGATTCCACATTCACCTTGGATTTGTACGGTGGTGATTGTGATGTAAGTGGAATGCAGCAGCCCAAACTTAGTTCGTCTAGCATGACCATTTATCCAAATCCTGCACGGATGAACGAAACGGTCTATATCGGTGGAGACCATTTAGAATGGAGCCGACAGATTTCATTGCTGAATGCTGTAGGACAGGAGGTTCGAAGAATGCCTGCTGGTTCGTCTTCATTCCAAGCACCGGCGATTCCTGGATTGTATTGGGTGAGGCGAAAGCATAATTGCTCACTGCCGTTGCTGATTCGCTGAATCGAATGTTTTTTCGTATCTTCTAAGAGATGAGAAAACTGCCAGATTATGATGCGTTGGTCCTTGAAGGTGGGAGTCTGCGCTGCGCATTTACAGCAGGTGTGTTGGATACGTTTGCGGCCCTCGATTATCGCCCATTCCGTCACTATTTCGGCGTGAGTGCAGGTTCCATGGCGATGACCTCTTTTCTTTCGGGGCAGCGGGGTCATTTTATTGAGCTGTCTGAGCAACTCGTCGAGGATGGTAAGTTCATTTCGTTTGGCTCGGTCATGTCGGACGAGGGCTTGATGAACCTTGCTCACCTGGCCAAAGTTGTGAGCGAGACATCACCAATCGATTGGGAAGCAGCAAATCGATTCATTGCCGACAAACATGTGCACGTTGTGACCACTGATTTTGAAACGGGTGAACCACATTACATCAAACCAAAGCGTGAGAATTGGATTCGCGCTGTCCTCGCATCGAGCACATTGCCAATGATTACTCGCGGAAAGGTGAAATTGGATGGGAAATGGATGTTTGATGGAGGGTATTCTGATCCCATACCACTGAGGGCTGCTCTTGCAACTGGCTGCTCAAATATTTTGGTTGTTCGGACGCGTCCGCAGTCCGAACGAGTCGAGCGGGATACGTTGGATTGGTTTGCATCCTATTGGTTTCGGGATAATCATGCGGTTTCTGGACTTTTTGAGAAGTGGCATGTGATGTACAATTCTTTGGCGGAAGTGCTGGAAGAGGAATCCGGAAATGGAGGCCAATCGTGGGTTCAAATTGCGCCAACGCGGCCACTTCGTTCTGATGGCTACCGGATTACATCTCTTGATTTAAGAGCGGACCATCGCCATGGCATGGAGCAGTGTTTGGAATGGATTTGTGCTCAGTGAGATTGCTGTATATAATCGTCGAATCTCAATAATTTGCATATTGATATTATTAAAAATTCTTTTAATGGGAATTTGTTTTGTATTTTAGTGCAAATCGCTTTACCATTATCATGTCTTGCAACGCTGCCTCAACCAAATCGGCGCGCTTTGGATTCTTGGTCGTCTTGGCCCTCCTCAGCTGCCTAAGCTCTCTCTCATACGCCAATGGACCATTCTCAGAAGAGGTGTCAACTGCAGAAGCAACAATGGAGAGTTCGCCGGCTCTTGTCATCAATCAATACGAATTCAGTCAATATTCTAGTCCACTTTTCGTTTTTCCCGCGGCTGGAGATTTTGACTTGACAGGTTACATCAAACATCTCGTGTCGGTGAATACGCTGTACGAGGATGATTTCATTCACAAAGTCTATGGGTCTGCTGATTTGAATGCCTCGATTAACGTGCCGCAGGGCATGTACAATGATTTCATTGGTGGTGCGACGGCAGGTTCAAGCCCATGCTACGATCCGTCTTGGATGAACTCGAATACATATACCAATGATTCCTGGGTGGGAATTGGGTTGACATGTGCACAATCATTCATCGACAGTGAGTCGGACGTGACCATTGAAGAATCGGTTGCGAATCCGTGGAGCGATAATTTCCAAATTGAGACCGTTTTCAGTGGAAATTCGGGTCCAATTGATATCAGCATGGACGATGCGTCTAGCGCCGGATCATGGTATTTGCCGAGCACATCCGCGACCAACGGTTTTGCGGGCGAAGACTGCAAATCCGTGGTGATGCAGATTACTTCCGAAGGGTCGATCAGCTGGACCTTGAATGCCGAGATTTGGGTGCACGGCGATGAAAACACGAAGGTTATTCTCACACAGACATACGACGGTGAATCAATGGGGTCGCCAGTAATAGAAGGCTGTACCGATGTAAATGCATGCAACTACTATGGTTTAGCGACCGCAGACAACGGTTCATGTGAATTTCCGAACGCTTACTACGACTGTGCGGAGGAATGCTTATCGGACGCTGATGATGATGGCGTTTGTGATGAGCTGGAAATTGCAGGTTGTCAGGACAATGCCGCTTGCAACTACAACGAGAATGCAACGGATAGCGCAGACATCTGCGTTTATGCCACGGGTTGTGAAACATGCACAGGCGAGACCGATGGCACGGGCAGTACAAATGCCAATGACGATGACGAGGATGGTGTTTGCAACAGCGCTGAAGTTGTTGGCTGCCAGGATAGTACAGCTTGCAATTACAATGCCTCAGCGACAGACGCTGGCGCGTGTAATTACTCAGATGGCATATGTGATTCTTGTTCAGGTGAGACTGATGGTTCAGGCACTGTGGTCGACAATGACGCTGATGATGATGAGGTTTGCGATAACGATGAGGTGGTCGGCTGTGAAGATGTGACCGCGTGCAATTACAATGCGGCGGCGACAGATGGTGCCGCTTGCACTTATGCTTCCGGATGTGATTTCTGCTCTGGAGAAACCAATGGCACCGGTGTCGTGGTTGACGGTGATACAGATAATGATTTGATTTGCGATGTTGATGAGATAGCGGGATGTCAGGACATTACTGCTTGCAACTACAATCCACTCGCCACAGATTCAGATGATTCATGCCAGTATTGCGGCTGCAGTTTTTTAACAGGACTTTCCCCCTACAGCTTGACCGTTGAGGAGTACGCCATCGATAGCATCGCAGGGCACACCACATACCGACTGTATGTGAACATGGATCACCCCAATGATTACTTGAGTGCTATTTATGGAGAAGGCACTGAGCATGCATTTGCACTGACTTCGACATCCACGCCAAATTGGTACAACGATGCGAACTACAATGCACAATTCGGTACGGAATTGATGCCGGCGATTCTTGCGGTATTCCCGAACGTTGCTTTTGATAGCTGGTTCACCTTTGGTGCAGATGCGGCCAATCCTGATTTGAACATTGCTTCAGCAGATGCTTTGGGAACCTTTTGGTCCAACTTCAATGCGGGCAATGACATTTTGGTGAATGATGCCGGCGGTTTTTCCATCTTCAACACACGAAATTGCACATTGCCTCCCGGAGTGGATGGAGGCAGTTGCGACGCCAACTATCCAGCCTTGGGTGGAGATGATGGCCGTGTTTTGATGGCTCAAATCACTTCTGAAGGTCAAATTTCCGGGGAATTCTCGGTGCAAATCATTCAAAATGGAATTTACGAGGCTGGCGTCTTCAATGCGGTTCACTTTGCATTCGACGGAGAAGGAACATTCTCCGCTGCCGATTGGGACGGAGCAATGGTGTCAAATTACCAAGATTGTGGCTGCATGGATTCAGAAGCTCTCAATTACGATGATGGAGCGCTCTACGATGACGGAGGATGCATTCCGAACATTCCGGGTTGCATGGACTCAAGTGCGTGCAATTTTGATGCGTCAGCAACAGCGACAGGCGTCGATTGTGTTTTTGCAGTAGGATGTAATACTTGCTCTGGTGCTTCCGACGGCACGGGATCGGTCGTTGACAATGACTCAGATGATGATGAAGTTTGTGACGCTGATGAGGTGGTGGGTTGTCAGGACGTGACGGCATGCAATTTCAACACTGCAGCTACGGATGCAGGCAGTTGTGTGTTCCCGGATGGAATCTGTGAGGCTTGCTCTGGAGAAACGGACGGTACGGGAACGGTCGTTGACAATGATTCAGATGATGATACCGTTTGTGATTTGGATGAAGTGGTTGGTTGTCAGGATGCTGCAGCCTGTAATTACAATGCGCTGGCGACTGACGCCGGCACTTGTGAATTCCCCGACGACGTCTGTGAAACCTGTTCTGGAGAGACCGACGGCACCGGAACAATCGTTGACAACGATTCTGACGATGATTCAGTTTGTGATGTGGACGAGATCGTAGGTTGTCAGAATGCAGCCGCATGCAACTACAACGCAGAAGCGACTGATGCAGGAGATTGTGTTTTGCCTGACGGAATTTGCGAGACTTGCTCTGGAGAAACGGACGGCACGGGCACAGTGATCGATAACGATTCGGACAATGACGAAGTCTGTGATTTGGATGAAGTGGTCGGTTGTCAGGATGCAACGGCATGCAATTTTGATGCGGCTGCCACGGATGCCGGTTCATGTGTTTTCGTTGACGGCATTTGCGAGACTTGCTCCGGAGAAACGGATGGATCGGGCACGGTGATTGATAACGATTCGGACAATGATGGCATCTGTGACTTGGATGAGATTTCGGGTTGCCAAGATCCACTTGCGTGCAACTTCAATGCATCCGCAACGGATGGAGGTGTTTCTTGCCAGTATGCCCTGGGTAGCTGCGCTGAATGCAGTGGCAACGCCACAGATGGCACAGGAACGGTTTCAGGAAACGACGCCGATGAAGATGGCGTTTGCGACGCCGATGAGGTTCCGGGCTGTCAAAACAGCGATGCTTGCAATTACAATGGTTCTGCTACCGATGAAGATGGAAGTTGCATTTATGCTTTGGGCTGCGAGAGTTGCTCAGGTGCTACGGATGGAACGGGGACAGTGTTGGCGAATGATGATGACAATGATGGTGTTTGCAATGCTGATGAAATTCCTGGTTGTCAGGAGTCTTCGGCCTGCAATTACAATGCCTCTGCCACCGATCCAGGGGTCAGCTGTGTTTTCCCAGTAGGCTGCGAAAGTTGCTCTGGAGCTACGGATGGCTCAGGTACGGTTTTGGATAATGATGCGGATGGAGATCAAATCTGTGATTCCGATGAGGTAGTAGGTTGTACGAATCAGTTGGCCTGCAACTACGACTCAAGTGCCACAGACGAAGGCGATTGTTACATCGCTGGAGAATACTACGGCTGTGATGGTCATTGCTTGAATGATATCGATGGCAATGGAATCTGCGATGAGATTGATGATTTGATTTCAAATGCAGATTTCGAGGGGTACACAGAAGGTGTGCTTGCAGGATTGGCCCAATGCATTGGAGCCGACTACTGCGGTGAAGGCACCGTTTGGGTGGAGAGTTTGCAGCTCTGTGTTGAAGACTCTTCCTGCCCGGGTGATCTCAATGGAGATGATGTTGTAGGAACAGGCGACCTGCTCATGCTCCTCAATGATTACGGATTTGCATGCGATTGAAAACGCAAATGAAAAAGACTGAAATGTTGGAAAAAGAGGATTTTTTTTCGTAACTTAATGTTTCGCCGCAAGGACTAACGTAGTACCAATCCGAATATTTAGGTGCTCAACGTTGAATCCCAGCGTCGAATCTCCCTTTCAAAGGTCTGCCGCTCTGGGTGGACCTTTTTTTTCTCTACTCGGTAAGAGACACACTAATCCCAGCATAAAATCCAATCAGCATCAGAACTGACTGCATCGGGTTTTTCTGTGAGAATAATTCGAAAGAAATGCACAAGGTGCGGTGATGGCTCGAATTTTTTGGAAAGACTTTCCGCTTCCTTGAAGCAGCCGCAAGACAGAATGATTATTTGAGGTGTCAGCGGCTTAGAGAATTGACGCGATGAGGTTGAAGAGCATCAGTGCCTCCAATACAGATCACCTATCATGGCTTAAATTGGAATCAGCGGGGAGCATTTGGACATGAATGTTGGTCGCAACGATGAATGCGTTGTTCGGTCATTGTGCCTCACAAGCAAATCTGATTGACCTGTGCTCAACGCAAGTTGTCTTCATTTGCCATTCACTTTCCTGAGCATTGATTGACTCTAGATGCTGTCGATGCTCTTATACATGTTGTTCAATAGCTGCATCGAAATAGCTGCACATGAACGAAAAAAGCACCCGCTCAAGGGTGCCTTTGTTCATGATTGTGTTGTCGTTGATGAATTCAGTCATCGAGGAAATCGTTGCATCTGTTTTTCGAAGTTTTATTCTTTCTGCAAGCAGCGCAAAGAATGTCCATCCGCAATGTTGTGCGTTGCGCGAAAAACACCACCGCCCGTTTCGATGGCCCGATAGTAGTTGTCGGAATTCCATCCCAAACCATCTTTGCACCATAAATGCACGGTGCTTGAACCTCCTTGAAAAGCGGCATAATGAACGCCGCAAGGAATTGCACTGAATCCGGTTGCATTCGTTCCATTCCAAGCGGGCGAATCTGAAATGCTCGATTTCAGTTGAGTAGCTTGGTTCGTGCCACGCCAGCCTGATTCGTTGGCTTGTTCATTGCTCATTCCGAGCCAGGTTTCGAGATCTTTGAAATCGTCATCTTCTGGAATGTCCCAGCCAGTAGGACAGACTCCTCTTGAGTCGATGGCAACGAATCCATTGTAAATCCAGCCTTCAGCTCCAATTTCTTCGGTAGAATAGTCGTAAGCAACCCTTGCTGATGCTCCTTGAGTATGCAGCGGAGCTTCAGAGGTCGCCAATGGGATTGAATCTCCATTGGAAAACACCTCATTTCTCAAGTTTTCAGCGAACCAGCACTGATTTCCTATTTGCACTGTAGGGTATTCGTGTCCGAAATAATCATATGAATCACCGCAGGTGAATTCGGAAGTGCCAGGACCATTGTCGGTTGAATCCTCGTCAGATTGACAAGTTGTTCCGTAGTACAACAAGAAGTCCATGAGATCTTGCAACTGGACCATGCCATCTCCATTCAGATCGTAAGGGCAGTCATCGAGCAATGCGATGCATTGTCCGCTTGCGGGGTCCCAGATTGTGCCTTCACCACATAGATTGATGAAGTCGTCTTCCAATTGGTCGCAGACCCCATTAGCATTATCATCGACTTGGCAGTTTCCATCGCAATCGAATACTGCTGTGGCGTAGAAGCACGATTCATCGTCCTGCTCCGTGGCATCGGGATTGTAGTTGCAGGCATATTCGATGGTGCAGCCGAGTACCTCTTCGGTATCACAGATTCCGTCTTGATCGTTATCTACGATGCAGTTACCATCGCAGTCGTATCCATCTTGAGCGAAGAAGCACGATGCGTCGTCGTCGGTTGCATCGGCGTTGTAGTTACAAGCAGCTTCATCGGAGCATCCTTCGACTTCGAACTCGTCGCAGATTCCATCGTCATCGGCATCAGCGAGGCATTGGCCATCGCAGTCGTATCCATCTTGAGCATAGGAGCAAGAGCTGTCGTCTTGGTTTGCATTTTCGTTGTAGTTGCATGCCGTTTGATCGGTACAACCGTTTACGGTTTCGATGCAACTTCCGTCATCGTACTGCGCTTCTGCGTCGTAGTTGAACGCTTCAGGGTCTGTACATCCACAGGCGTTTGAGCTACCGGTGTTTCCAGCGCTGTCTGCATTGAATGTACCTGTTCCAGTGAACGAGTATGTGTTTCGGAGATCGTTTTCTCCGTTTCCATTTTCAAAGATTTGAGTGTTGAACATCCCTGACACTTCACCTGCGGTTGTGATTTGCATGATGAGTACTCGGTTGTTCTCATCGGGCAGTCCGTTTGGCGTTCCGTTGAGTACG
>MDTC01075895.1_pt1 | contig 11615 bp, 9 predicted proteins | sample 811181 | NCBI WGS metagenome assembly MDTC01 (sample SAMN05326644, study PRJNA326480) | marine metagenome | isolation source: seawater | place: Pacific Ocean: North | collected 2011 | reverse complement strand
TTTTGCTTATTGACATTATAAATTATTTATTTAAATATATAAACTATAATTAAAATTAGACTAAATTTGTTTTATAGAATTAATTATGGAATTTAAGGATTTATTTGAGGCAATTGAATTTTTATTCGTAGATGTTTTGTTAATACCATTTGATCTTATAAGGTTAGAAATATCTAGTTGGATTATTCAAAATGCTCTTAATTTTACCTTTGTAGTTATTATTTCAGCAGCATTAATTTATTGGACTCTTGAATTAATAAAATATGATAAAAAGGGTGAAAAAAATAAAGATGTTACAGCACACTCTTTCTTATAAATCGAACCCAATATCTTTTCTAAAAACTTTTCCTTTAAAATCTATTTTCTCAACATTTTTATATGATTTTTTCAATGCTTCTTTCATTGTTTTTGCAGAGGATACTACAGAAAGTACCCTTCCACCGTTGGTAACAGTTTTATGTCTATCTAAAGTTGTTCCAGCATGAAAAATAGTGGAATGCTCAACATCATTTAGTCCTAAAATTTCGAACCCTTTTTTATATTCTTTAGGATAACCCCCAGACGCTAGCACAACATTTGTGTAATAATTAGAATCAATTTTTAAGTCGATTTTATCTAAATTCTGATTTGAGCAGGAAATCAAAAGATCCATAAAGTCATTTTTAATTCTAGGAAGAACAACTTGAGTTTCGGGATCTCCCATTCTTACATTGTATTCGATTACTTTTGGCTGCCCATCAACATTAATTAAGCCAATAAAAATAAAACCTACATAATTTATCTTCTCTTTTATTAGTCCATTTATGGTAGGTTTAATAATTTGTTCATCAATTTTATTTTTTAAATCTTCATCTAAAAAATTTACTGGTGAAACAGAGCCCATACCACCAGTATTTAAGCCTTTATTACCTTCTCCGATACGTTTATAATCTTTTGCATATGGCAAAGTGATATAGTTCAGGCCATCAAAAAGTACAAAACATGACATTTCTATCCCGGTCAGAAACTCTTCTATTACTACCTTTTCAGAGGATTTACCAAACTTTGAGTTTAGAAGCATATCCATTAGATTTTTTATTGCTTCATCAATTTCATCGACAATAATTACACCCTTTCCAGCTGCAGGTCCATCAGCCTTTAAAACGTAAGGCGGAGAGTTTTGATGAATGAATTGAACAGCTTTGTCGAAAGTTGAACTGTCAAATGAATTAAAAGATGCAGTTGGGATGTTATGTCTTAACATAAATTGCTTAGCAAACTCTTTACTGCCTTCGAGCATAGACCCTTTTTTTGAGGGACCTATTACTTTTACACCAATTAAATCAGGATCATTTGAAATGAAATCAGTAATTCCAAGGATAAGGGGAATTTCAGGTCCAACTAAAACTAATGAAATAGAGTTATTAAGAATTGATTGTTTAAGTAATTCAAAATCACTAATATCAATGGATAGTGGGGTAACAATTTTCAAGCAGGCAGCATTTGGGTTGGTCATAAAGATATTTACTTGATAATTAGACTTGCGAATTTTCCAAGCAAATGTATGTTCTCTAGCACCTGAGCCTAAAATTAATAAATTCATTAAAGCAAAAATAAAATTTTAGCTTTAAATATTGATAACATTTAGTCATTAAAATACTTCACAAAAAATAATAATTCTTTAAAATTTATTATACTTATTAAATAAATTTTAATCCACAAATAACTGTTATTCAACATTTTATGAATAGAATACAAAAAAGTGAACTATTTAAAAATTAAATTTATATATATTTGTAATTAAGTTATGGGCTGGTTTGCTGCAAAAACGAAGTTTAAAGGAGAGTTCAAGGCTCTTGATTTTTTTAAATCAATCGGAGTGAAGTCTTATGTTCCCTATTACAAAACTAAAAGAGTTTGGTCAGACAGAATAAAAAAGGTAACTGTGCCTGCTATTTCAGGTTATGTTTTTTTTTATTTGCCAAAAATTAATTTTGATCTAGTTAACATTAATCCATTTACGAAAAACATAGTAAGGGGGCTAGATGGTTTACCAGCTATTATAACAGAAAAAGAGATAAGTACATTAAAAAAACATTTACAAGGAGGGGATTTAATGTGTGGTGGTAACTTATTTGAAGGTCAAAAAATTAAAATTGGATCGGGTCCATTTATTTATAAAAAAGGTACCATTAATAAAATAGGCTGTAACAAGGTTGTAATTAATATTGAAGCTATTAATATTAGTCTTGTTTTAAATAAATCATCTGTAACAGCTGCTTAATAATATTTGAAAAACTATGAATTATTGTAAGTTTTGTGGCGAAGCCGTCTCTTATGGAAAGATTTTTTTCATATTAATTTTTTTTATCCCGTTAATCATTTATAGTCAAGATTTTCTTAACATTACCAAACTAAAATCATTAAACGATCAGGAAGTCCTTAATTATTGGTCTGAAGCTGAATCAAATGGATACACTATTGATCAAATTAGAACCATTGCAACTGCCCAAGGTATTTCCAATAACGATATAGTTGACTTTGAAGAAAGGTTAAATAAATTATTAAGCCTACAAACTGCTGACTTAATGATAGGCTCTGAGGAGTCTGTTAGCTCAATAATAACACAGTCCGAGCTTGAGCTTTCTTCTGAAACAGGTTTAACTTTATTTGGGAGAGATTTTTTCTTAAAATCGTCTCTTGAAACCACCCCTCAACTTAATATAGCAACACCACAACTATATCAGCTTGGTCCAGGAGATGAAATTACAATAAATGTCTGGGGTGCTGCTGAAGCTGGATACAACCTTGGAGTTAACAAGGAGGGGTTTGTTAAAATCCCTCGTTTAGCTCCAGTATTTGTTAGCGGTTTGACCGTGGAAGAAGCTACATTAAAGCTGGAAAAAAGTTTATCAAAAATTTATTCTGGTTTAACTTCTAATATCAATGCCTTAGATAAAACTTATTATAGCCTTAGTTTGACAAAAACAAGGTCAATTGTTGTCAATATAATAGGTGAGGTTGTTTCTCCAGGTTTTTACACAATTTCAAGTATGTCCTCAATTCTAAATGCACTTTACTTTGCAGGCGGACCTAATGAAATTGGAACTTATAGATTAATTGAAATCATAAGAGATGGTAAAATATTTACTAAAGTTGATTTATATGATTATTTTATAAGCGGTGTTTCTCCAAATCTGTTTTTAAGAGATCAGGATGTGATTTTGGTGCCTGCTTATAAAAAAAGAGCATCATCAACTGGTGAATTTAAAAGAAATAATGTTTTTGAGATACTTGAAAATGAAACTGTTTCAGACCTCATTAAATATTCAGGTGAATTCAATTCATTAGCTTACAAAAATGAAATTTATATAGAGAGGATTGATGGCATAAATAAAAAAATTATATCACTTGCCAGAGATGATTTTCAAAAAGAAGAGTTAAAAGATGGTGATATCTTGACGGCCAAGCCAGTCTCTACAGATATAAAAAATAAGGTAAACATTGAAGGTGCCGTAATAGTTAACGGGGACTTCCAATTAGAAAAAGCTAAGACAGTAAAAGGACTTGTTGAGTTGTCACAAGGCTTTGAAAAAGATGCTGTTTTAAATACAGCAAGATTATTTAGAGAAAAAAATGGAGCTCTCAGAGAGCTTATTACTATAAACATTAAAAATATACTAAGTGGAGTTGAAGAGGATATAGAGCTAATGCCGAATGATAGAATTGTTGTTTCATCAATCAATGATCTTGAAACTATGGGGTCAGTGAAAATCATTGGAGAAATTAATGAACCTGGCGACTACGCTTTCTATGAAGGCATGACTGTTGGAAGCTTAATTATTTCTGCAAAAGGGCTTAGTCAATTATCAAATAATAGTGAAATTTTCATATACAGATTGACTTATGATCAAAGCGGTAAAAAACCAATTAGAACCCTATCAGCAGCACTAAATAAAAGTTATAACTCTGATGACTTTGAATCAAATGTAGTGTTAGAAAAAAGTGACGTAGTTGTAGTAAGAAAAATTCCAGGATTAACTGAAATCGAAACAGCGTCAATAATAGGTCTTGTTAAAAATCAAGGCGTGTACGCAATTAAAGATGGCTCTTACTCTCTTTATGATATCATCATAGACTCTGGTGGGTTTTTAAATGACGCATCAATTGAAGGTATTAGTTTAAATCGTGATGGAACTGTTTTTAGTGTTGATATTCAAAAGCTTTTAGAGAGTAAAGGAAAAGATGTAAAGAATAATATTGTATTAAATGGTGGAGATATTATAAATGTTCCAAAAATTAATAATACTGTGTTTATAAATGGAGAGGTTAACTTGCCAAAATATATTTCTTTCCAAAATGGCGTTAGCTTAAGAGAAGCTGTATCTCAAGCAGGTGGTTTTACACCTTTTTCCAACAAAAAAGAATCCTTTGTTGAATACCAAAATGGCAATATTAAGAGCACTAAAAGTTTTCTTTTTTTTAAATTTTATCCAAAAATTAAATCTGGATCAAAAATATTTATTCCAAAAAAACCAGAAAAAACTACAGCTGGTGGTCTTTTGAATTCTGTTATTGGTGAAATATTGACCATCACGACAAGTCTTGGAACTTTGGGCGTTTTAATAAATTCTGTGAATTAAAGAACATGATGAATTCAAACAACCACAACAATGAGATCGACTTAATTCCAATTGTAAAAAAAGTTTGGACAAACTGGAAGCTTGTTTTTAGAGTTTCTGTTTTTTTTGCTCTTATTGGGGTTGTAGTTGCGCTACTATCCCCAATAATATATACATCTTCATCAACATTTATTTTGAGTAGTGGAATTGATGATAAATCATCTTCAATAGGTGGTGTAGCTAGTTTGGTTGGAATAAACTTAGGCGGAATGACTAATGATAGTCAGATACCAGCAATAATGTATCCGACAGTAGTTGAAAGTGTTGAGTTTAAAAGGAAAGTATTAGATGAGTATATAGATCAGAATAAAACGTTAAAGCTAAAAAGCTTTTTGATTGATTACTACAATGTAAATTTAGATGATTTCACTACAAAAAACAACGATTTTTTTGTGTCTGAAGGTGATGATAATTTGTTTAAAATTTTAGAAAAGATTATAAAAATTTCGGTCAATGAAAAAGATGGATTCGTGTCAATTTCAGCAAATATGCCAACAAGTGAATACGCAGCCAATACTTGTGTTAATGCTCGAAAAATATTACAGACAATTGTAATAAACACAAAAATAAAAAGTGCTAAAGAAAATTTAAATTTTACACAAGAACAATTGAATTTAAAAAAAATTGAATTTGATGAAATGCAAGACAGGATAGCCTATTTTGAGGATAGTAATCTAAATATTATTAATTCAAAATACAAGAATGAACTAAGTAAGCTAAGGGCTGAGTTTCAAATTATAAATTCTGTTTACACCGAACTTTCAAAGCGGTTAGAGCAAAGTAAACTTCAGGTTAATCAAGACACGCCTGTTTTTTCTATTGTGAAAGAAGCAAGTATGCCTGTTTTACGTTCATCACCCAAAAGAACTCGAATGGTATTGATTTTTGGAGTTTTGGGCTTATTAATCTCTGTATTATACCTGATTTGTAAGGAGCCTTTGACCCAAATAATTAAAGAAATCAATTCTTAAATAGAAAGGTTAAAAAACTTATTTTTCTCTTTATGGTAGATGAATCTGCTTTATAAACTTTAATTCTATTATCTTTTGGGTGTTTAGTTTCAATAATGCAGTTTTTATTATTAGTAAGAATATGAAGTTTTTCATTAAGGCTTTTGACTAATTTACCTCTAAGAGATGTGAAATAAGATTTTGCGAATTTTTGATCAGAAATAATCAGGTTAACTTGAGGCGCTGTTATGAATATGTTTTCAGAAAGGTATGATATTAATTCTTGCTCCTTAGTTGTAATTGGGGCAGACTGGTTATTATAATAAATATTAGTATCATCATAAAATATTAAACCTTTAATAAAGTCTTTGAACGAAAATATTTTAAGGATTACCCAAAAAGCAAAAAATATAATAACTCCAAATAAAATATATTTTTCTAATGAAATTTGTTTATCCTCAGCTAATAATGAAAAGGTTTCATTTTCAAAATTGTTCTCGATGGATTTTAAGTCAAAAAAGTTTAAATACTTTGTTCCGTTAATATTTGAAATAAAAAATAATTTTTGATCTTTAATATAAGTTGGGAATTTATTGTCAATGCCCATAAAAAAGTTTCTTTGAAAGTAGTTAGTTGCTGTAAGTGAATTAAAATTAATTCTAGTAAGATTATCATTGTCAATTAAAAAAATATTGTTATCAAGCTTTGGTTGTGAAAACAAAGAATACTTAGTTTTAAGCTTTTTGTTAATAGATCCTAAGTTGACGAATTCTTTATTTATTAAATCAAAATAGAAAATGTCTGAAAATGATTCATCTCGATTAATTGTTCCTGCAGAACCAGATCGACCACCTAAGACATAAAGCTTATCATCTAATAAATTATATATTGGCTTCCATCTGCCAGGTGGTAAATACTCACTATTATTATAAAAAAGATCCCATTGTTTGATATTTTCGTCAAAAAATGTAATAAAATTTTTAAATGACCAAAAGCCATATCCTCCGTAAATATGAATTTTATCATTGTAAACAAAGCGAGCTCCGCCAAATTGATTTTTGTGAGGGCTAGAATTGTCAATTCTTATAAAACCATTCTGATCTAATTTAAAAACTGGACCAGCGCCGTTTGAAACAATATATAATTCTTTTTTAATGAGTTTTGTGAAAAAATTAGCATGGTTTAGATCGTCTATTTTCGCAATTTCTCTTTTAAATGTATTGACTTTATATGGAGTATAATTCCAGTCTGATTTATAATGATAAATTCCATTAACAGTAATTAAAAGTGGATCATTTGATGAAGATCTAGCAAACAAAAAGTTTTGAACGGAATCATTAACTGGAAGCTTTAATTGAGAAAAAAGAATATTGATTGGAATTATTAAAAACAAAAAAATTAACCTCATGTTTTCTAAAATAATAAATTTTGAACTTTGAATTAATTTTATTAGAAATTTTATTTGCATTGATTGGGCTTTCTGCCTCATTCTATTTGAATGGATATCTTTACAATGCTTTTAGGTCAAACAAAATGTATGACCCAATAGTGTCAAGATCCTCACACAATGAAAAAGCAACCAGATCTGGAGGTATGGCGCTATTTTTTACATTTTGCATCTGTTATGGTTTTGGAAAAGCTATATACTCGATGAGTGTTGATTTATATGCTTTAATTGCTTGGATATTTATTGCTCTTACTGGCATGGCTGATGATTTCTTTTCGATTAAGTACAGGGAAAAATTCTTTCTTCAAGTTTTTGCAGCAATTATCATGCTTCAAAGCGGTATTTATATTGACTCTTTTCATGGTGTTTTTGGAATTAGTGAAATTCCAATTTGGGCATCATATATTATTTCAGTTTTTGTGTTCATTGTAATTGTAAATGCATTTAACCTAATTGATGGAATTGATGGTCTTTCAGCTCTTTTATCAATTAAATTTCTCCTTTTAGTTGCTGGAATTATAACGATTTCCTCAAAAGAAATGTACTTAGTAATTCCGTCTATTGTTGGTGGTATAACTGGTTTTCTATTTTTTAATTTTAATCCCGTAAAAAAGGTTTTTCTTGGTGACACTGGAGCTCTTCTTTTGGGCTCAGTAATTGCATTTTTTATTTTTTATATTCTGCATTCAGAAAACTACATAATTACAGATGACTTTATTTCAAGGCCTTTGATGGTAATTTTACTAATTATCTATCCTCTAACAGATACTTTGAGGGCATCATTAATTAGAATGTATAAAGGTAAATCTCCATTTCTAGCAGACAGGGTGCATTTGCATCATAGGCTAATAGACAAAGGCTATAGTCATTGGGGAGCGTCTACGTTAATATTAGGGTTATCTATCACTGTAGTAATGGTAGGGGTATTTGCCTCAGTGTCATTAATGAGTCTTAGCATTTCTTCACTAATCGTATTTTTTTATTTAACTCTAGTTTACTTCATCTTCTTTAATTGAATGAAAAATTTAATACTCCTTTTATTTTTTTCTTGGATTTCATTCTCACAAACAATAAAAAATGAAGATTTTTTAATTGTAGAGGGTGAAAGTTTAAAATACTTTTATGTTTTAACAGCCGATGGATATTATGTATCAGAACTTGGAGGCAAAAATACGTTTAGAAAATACTCAAATGAGATGCCCAATTCTTTAAATGTTCCTTTAAGTACTTTAATTCCTCTATTACATAACTCTCAAACATTTCTTTTATATCCTGGAGGGGGGCTATTATATACATTTACTGATGGATCGATTAAAAGGATTGACAGATCCTTCCCCCATAGGAATCAATATGGTGCCCATTTCTTCTCATACAAAGAAAATATTTACTTAATTGGCGGCTATGGATATTGGGAAACAAAATCGATAATAACAAAATTTAATTTTAACAGTGGAGACTGGGAAATAGTAAATACCAAGGGTCAGCAACCAAACGGAATTGATCGTGGAACATATTTTATATATAATAATAACCTTTACGTTTTTGATTTCCTAAGTCGTGATACAAATACGCAAAAAGAAAAGAGAAATGAGAATCTTTATGTTTTAGACTTAGAGACTTTTGATTGGAGAAAACTTGGAGTAATCAATGATAAAGTTGAAATTATTAATGTAAAAAATAAAGGTGTTAAGCGATTCTTTGAATTTGACGATAAATTAATTTTTAGCTATTCAAATGCTCCAGAATTTTTTGTGGTGGATATTGATAATAATAGATTTCAAAGCTTTAGAGATGAGGTGTTATTTTATAAGTCCAATAACCAATTTATACTTAAAAACAATAATCTAATAGGGCCAATTAAAAACACATTGACAGGTGATACAACATTTGAAAAGTTTGACTTAACCAATATTACTAATTATCCAATTGATGAAGTATCGTATTTTTATAGAGATAAAGAAGAGTTTTTTCAATATGTATATTTTGCACTGTTTTTTATTACAGTCTTAATAATTGTATTAAGTACATATCATAAAATGATTGAGCAAACATACATAATTGATGAAAGCTCCATTTCTATTTCTGGAGTGTCACATCAATTATTGCCAATTGAAATAAGTATCCTCTCTTTATTTACTAAAAATAGAGATGTATTAAACGCCGAGCTGATGGAGCTTTTTATAAGGGATGATAAAACAAAAGACTATGCGGTAAAAAGAAAAAATAAAACTATTGTTAACCTTGAGGCTAAACTATTCAAATTGTTCGATATTGATTTTATTAGCAAAAAAAAATCAAAAGGTGATTCAAGACAACTAACCTACACATTGAATAAGAAAATACGAATAATTGAAGATATTACTCAATAGCAAAGCTCTTTAATCCGCTAATGAATTCTCTGTTATTTGAAAGTTTTGGCACTTTATTTTGACCCCCAAGTTTTCCAATAGATTTCATGTATTTATTAAACCCCCCTTTTTTTACAGTAACTACTTTCAAGCTTGTTAAAACCCCTCCTTTCACAAGGTCTCTGTAATAAATATTTTTTTGTTGCATACTTTTATCTAGTATATTTTCAACAAAACTTAAATCAATAATTTCATTTTCAAATTCAATCCACCATTCATGATAGGGTAAGCCTTTTTTTGGATTGATCATTGGCGCAACAGTGAATTCACGAATATTAATTTTTTTTATTTCACAAAGCTCTGAAATAGATTTCTCAACCTCCTCAGATATAACATGCTCTCCAAAAGCTGAGATGAAATGTTTATACCTTCCTGTAACCAAAATTTTAGGAGGATTCAAAGATGTGAACTTAACGGTATCTCCAGTATTGTATGCCCATAAGCCTGCATTGCTTGAAATAACTAAAACATAATTGGTCTCAATTTTTACATTACCCAAATTGTATCTTTTAGGGTCTTCTTTTTCAAGCTCATCAGTTTTTATAAACTCATAAAAAATGCCTGAATCATATTGTAGAAGCAATGATTTTTCTGATTGGGAGTTTTGAAATGCAAAAAAACCCTCTGATGCTGGATAATACTCTATTGTATCTATTTCCTTGCCAATCAAGTCTTTAAAAATATTTTTATAAGGCAAAAAATTTACTCCTCCGTATATGAATAGGTTAAAATCATGGAATATCTCAGTCAGATTTTTCTTTTTCGCTTTCTTTAGAATCTTCTCAAAATACATTTGAACCCATGATGGTATGCCTCCTACTACTGTCATATTTTCATTAATGGTCTCATCACATATTTTATCGACTTTTAGCTCCCAGTCTTCTATCGAGTTTGTTTTAAAAGATGGTAAATTATTTTTTCTTAAATAATTTGGAACATGATGAGCTACAATTCCTGATAGCCTACCTTCAAGAATACCATTTATGCTTTTGAGAACAGGTGAGCCCTGTATAAAAATTGTTTTACCGTTTAAAAACTTTGTTTTGGACGTTTCATAAATATAAAAAAACAATGCATTTCTAGCAGATAATATATGGTTTGGCATAGATTCATTTGTAATTGGAATTTGTTTAATCCCACTTGTTGTTCCTGATGTTTTAGCCAAGTATTTTGGTTTGCCAACCCATAAAACATCTAGCTCTCCATTTTTAATTCTATCAATGTATTTTTTAATTTGTTCATAGTCTCTAACTGGCACTCTTTTTATAAAGTCTTGATGGTTTTTAATTTCGTTAAAATTATGATCAATCCCGAAGCTTGTGTTTTTTGCTTTTTCAATAAGTTTTTTTAAGGTTTTTTTTTGTATTTCTGGAGCCTTACAATAAGATCTTTTAATTTTGTTTACAACAAAAAAGGCAAATATCCTTGCAAAAAATCTTTTAAACAACATCCTAAAAGCTAATTAAATCCTCTGGGTTTAGTGGGCCTTGAGAATCCCATATTTCAAAATGTAAATGAGGTCCGGTAGTTAATTCACCAGTGTTTCCAGACAGAGCTATTACCTCTCCAGACATTACAAAATCACCCTTTTTAACCTTTATAGATTCATTGTGCTTGTAAATGCTAGTCAATTTATTTTTGTGGTGGATAACTACTGTATATCCGTAATTGAGAGTCCATGCAGAAAAAATGACAATGCCATCTGAAATAGATTTAATTGGGGTTCGTTCTTTTAAAACTATATCCACCCCGAAGTGTTTATTTGAAAAATTAAAACCTTCTGAGATTAATCCATTTGCTGGACTTATTAAATCGATGGATATTTCATTTTTCTCCGACTCAATGATATTAAAACGATCCTCTATTTCTACTATTTTTCTTAGAATCGAATCTTCAATACTGATATTAACATCTAGCTCACTTAATTCAATATTTTGGATATTCTGATTTTCAGAATAAATACTATTAAAATCTTCTCCATTTATTGTACTAGAAAAAGATTCTATGAATTGTTTGTTTTTCTGCAATGAGATCATAATAGAGTCAATTTTTTCAAGATTTTGAACTGCCTGCATTCTGATTTTCGTTGTATCATAGCCTGGGATATATTCTCTGATTGGTGTATAAAAAATAAATAGTGCTGTTATCA
>MDTC01125240.1_pt1 | contig 11618 bp, 10 predicted proteins | sample 811181 | NCBI WGS metagenome assembly MDTC01 (sample SAMN05326644, study PRJNA326480) | marine metagenome | isolation source: seawater | place: Pacific Ocean: North | collected 2011 | reverse complement strand
TAGTACTGGAGGTATTCTTATTGAACAATATAAGTCACACTCTTTACATCAAAATATCAGTGAGGGTGATAGATTTTTCTGGAATACTACAACCGGGTGGATGATGTGGAACTATGCTATTGGATCACTTCTTTGTGGTGCAAAACTTTGTTTATATGATGGGGCAGCTAATTTCCCAGATATTGGAGTACAATGGAGATTTGCTAAGTCGGTTAAAATAAATCATTTTGGAAATGGATCCCCGTTATTTATTGCCAGTATGAAGCAAAATATAAAAGATGTTAATAATGAAGATTTAAATTGTATTAAAACAATTGGAGCAACTGGGTCGCCTTTGTCAGTAGAAGCTTTTGAGTGGATTCAAAAAAAGCTTCCAAATGCACAAATTATATCTTTAAGTGGTGGCACAGATATTTGTTCTGCATTTATTGGGGGGTGTACAAAACTACCTGTTTATTCCGGTTTTCTGCAATGTAATATGTTAGGAGCTTCAATTGAAGCATGGGATGAAAACGGAGAAAGTGTTGAACTAATTACTGGTGAATTAGTAATCACAGAACCTCTCCCTTCTATGCCATTATTTTTTTGGGGAGATAATGATTTTAAAAAATATCATGATTCATATTTTAATAAAAATGAAGGAGTATGGACACATGGTGATTGGATTTTCATAGATAAAAATAAAGGAATTTTAATGCAGGGACGGTCAGATGCTACGCTTAACAGAAATGGAATTAGAATCGGCACATCTGAAATATATTCTGTTTTAGACAAATTAAAAGAAGTTAAAGACTCTCTAATAATTGATTTAGAAATTAATAATTCTAGTAAATTAATCCTGTTCATACAAACGACTACTAATCTTAATAACGAACTAAAAAGTAAGATTCATAATCTTATTAAAACAAAATGTTCTCCAAGACACACACCAAACTTGATATTTTCTGTCTCTCAAATTCCTTATACAATAAGCGGGAAAAAGATGGAAATTCCAATAAAGAAAATCCTGTTGGGTCAAAAAGTAACAGATGTGATATCAAAAGGTGCAATGAAAAACCCTGAATGCATTGACGAGTTTATAGGTATTAAAAATCAATATCTAAAATCTCTTGATCAGTAGTTTTCCCAACAATACTATCAGCAACAAACTTATTACAATCTAGTTCTATCGTCAATCTGTCAGGGCGTTCAAAATAGTCATTTGATATCATAAGTGTTGAATCTTGATACACGTTTTTCATATATACACCCCAAATAGGTAATGCCATCGATGCTCCTTGGCCATAAGCAATATCTTCAAAATGAATAGCTCTATCTTCTGCTCCAACCCATACGCCTGTAACTAAATTTGGCACCATACCAATAAACCAGCCATCACTTTGATTTTGAGTCGTGCCTGTTTTACCAGCTATTGGATTTGTAAATTCATAAGGATAACCTGTAACAATATTTTGATAAGCCCGATTATACTCATCAGCACCTGTTGTCCGAAGTCTTGTGCCAGAACCTGCCTTTGTTACACCCTCAAGCAGATTTACAGTTACATAGGCAGCTTCTTCACTTAAAACATCTCTTGTAATAGGCTGATTTTCATATAATGCTGTACCATTTTTATCTTCTATTTTTTCTATAAAAACAGGTTGAGTATAAACTCCTTTATTGGCAAATGTAGAATACGCTGCAACCATTTCATAAACACTTAAATCAGGTGTGCCTAAAGCAATAGAAGGTACTGCTAAAATCCTTTGTTCAATCCCCAAATCCTTAGCTAATTTAACAACAGTCTGTGGCCCAATTCTATCCATTAATCTAGCCGTAACTGTGTTTACAGAATTTGCAAGAGCATTTTTTAAAGTTCTAGTCCTGCCGTATTTATCTCCTGAATTTTTTGGACACCATTGCTCTACATTTCCAAATTTATTTTTTTCTATACAAAACTGACTGTCTGGGAATGTATCACATGGAGACAATTTTAATTGGTCAATGGCTGCTGCATAAACAAATGGTTTAAAAGTAGAGCCAATTTGGCGCTTTCCTTTTTTTACCATGTCGTATTGAAAATGGCGATAATTCATTCCCCCAACCCAGGCTTTAATATATCCATTAGTAGGGTCCATTGACATCATTCCAGGTCTAAAAAAAGATTTATAATATTTCATAGAATCTAATGGAGTCATTATGGTATCAATTTCACCGCCCCAAGAAAACACAGTCATCTCTTTTGGTATATAAAAAGATTCTTCAATTTCCTCATTACTTTTCTTTAAATCATATTTCATTTTTCTCCACCTCTCAGACCTTCTCATAGAAAGCCTTAATAAAGTATCTACTGCCCCGGTTGTTAGTTCTCTAAATGGAGCTATAGAATCATCAAGTGTTTCGTTTTGCTCAAAAAATTCTTTTTGTAATCTTGGCATATGCTGAGTAACTGCATTTTCTGCTATTTCTTGCATAGTATAGTTAATTGTTGTATATATTTTCAGCCCATCAGTATTAAGATTATACTTTGATCCGTCAGGTTTTCTATTATTCTCATCATTAATCCACGATTTCATATGAGCTCTTAAAAATTCCCTAAAATAAGTTGCCAGCCCTTCACGATGTGATTCAGGAGTATAATTTAAGTTTAGAGGTTCTAATTTTAACGAGTCAACTATAACTTTGTCTAAATAATTATACTTTTTCATTTGATTCAAAACAACATTTCTTCTATTCTTAACACCTATAGGATTTCTATGCGGTCTTGGATTATATAATGATGAGTTTTTTAACATCCCCACCAAAATTGCTGACTCATTAGTGTCTAAATCTATTGGCTCTTTTCCAAAGTAAATTCTAGCTGCACTTCTGATACCATCCCCATTATTTCCAAAATCATATAAATTTAAATATTGGGTTATAATCTCATTTTTTGTATAGTGTCTCTCTAGCCTAACAGCTATAATGTATTCTTTGAATTTTTGTGATAATCTTTCGATAATATCTCTAGAGCCTTCCCCAGTGAATAAAAGTTTAGCTAATTGCTGAGTAATTGTACTTCCCCCTCCATCTTTTCCAAACTTTAGAACTGCTCCAAATGTTCTTTTAAAGTCTATCCCAGAATGTGAATAAAACCTGATATCTTCAGTAGCTATAAGAGCGTCGACAAGATGGGTTGGAAGCTCTTCAAAAGTAACAGGAGTTCTATTGTCATTAAAATAATATTTTCCAAGAGTTTTACCGTCTGAACTAATCACTTCACTAGCAAGATTAGTTTTAGGATTTTCTAAAACTTCTAAGTCGGGCATGTCACCAAACCCCCCAACGGATGCATGATAAAAAATAAATGTTATAATTATAATCGGGGTTAAAAAAAATAACCACAACAAAAATGAATATAATTTATACTTTTTTTCCAATTCTATTTTATTTTTTCAACTTTATATCCAACATCAACAACTCCGTTTAAATACTCCAAGCCTCCAACTTTATTGATAACCCTCATGGCATGTTCAATTGAAACATAATATTTCATGTTATTCTCTAAACTAATCTTTTCTTTATGTAATAAGCTGTTTTCAATCAAATTAATTCTTTTATCCCCTAAAAATATTCCAGACTTATCAGCTAATTTAAAATTCAGAGTATCCTTGGTAATAATATTCAAAGAATCACTTAAAACAACAATAAGAAATATATTGCTAAATTTATAATCGTTGTTGATTCTCAGGTTAATGTATGTCTTATATTCCTCCTCTTGTAAATGATTAAGCTCAAAACTAAAATCTTGAATTGAGTCTTTATGCCATGATCCATTGACTGAATTATAATTAATGAATTCAATATTAGAATCACATGAAAAAAATAAAAGTAAAAAAGCAAAAATTATGTGTTTACGCATGTTTTATTTTTTTGTTTTTATCAAATCTTGTTATACTATCTTCAGGGATTTGTTTTATTTCATCTTGATTAAAAATAGAATAGTCCTCTAAAGAAGAAACCTCATGATTAGATTTATTAATCTCTATCATTTCATTTAAGGATTTCAAGCTAAACTCAAACCAGTCCTTATAATTATCCTTATAAGAATACCAAACTCTTTTCTTAAAAATATCAGTTTTTTGAAGTAAAGCCACTCCTTTTTTTGTTTTTATTTTAAAGTCCTTTTTAGGAAAATCTTTTAGTGCATCTAAATAAGTGTCCAATTCATAATTTAAACAGCATTTCAGCTTACCGCATTGCCCTGCAAGCTTTTGGGGGTTAATGGCTAATTTCTGGTATCTCGCTGAAGAAGTATTTACTTTTCTTAGATCATTTAACCATGTTGAGCAACAAAGCTCTCGACCACAAGAACCAATTCCTCCAAGCCTGGAGGCTTCTTCTCTCAGCCCAACTTGCTTCATTTCAATTCTAGTCTTGAATTCCTTTGCATAACGTTTAATTAATTCTCTAAAATCTACTCTACCATCAGCGGTATAATAAAATATCGCCTTAGAACCATCCGCTTGAAATTCAACATCTGAAATTTTCATTTTTAAGCCCAACTGAATTGCAATGACTCTAGCTTTAACCTGAACTGAAGATTCTTTTTCTATGAGCTCCTGCCATTTTTTTATTTCATTTTCATTTGGGAAACGAAGCAACGAAAATAAATCATCCTCAATATTAATACCTTTCTTTTTCATTTGGTGTTTTACCAGTTCCCCTGTAAGTGTAACCTCTCCTATATCATATCCATTTTCAGTTTCAGTAATAATAGGATTGCCCTTCGAAACTTGTAAATCACTATTTCGAAAATATCCTTTTCTTCCATTTTTAAATCTAACTTCAACAATTTTAAATTGGTCTGAAATATTTAAAGAAATATCTGCAAGCCAATCAAAAACAGTGAATGTGCCGCACGAGCCACTAGAACAACTTCCGTTGTTGTTGCAGCCCTTAGGCAACCCATTGTTTCCTGTATTACAATTTTTACAACTCATTACTATTAATCAAAAGTTGTTATGTTATTTGTTCTGCCCTTTTTGAAAATATCATTACTATTTTTTTGACCTTTTCTTAATTTTTTTTGAATAGCAAAAGGCATATCATTTATCTCGAGACATTTATAAGAACAACAATTTTTCATCTTTTCTTTACAATTATCACATTGAATAAACAACAAATGACATGCGTCGTTTGCGCAATTAGTGTGAATGTCGAAAGGGGCTCCACATTGGTGACATTTAGCAATAATTTCTTCACTTACTTTCTCAACTCTTCTGTTATCAAAAACAAAGTTTTTCCCAATAAAATTATTTTTTAGGTCCTTATCCTTCACTTGTCTTACATATTCTATAATTCCTCCTTCAAGCTGATATACATTTTTAAAGCCTTTATGTTTAAAGTATGCACTAGCTTTCTCACACCTGATTCCACCAGTACAATACATCAATAAATTCTTGTTTTCCTTATGTTTAGTTAATTTATTCTCTATCAGATCTAAAGAATCTCTGAATGTATCTACATCTGGGCAAATTGCGTTTTTAAAATGTCCAATCTCACTTTCATAATGATTTCTCATGTCAATTAAAATAGAGTTTTTATCATCCATCAAATTATTAAATTCTTCAGCATTTAAATGAACCCCTTTCTTTGTAACATCAAATGTTTTATCATTTAAACCGTCAGCTAGAATTTTATCTCTAACCTTAATTTTTAATTTAAGAAACGACTTTGCTTCATGCTTAAGAGCAATATTTAATCTAACATTTTTTAAGAAAGAAATTGAGTTTAAATGTTCTGTAAAGTTTTTTATTTTTTCCTCTGGTAAAGAAAGCTGAGCATTAACTCCTTCTTTAGCAATATATATTCGTCCTAAAACATCAATACTATTCCAAAATATAAACAACTCATCTCTAAAAGATTTAGGATTTTTTATTTTTGCATACTGATAAAATGAGAGTGTAATTCTCTTTTGATTTGAAGCGTCTAAAATCTTTGAACGCTCTTCAGAGCTTAATTTATTGTACAGTTGCATGCTATACTTTTTTTGATTTAATAACAAAAGTAGATAAAAAAGATAAAATCCTCGTTTTCTATATTGTATTGTGTAAAAAGATATCCTAAATTAGTAATGTAAAATAATTAGTTATGGCCAACGAAAAAGCAGATAAATTAAAAGCATTAAAATTAACCCTAGATAAACTAGATAAAACTTACGGAAAAGGTACTGTAATGAAGATGGGAGATTCTCCAAATGAAAATGTAGAATCAATTTCTTCTGGATCACTTGGTTTGGATATCGCGTTAGGCGTTGGTGGATATCCTAAAGGAAGAGTTATAGAAATTTATGGTCCTGAATCATCAGGTAAGACAACATTAACTTTGCATGCTATTGCTGAATGTCAGAAAAAAGGTGGTATTGCAGCTTTTATAGATGCGGAACATGCTTTTGATAGATTTTATGCAGAAAAGTTGGGTGTTGATATAGAAAATCTAATTATATCTCAGCCTGATCACGGAGAACAGGCTTTGGAAATTGCTGATAATTTAATTAGATCTGGAGCAATTGATATGGTAATAATTGATTCTGTTGCGGCTCTAACACCTAAAAGTGAAATCGAAGGTGAAATGGGTGACTCAAAGATGGGACTTCACGCTAGGCTTATGTCTCAAGCTTTAAGAAAGCTTACAGCTTCAATAAGTAAAACTAATTGTGCTGTCTTTTTTATAAACCAGTTAAGAGAAAAAATAGGAATAATGTTTGGTAATCCAGAAACAACAACTGGAGGTAATGCCTTAAAATTCTACGCTTCTATTAGGTTAGATATTAGAAGGTCTACTCAAATAAAAAGTAGTGATGGTGTAGTTATGGGAAATAAAACAAGAGTAAAAATTGTTAAAAACAAAGTTGCTCCTCCTTTTAAATTAGCTGAATTTGATATAATGTATGGTGAGGGTATTTCAAAAGTTGGGGAAATAATTGACCTAGCTGTAGAAGCGGAAATAATAAATAAAAGTGGTTCTTGGTTTAGTTATGAAGGAACGAAATTAGGACAAGGGCGAGACGCTGTTAAAACCTTATTAAAAGACAATCCTGAATTAATGGACACATTAGAAACAAAATTAAAAGAGGTTATTTAGTATTTCTTAAATCGTCTAAAATTATCTTTCTGACTTTTTCACTTAGAACAACCCTGTCTTCTTTAACCATTCCAGTGGTATCTATAGGTTCATGAATTTTTACCCTTAATTTTCCTGGAGAGCCTTTTGAGCCACCTATTAACCCTCCATAACTCCAAGGGAAGCGTTTTTTATTATCTAGGAAGGTCATTGGGACAATTGGCACCTGATGTTCAATTGCCATTGTAAAGGCGCCATGTTTAAATGGTGCTAATTCCACTTCAATACCAGGGACAGTGCCTTCAGGGAAAATTCCCAAGCTTATTCCTGAATTTAATTTGTTTTTAGTTTCTTCAAAAACTTTTTTCTTACTTTCATTACTAGACCTGTCAACTAGTATCATAGTACGCTTATATATAAAACCGAAAATTGGAATTTTTTCTAATTCTTTTTTCCCAATAAATACAAGAGGATTTTGTCTAATAGTTGAAACCAAAAGCATAACATCAATCATTGAAACATGATTAGCAACAAAAATATATGGATGATTTTTTATTGTATTTGGCGATTTGTTTTTTATTGGTATCAAGCCCATTCCTAATAAAATTAAATCAGACCAAAGAACTCCCATTTTATAAAAATGCTTATACCATCCTTTATTTATAACAACAAAAATAAAAGATGGTAAAATAATTATTATGGTAAATACAAATACTAGTAAGTAAAACCATATATTGTAGAATGTCCAAAAAATGTATTTTGCTGCTTTCACAAGTTTCAAAACTAGTTAATTTATTTTAATAAAAACTCTAACTTTGTTATATGGGCAAAAAATTGAAAAGAATATTAACCGGAATTCAAAGTACAGGTGTTCCTCATCTAGGAAATATACTTGGAGCTATAATCCCAGCTATTAATTTTTCTAAAAGCAATAATGTAGAATCTTATTTTTTTATTGCTGATTTTCATTCTTTAACTCAAATTAAAGATTCAAAATTATTAAAACAAAATACTTTATATACTGCCTCAGCCTGGTTAGCTTGTGGTTTAGATCCTGCAAAAACCGTTTTTTATAAACAAAGTGGCGTGCCTCAAGTAACGGAGCTAGCTTGGTATTTGAATTGTTTTTTTCCTTATAATCGCTTAACGCTAGCTCACAGTTTTAAAGACAAAAAGGATAGATTAGATGATGTAAATTCTGGGCTGTTTAATTATCCCATTCTAATGGCTGCTGACATTTTACTTTATGACGCCCACGTTGTGCCAGTGGGAAAAGACCAGCTTCAGCATTTAGAAATTACAAGAAACGTAGCAAGTAGATTTCATAATGTTTTTGGAGACACTTTCATTCTTCCACAAGAAAATTTACAAGAAGAAACCAAACTAATACCCGGAACTGATGGAGAAAAAATGAGTAAAAGCAAAAATAATATCATAGATATTTTTGCTAGCGAAAAAGAATTGATAAAACAAATCCAATCAATTCAAACTGATTCAACTGAATTAGAAAAACCTAAAAACTGGAAAACATGTAATTTATTTAAAATTTACAAACTCTTGGCTGATGAAGATCAAATCAAAATTATGAAAGAAAATTATGAAAAAGGCGGGTATGGATATGGTCATGGCAAAAAAGAACTAAGTGAGCTTATTTTGAGTAAATATAAAACCGAAAGGGAAAAATTTACTTACTACATTGCAAATCCAGATGAAGTTGAAAAGATTTTATCTAAAGGGGAGGTAAAAGCAAAAATTACTGCAGATGATGTATTGCAAAGAGTGCGTAAAAAATTGGGTTATTAAAATAAATATTTCATATAATTTTATATCTTAGTTTTCAATACCATATACATGAAAATTAGTAATCATATTTTTAACTTATTACATGAACATGACTGTGTCATAATTCCGGGTTTTGGCGCTTTTGTGTCGAGAAATATTTCCGCGAAAATTAGTGTTGATAAGACTAAAATATTTCCCCCCAATAAAGAAATTTCATTTAATAAAAATCTTGTAAAAAATGATGGGCTTTTGATTAATAATATTTCATTGATTGAGAATATAAGTTATGAATTAGCTGAAAAGAAATTAATAAACTGGGTTTCAAAAAGTCAAAAAAGGATTGAAAAAAACAGGTATTTTGAAATAAAAAATATTGGATCTATTTCTTTAGAAAATTCAAAATATATTTTTACTCCAAATCAAAATTCAATTTTTTTAAAAGAGTCTTTTGGTCTTAACTCGATTGATTCTTCAGAGGTCTTAAGAGAAAAGCCCTCAACTAATAACTCTTATCTGAAATATGCTGCAATTTTTATTGTCTTTTTAGCTTTAACTGGAATTTTTTCTAAAAACTATATTGATAGTATAAATAAGTTTAACGAAGAATCTTATGCTCAAGCAAATGCAGAAATAGAGCAAAAAATACAAAAGGCTACATTTAGCATTAAAACTTCTTTGCCTATTGTAAAACTTCCAATAAAAAAACAATATGGAAATTTTCATATTATAGCAGGCTCTTTTAGGCTTGAAGAAAATTCAGCTAAAAAGATTAATCAACTAAAAAACAAAGGTTTCATAGAAGCTCGTAAAGTTGGAGTTAATAAATTTGGATTATTTCAAGTTGCATTTAACAGCTATGATACAGTAGATGAAGCAAGATTAGCTTTAACTGAAATTAGACTTGATGAAGACATAAATGCATGGCTTCTGATTAAAAATTAATATTTAAAATATCAAAACCTCTAAGGACTCACTAACAATTCTAACTGACTCAGTATTGCCTGGAGAAACTAATGCTTTGAATAATTTATTCGGAGGAGAATTACTTGCTAGAATGGATAGGGCGGCAAGTATTTCAGCTAAAAGACATGCCGAAAAAATTGTTGTCACTTCGTCTGTAAATCATGTTTCTTTTGGAAAAGCTATTCCAATTGGAACAACTGTAACTATTGAAGCAAAAGTTTCAAGAGCCTTTACAACATCTATGGAGGTTTTTATAGATGTTTGGGTTGATGATGATAAGGGGAAAAGAATAAAGGCTAATGAAGCTATTTATACTTTTGTTGCTGTTGACAACGATGGAAGACCTACGAAAATTGAAAAAATTCATCCAGAGACCGAAGAAGAACAAAAAAGATATGATGCCGCTCTTAGAAGAAAACAACTAAGCCTTGTTTTAGCTGGCAAAATGAATGCTAATGATGCTAGCGAATTAAAAGCATTGTTTTCCTAAACTACATTTTATATATCCATAATTTTGGATTTTGAGGAACTCCATTATTAAATATACTAAAGCTTAAAACTGTTTGTCCATTTAAAGGGTCTGTTGCAATTTTTCCTATTGGATCTTTTGTAGATAATTTATCTCCCTTTGAAACAAATATTTCAGAAAGGTTTTTATAAACGGTGAAGAAATTTCCGTGCTGAATTAAAATTGTATGAGTATTATTTTTAGAAACAATAATTGAGTAAACTATACCATCAAAAATTGACCTTGCTTGTATATCACTTGAGGTTCTAATTCTGACTCCGTTACTTTGTATAATAGTAGTTTTAACAATTGGGTGGGGTTGCTTACCAAATCCTAATATAACATTTCCTCTAGAAACAGGCGCCGGCAATTTACCTTTATTCGCATTAAAGTTTTTTGATATTAATTTAGCTTCTTCAGTTAATGCAAATCCATCTTTTTGTTTTTTAGAATTGGCTAATGCCTGAGCAATTAATTTTTGAATCTGTTTGTCTATTTCTTTTGATAATTTTTGTTTCTTCTTAATTTCGGAAGCATATTTTTTTTGATTTTTATTTGCTTGTGAAATCAAATTATTTAGATTTTTGAATTCCTTGCTTAAATTCTTTTTTATTAATTCATTTTCATCGATTAATGTCTCTTTATTAAATTTCTGAGAATCAAGTTTAATAATAACATTTGTGATTTCAGACGAAGTATTTATAATTTTTGAAATTGTTTTATTTTGAAAATTAGCATACTGCTTAAAATATTGAATTCTTTTATAGGCTTGGAGAAAAGAAGATGAAGAAAAAATATACATAATTTTATTTAAACTTGATTTCTTTTTATAACCAACTAGTAACATTTTTGAAAGATCGTTTTTTAATGAAAGCTCTCTGTTTTTTAAATCTGATAGTTCGTCTTCGTTGTATTCAATTTCAGATAAAATAAGATTAAGTTGAGTGTTAATATTGTTTATCAAATTCTGCTGAAGGTTTATTTTATAATTTATATCTTCGGCGTTAGAGATAATTAAATCCTTTTGTTTTAAAGACTCCGAGAGTTTAATTTCAATCTTGTTTATTTCATTTATTATTTGTTTTTTTTGGATTTGTAAATCCTGCTTTGTCTGACAATGAAGACCAGGTGCAATAAAAAATATTATAAGAAATACTAATCTTGATAAGTTCATTATAGTTTTATACGCTTATAATTTTTAGGAATCCTAAATGGAATATTTATTTTTTCTAAAGAAGAGATAGATTTAATCTCTATATATAGACTTTCTAGTCCGTTATTG
>MDTC01089224.1_pt1 | contig 11618 bp, 6 predicted proteins | sample 811181 | NCBI WGS metagenome assembly MDTC01 (sample SAMN05326644, study PRJNA326480) | marine metagenome | isolation source: seawater | place: Pacific Ocean: North | collected 2011 | reverse complement strand
TCTATTAAGAAGGTACATATTACCCCTTCCATTAATTAGAAGTAAATCTCTTTCTCCATCTGCTTTTTCTGTCACACAATAATTTCTCCTTATACTTGTTCTATTAGGATAATCTTCATAATCAAGTTCAACAGATTTTTCGTAATCTAATGTTACAGAAAGTGGTATAGAATCAGTGAACCTGTTTTGTGATGTTAATTTGTTAAAATCATTTTTCACACTCTTAATTTGAGACTCTGATAAGATAAATTCATTTCTTTGCATGGCCTGAGTAATAATAATAAGATTTTCAATCATACTTTTATAGACTTGATTTTTATTCATTTTACTTTTTGATTGCGAATTTGTTAAACATTCAAGTTCTATTTCATACTCAACATTATTTTCAAGTGTTTGAGAATCTTCTAGGTTTTTAAAATATAATGATTTAGTAAATTTATCTTCTCTTAAATCGACTAATTTATTATTTTCTAGGCTATTCCACCAATCATTAAATTGCCTCCTCTCATTTCTAGGCCTAACCACAAGTTTTTTTTTTCTATTATCAACATCCTTTTTGGCAAGTTGTTTAGCCGGAATAGTAATATCTTGTTTCGAAGAACTTTTAATAAGAGACAAATCAAAGGTAAACATTTTATCCTCTGAGAGAAAACTATATCTTTTTTTGTATCTATAAAATTTGTTAAGGTGGCTTCCTTCCACCATAATATTTTGAACTTTTTTACTTGATATTTTAATGTTATTTTCCTCCTTTAAATTTACTCTGAAATTAAAATCTCTAACATCTATCGGTCGAGCGTCGTTTCCCTTATGCGAAAATCTCTTTTTTTCCATAAAAATTAATTTATCTTTAACTTTATTAAAGTCATTTTCAACGCAATAATTGTTAATTGCTTCATTACCTACAATGGTTGCTCTAATATTTCTCTCTGACTCAAATGTTACATCTAGTGTTTCATTATTTTCAGAGCGAATATTTTCAAATCCTAGTCCTTTTAATCTTTTTATAACATTTGTGAAATGTTCTCTTGTAATGTTAGAATAAAAACCTGGAACTATTCGGGCTTCTAATTCTAAATTTGTATGGTTTAAGGAATGTTGGATATAATCCTTAATTTGGTTTTCTTTTGGTTGAGATAATTTCATTTATATATATTTATATAAATATATTTAAATAAATAAAAAAAAAGTTTCAATTTTATAAATTTTTAAAAATTATAGATATTTTTAGTTAGAAGAAATCTTATCCTTAATTTCTTCATAAAGAATCTTTTTTAGTTTTTTCTTTTTACTACCTGTCTCAAATATAGAAATTCCTAGTTTTTCGGCAATTTTTTGAAGAACAATAATTTTATAATCCTTTTCCTTCATTAACTCATTGGGTATTTCCACTTCCTCATCTTCATCAGAATCACTTTTAATTGGAGATTTATCTATTTCAATCTCTGGTTTAAGAATTTTTTCTAATTCTTCAAGAATATTTTCTTCAAAACTATGAATTCCTTCGGTGCTTAAAATTGGTTGAAAATAACTGTTTTTACGTAACATTACTACAAACCTTGAATCACTACGATAATCATTACCTAGTGAATATAAGTGAGTTTCTGTGTCAATTATAACTAAACAGATGTTGAAGTAATCAGCAATTAAATTAATAGTCTGTGGAAGAAGAGCCTTTGAACTTAATATGTTATCCCTTAATACACTCTTCTTAAACCTCTTATTCTTGTAATTATATTTTTTATATAAATCATCAAGATTATAAACAATATTATTCCTAAAATTATCAAGACTTTTTTCCTTTTGAATAGGACCCTTTAAAAGAAAGTCTGTTTCCATTATATTCAGTATTGAATATATAAAACTGCAAGTTCCAGGAACTCCCATTAAATATAGTTTCTTATGATTTTTAAAAATAGGATTAAGAATAGGTGGAATATCTCTGACTTGATTTTCACGACAAAGATATATTTTTTTAGATTCAAGAGACAAAGTTTTTTCCTCCATATTTTTGGATTCCGCTTTATTTTTACAAAGTTGGTTAAATTCTTTCCTAAGTTTGGTAGATTTTAGATTGTTATGTGTTTTAAAATTATCTACTAAGAATGATTCATTAAGATTATCTAAGTTTAAATCTATAAGGTCACTTATTTTTTTTACAGATTGTTCTAATCGTGTTAATGTAAGAGTTTCCATTTTTTATGATTATTTAATAAAAATTATAAATCAATTTTTAAATAATATTTAAATCATTCATAATTATTTTATCCAAATTATTATCAATAATTATTTTTGAATTATCATCCACTTCTTTTGAACATTCTATATCTTCTATATCATCTAAATTATCATCATCCATATTATCTTCTTCATAAGATATACCTTTTTCTATTGTATCTTCAATTTTGTTGTTAGGATTTACACATAATGTTTCCTCTTTTTTTTCTTGTGAAATTCTATTGTCAACAAATTTTTTTAAATTAGTTCTGATTTTATTCTCATTCTTAAATTTATCTTTATTACTATTACAATAAGTAATAAATGTGTCAATTTCACCTATGGTTTTTTCAGATAATTTATTCATATTTATAAAAATACCATTACTGTTTTCAGAATATTTAATATGTTGTTTCTTTATTATTTTGAAAATTTCCTGATGTTCAAATAAATTTAAATTTTTTATATTCTCTATAATCCTCTTTTTTCTCATTTCATTTAACATATCACCAAAACCAGTATTGTCCATTTTCTTCTCAATTGTATCTAGATTAACTTCTTTAAATTCTTCATTGAAGTTTTCTATTACTAGTTCTTCCATTAATTAAAAATAATATTAAATTTAGATTATTTAAACTTATATTTTATAACAGAAATAATGGAAAGAAAGTCCAAAAGAAAAGCAACTAATTTTGAGTGTAGTTCACCCAAAAGGATAAAAAATGAAAGTTATATTATCGTTAATTTGGAATTATTAGTATGTGAAAAAATTAAAGAAATTAATGACCTAAAAAATTTAGTCAGAAAAATGGAAAAAAAAATAAATAGAGTTGATAAGTATAATGAAGAATTAAGAAATAAAAATTCTAACTTAGAAAAAGAACTTTTAGACAAATATGATAAAGAAATATGTAATGAATTGAATAATTTAAATGTAAAAACCAGTGATACATTTATGAATTATATAAATTAAATTATAAAGGTTTAAAAAAACTGAGTGATTTTTCACCAGCATTTGACAAGTTTTTTGGTAAACTAATAGGATTAGGCATTTTTGAAACTTCTTTTCTATATTCTAAAAATTGTGATATCTCAATAACTATTCTATCCACTGAGTAATCAGTTACTTTTTTATTAAGTTCTCTTATTTGTTCTGCATAGTTACAATTCAGATTTTTACTGTATTGTAAATAAATTGACCTCATTATAATCTGTAATTGTAAGTCAGATTGTCTTCCTATTCTATAATTTGTACTTTGTAAGACACTTTTTTGAATATGTTTTTGAATACAATCAATATTTCTTTTACTAAAAAAAGCCTTACTTAAAACATTGGAATCCTGAATTCCTTGGAGAGAATTTTGGAAACTATGGGTTTTCATTTCACCCTCATATAATTCATATGTCTGAGGGACTTCATTATCAAAAGTTACTCTACCACTCATATTTAATTATTATTAAGATTTTAATTTTATAAAAAATACAAGTATATTAAATTATTTGAGAATTCAAATTATCAAATTCAATTATCTTAGTGTCAATCTTTAAAAATAATGATAATTGTAAATTTGTATTAAGTATTTTTCCTACACTATTATCACCATTATATACATCAACAATATTATCATTATATGATTCTCTTGTAAAAACACCAGAGGAATTATATGCTCCTTCTTTCATAATATAAAAAACATTTGAGAGACTTCCTACTGTATGATAATCAGTATCGTCGAATTTTTCAGTAACTTCAATATATATTTTATGTCCAGTGTCTCTATTTAAAAAATTATCAAAACTTGAATTACCAGTCGAAACATTTTTAAATTTTACCACATCGTCATCTGAATATTCATCGTTAAAATATTCTATTGTTTCTATCTTTAAAAAATCTTGTTTTGTAGTAGGACTTTCACTCTTGTGATGATAAATTTTCTTTATATTTAATATATCATTTTTAAATCTTAATGTGTTTCCATTTGAATCTTTAAAAGTAAATTTTAAAGTATTAAAAGTATTCAAAGGTGCTGGCTTAAATTCTTTTAACATTCTACCCTTATCAATAAATTCAATATTTTTAGGTTCAGTCCCTGATTTATAAACAACAGAAAGTGGATACATAACTGCAACTGCTTTATTAATATTAGAATTAGTTCCATAATAAGAATTTGAAATTTCTTCAATACAAATTAGAATATATCTGTAATCTAATGGATTTATATAATCGGCATTTCCTAAATAAATTAGTTTTCTAGGTAATATCAAAGTATGAACACTTATAGATTGAATATTTTTTACATTTATAGGAAATGATAAGGTTTTAGTGCCAAAAAACATTTCAGTTCTTCTTTCTAAATTGTGTTCGGCATTTAATCTCATAACCTGCTCATTTGTATCACTTGAATTGCCAAATCTAACCTGAAAATTAAAAGTATTTTCTGATAAACCTGTCCAATCTCTGTCAAGTGTATCAATTAAAAAATTAAATGTACTCTTGGAATATTTAACACGTTTTTCAACTTCTTCATCTGAACTTTCTTCTTCAAAATCTTCTTCTGAACTGGTAAGAGTATCTCTTCTATTTCTATATAACATATCGTATTCTCGTTGTTCCATAAAATTACGATTCATGTTCTATTATTATTCTATTAATATTTATTTATAAATAATTTATTTCTTCTTTTTAATTTGCTTTTTTTTAGGCTCTGCCGCTAATCCACTTTCAAACTCTTTTTGTTCCAGAAACCTCTGATAACTCTTCATAAAATCATTAAGTTCTCCCAAATACATGTTTTCAAGTGTCTTACTCTTTAAGTTATTATAATCATTCATCTTTATATCTCTATCTTTTCTAAGTTCCTCAATACGCTCAGTTGTAAGATTATAGATAGGCATCTTAATAAGATAATCATATGAATTTTCAACCTTTGGATATTCACGTGTTTCTAATTGCTGTAAAATATCACTCTTTTTCCTATTACTAATAATAATATCTCCACTAATAAATTCTTCAATAAATTTAACCTTCGCATTTACCATAACAAGTTCCTTTTCAAGAGAATCTAATTGGTGTTTCTTTCTCTTATCATAAAATTCCATCCTTACTTCAAAGTAATCATCAATAATTTCTAATGGACTATTATATTTCTTTAAATATCCATTCCTATCATACAACACCATGTTAGATGTATTGAGTTTACTGGTTAACTTAAATGTCTTCTCAAACTTATTCTGTCCATCGTCATTCTGTTCAAGATTACATGTGAGATTGTAAAGGTCATCTTTATGAAATACTAGTTCAAAGTGAACCTTTGTATCAGAACAATATGAACTATAATTCCTTAAATACTGCGTCTTTTTCGATTCTTTTCCACTCTCAATAACCATTCCTTCCAGGAATTCCTTATATTTATCTGTCCAACTCCTTACAGGTAATTCACTTACAATTACCTTATTTTGACCCTCAACTCTATACTTTCCTCTTGAAAGGAAACTATGTTCGGAGAGTTTTTCAATCTTACCAGTGAAACCCCTATACCATGGCCTCATCTCTAACATTTCCTTACCTTTAAGTTTTCTCTTTAAATTTTCAATAATATCGGTAGGGTTGTAACAAGGAACATATGTGCTCCAACCAGTTCCAATACCCTCACCACCATTTACAAGAATCATTGGAAGTATAGGAACATACATTTCTGGTTCTACCAAGAAGCCATCATCATCAAGATAATTCAGAACATTACCATCTTCCTTATTGTAAATTTGATATGTTAAATCGGGTAATTTAGTGTGAATGTACCTAGGCTGAGCTGAATCACTACCACCCATAATGCGTGAACCAAATTGCCCAATAGGTTCCAGAATATTAATATTATTAGAACCAACAAAATCCTGTGCCAGATTTGTAATGGCACCTTGAAGACTTGCCTCACCGTGATGATATCCACCATGTTCAGAAACATATCCCGCAAACTGAGCAACCCTAATTTCATGAGTAAGCTTTTTCTTAAAGGCACAGTATAAAATCTTTCTGTGAGAAGTTTTAAGACCATCAATAACAGATGGAATAGACCTCTTATTATCTGAATTTGAGAAGTGAATAAGTTCTTTATTAATAAAATCTCTATGAGTCACATTACTATCCTTGAAATCGAGAACGTTATCTCTTTGATATTGAGCTAGCCATTTCTTCCTATCATCAGCTCTCTTTTTATTAAATGCCAATTCTATGGCTTCGTCACTCTTTTCTTCCTCAAAAACATAATTTACAATTTTCATATCCCTGAAATATTCCTTTGCTTCCTTAGGAGTACTCGTACCAAGTCCCTTGTAATATTTAATACTCCACCCCTTCTTATCATTCTTCCATTTTTCATAATCACTAAGATTATAGAATGACTTAACATTCTTTCCCTTTGTAGCCTTAACGATAGGAGTGAGCATGGATTTGTTAAATCCATCCATTTTAAATAGCCCAGGCCATAGTGATTGGAATAGATTGAATAAAAGACCCTTAATGTGAGAACCATCCTCATCCTGATCAGTCATAAGCATAACTGAACCATATCGGAGTTCCTTAGTAGAAGTGTATTTCTTATCACTTTGTAATCCGAGAATCTTCTTTAAATTTGTTACTTCCGCATTATCTGCGATTTTCTTACCCATGTTCTTATCATCACCCTTTACATTGAGTACCTTACCCCGAAGAGGGAAAACACCGTATTTATCTCTACCTATAATATCTAGACCTGAAATAGCAAGTGACTTAGCCGAATCTCCCTCAGTAAGAATTAGAGTACACTGGTCTGACTTGGGACCTCCTGCCCAGTTGGCATCATCAAGTTTCGGAATACCACGAATAGTTGTTTTCTTTTTACCATCTGTCTTCTTCAAATCCTTATTTTCCTTAAAAGCACTAAGACTAATGGCTGTTTCCATAAGACCCATTTTTGCTAGTTTGTCTACGAACTTATCATCAATATCACACTTTGAGCCAAATTTTGACAGAGGAGTGGTAAGAAATTCCTTAATTTGACTATTAAAACTTGGGTCATCAATAGTGCATTTGATTAGAACGAAGATATTCTCTTTAATATGAGATGTCTTTACCTTAATTTTCTTTTTCTTTTCAATATATTCTGCTAATTTCTTACAAACTTGATTTGTAATATATTCAACATGCTTACCACCCTGATAAGTAGTAATTCCATTTACAAATGATACCTGTTCAAATTGCTGATTCGGATTTACTCCAATACAAACAGACCATCTGGAACTAAAATCCTGACATAATCGTGGGTTTTCGGTTTTATCTCCCAGATACAAATCAGTATACTTATCAAATGACTTAAATTCCAGTTTCTTATCATTAAGGAAAATACTTACACTTGGGTCTGTTACAGCAGCAGCATCATAAGTCCTCTTAGTCATAAGGCGAATCATATCATCTTCTAGTGTCTTATGTCCAAACCTTTCAAAATCCGGATAGTAAGTGATCTTGGTGTAAGGCTTTCCCTTATTGGCTGTAATCTTAGGCTTATCCTTATCCGCCATATTGTTGTAAAATCGCTGAACGTATTTCTTCCCATGATTATGATCGATTGTTTCAACAATAAATTCCTTTGAGAAGATATTAGCTAACTTACCTCCATAACCATTCTTGCCTCCTGTGTGCTTTTGCTTCTTCTCGTAGTTACCAGATGTAAGGAGATGACCAAAGATAAGCTCAGGAACATAGATATTTTCTGCTTCATGTAATTCGACGGGAATTCCTTCTCCATCATTCATAACGCTAATAAATCCCTGCTCCTTGTCGAATGAAACTTTGATATTCTTCACAGGTTGGAAATCATGTCCTTGAATGTTTTTTTCTTTGATGCGAACATAGTGGTCAAGAGCGTTGACTAAAATTTCATCGAAAATCTTATACTCACCAGGTGTGTAAGTAATATTCTTTTTCACCATTTTTGTTCCATCCTCATTTAAAACGTAGTGTTCCTCTTGTGTAGATTCAATGGAACCTACATAAGTGTCTGGAACTTTTAATACGTGTTCGAGGTGGGTATATTTAATAACTTGTTGGCTGGCTTTTGACATTGTTTAATGTTTAAGATTATTTCTAAACTTTAAATCAAATTTTTTTTTCAAATTTTTTTTGTTATATAATATTAGATATAAAGAATGGGAAAAACCAGAAAAAATATCCACTCCATTACTGTTCCAAATCAATATTATTATCCCACGATGCTTGTTCCTTATATCCCTCCTAAAAGAACTAAAAAAAGACATATCAAAGATTTTAGATACACATATGGTCATAGTTTTAGACCAGAAGAATTTTTAAAACCCCCTAAAACAAGGATAGTTTTCAATAAAAATGATGATATTTACCAATTTACTAAAAATACTCTTTCGTTGTATAATATTGATTATAATCCAAGTTTTGTAGAATTTTCAATGAATAATTTTAAATCTAAGATTAAAGAATATTTAAGTCATTACAAAAATAAAAATTTATATATTGATTCTGTAAATAGTATAAGAAAGTCAAGTGAACTTTTAGAGTTAGAAAAAGTGTTAAATGAGCATGAATTACATTTAATACTTGAAGGTATTGACACTATGTTTGAATATGCTAATTTCAAAAATTTTAAAATCAAACAAGATTCGAGTAAATTTATGGATATGCATAATTTTATAATGAAAGATGAAAACTTTAATAAATTACAGAAAACATTAGTAGGAGGTGGTAATATTAAGAAATTCGATATTATTAATTACGTTAATGGTAATAAGAGGAAAGAAATTAAAGAGAGGATTATAAATTTAGTATATGTTGATTTTGAAAATACAGATTTGATGGGTTATATATATGACCAGGGATGGCCTAATGATTATGAGAGGAATCTTAATGATAAAAAAAGATCAATAATAAATGACGAAATTTTGGACACTTGTTTTGACGCATTTATTCAACAAAAAGTATATACTCATTTAGGTTTCAAAGACAAAGACACTAATCCATATTACAGAGGTGAATTTCAAAAAAATCTTAAAGGTTGTAAGGAAAAAAAATATTATGACCCTGATTTCTTTGAAGATGAATTACCTATGTGGGCGTATATAGTTCCTGGCTCTAAAAAACCAGAAGCATTCGAAAAAAAAAGAGAAGAAGAAAAGGTTAAAGAATTAGATGATAAATTTGAGTTTACTGAGGGAAGAAGTATGATTAATATAGATTATCTTAATTTTATTAAAAATAATGTAAAACAAAGAGAAAAATTTGAAGAATTAAAAGAGTTAATAGATGTTTATCATAAATTACAAATTCCGGATACTAGATTTGCTAGAAATAAAGAAAAAATGATGAAAGAATATCTTTCTTCAATTTCAATGGCAGTTATTATGTTAGGTATGTTACCACCATCATTTTTTGGAGAAGATTATGATTTTAATCCTTTTGATGTTTTATCAACAGTGATGTGTATATTTGAAGGTAGTACTGTATGTGCTATTATGTCAGCTTTACCACTGTTCTCACCATTTCTTGATATGTTGTCAACATTTTCGATTGTTAGAAAAATATTAAATAAATTCGGTGTTACAGGAGCAGTAGGTAAAAGAAGTCAAGCCGCAATTAAAAAGGCACAACAAAGAAAAATAGCAAAGCAAAATGCTTTTATGGAAAAAGGTGTGAAACTAAAAGCAGATATGTCAACTATGGCTAGAAATATTGATAATGCGGGGCCGATGCAAAAACAGAAATTAAGAAAACAATTTGATAAATTAAAAAAGGCTAATGAAAATTATGCTAAGCAGTCTAAAAAAATGGCTGAAAAAGGTGTAGTTGATTCTATGAAGAGAGCAAAAGCTCAATCAAAAGGTGCTGAAAAATTAGTAAAACAATTGAATAGTGGAGCGAAAAAAGTTGAAAGTTTATCACCTGCTGAAAAAGCCAAACTTCAAAGATACACAGAATTGTTGAATATGCAAAAAAGTTCTCCTAATTTAAAGTTACCAAAAGGTGTAGGAGTAAAAGATGTTGATGGGAAACTTAAAAATTTAAATGGTGTTTTAAAAGGAAGTACTGATGGTCGGAAAATTCTTAAAAATGGTAAAAAGGCTGCTGATGAAAGTATATCTTTTTTAAACGCCGCACAAAAAGAATTGAGCGCTGTTCAGGGAATTAAAACACCCGAGGCTGCAGTAACACAATTTGGTAAATATGAAATTGAAATGGCTAAGATTAATGACAATAGACAAATGCTTTCTTCTGGTGTTAATTCACAAGGTGTTAAATTATCACAGAAAAAATTAGATGATTTAGGTGCACAAGTAAAGAAATCCTTAGATGATTTAAGTCCTAAACATTTAGTAGAATCTAGAAATTATTCCGATAAACAATTAAAATATCTTCAAACTGGAAAATCTCCACCTGTTGATAAAATGGCTAGATATGAACAGAGTTTCAAGCCTTCATCGGAGTCTAGTATTAACCAAATAAAAAAACAACAACAAACCATGAAGACAAGACATCAAGAACGTTTAACAAGAAAAAAGTTAAGAGCGGAAAGTAAAATTTCGGGTAAAGATGCGAATGCTGTATCCCAAGATATTAAAATTTTTAAAAGGAAAACCAGTGATATGGCAAGAGAAATAAAATTTACTCAGAATATGATTGCAAGGCAAAAAAATATAGCAAAAGACCCAACATTGTTAGGGACAAAGAAAATAAGGAATTCAAAAAGAGCGAAAGCTAGAAACCAAGTGGAAAAATTAGAAAAGAAATTAGAAAAACAACAGGCTCAACTAGAAAAAACTATGAAGGAAGGATTAGAGGAGATAGGGAAAAAAAAAGAGGGTTTTGACCCCAGCACAAAAAAAATTATAGATGATGCTACTGATGCTATTGTAGCAAAGAGATTGAAACAAGCGGGCCTCAAAGACGAAATTTTTATAAGGTCTGATGGATATGGCTATGTTAACGCGACAGATTTTGTTACCACCGGAGGGAAAACATTATTTACAAGAACTCTAAAATCATCAAAGGCTGATAAAGTAAAAGTAAGAAGAGCTTTAAGAGGAAAACAATTAAAAGCTTCAGAAGAATCTATTAAAAAAGCAAAAGAAGCAAAAAAAAATATTGAATCTGTAAAGAAAAAAAAAAAAAAAGAATTTGGTAAAATTTTAGGGAAAGATTATAAGGTCCTCGCGGAGGTTCTTGATGAAACTGCTAAGAACGCATTAAAAAATGGAGATTTTACACCTGCAATAAAGGCCTTGGATAAAACAAATGTGTCACCTGATAAAATAACAAGAATAAAAGCTTTACAAGCAGAAGTGAAGGCGGCGGAAGCACAAAGTCAGTATGCTGCCGCAGTAGCCAGTAAAAATTTTGATAAAGT
>MDTC01014682.1_pt1 | contig 11618 bp, 8 predicted proteins | sample 811181 | NCBI WGS metagenome assembly MDTC01 (sample SAMN05326644, study PRJNA326480) | marine metagenome | isolation source: seawater | place: Pacific Ocean: North | collected 2011 | reverse complement strand
TCAGCGCTTCAGGGACTGGAGGCTAAAGATGCGGTCGCCGAGCTCTACGTCGAACTGCATCTCCGAGTATCGAATCTCGGTGAACTCCGCGGGTGCGTCAGCCGGCTCCACGCGGAGGGTAGCTGGGAGGGTGCGGCCGCCCATCTCCTGGATGTCGAGGAACTTCATGGTCCGCACCAGCTCCCCTTTTTCGTCGAAGTAGGCGATCTGGACGGGCTGTCGGTCTGACCGTACATCGAGCACCACCTTGCCCCACACCACGGGGGCTTCCGGCTTGGGCACGAGCTCTACGCGGTACACCCCCTTGCCTTCGGCATCAGGCTTGGCGGTGAGCGTGTAGGTGTAGTCCTCGCGCATTCGAGACTGCTTGACGAGGTCGTCGTTGGTGATGTGTGAGCCCATCCACTGGCCCGACATCGCAGCGCCGGAAATCTTCATGGTGCGGTCGATCTTGGGCATGTAGTTCCAGATGTTGTCACCCACTTTCAGCGTGGACATGCCCTTTTCCTTGGCCGGCGACAGGATGCGGATGAGGGAGTCCTCGGTGCCACGGGTCCAGACTTCCATCTCCATGCTGCGCTCGTAGCGGTCGGTCTTGACCTGCATCGACATCTTGCCGTGGGACGACGCGCCGCGGTTAGCGTCGTCGGCGGCATCGAGCAGCTCCTCGACCGTGGGCTCTGCGGCTTCGGCCACCCCGAGTGGTGCGATGACCGCAGCGCCCAAGAGCGCAGGGATACCGAACAAGATGCTGAACATCACGGGAAACAGGCGACGCATGAGGGATCCTATTTTGTGTAGGACTGCTCGTACCGGTCGAGGAGGCCCGGAAGCTCCTGTTCCATGAACGACCAGATGGTGTGGAATTCGGTGAGCCTGCTGCGATCGGTGGCATCGGTCTCGGGCAGCAGCTCGAGGCCTTGCTCGGCAATCTCGCGAAACCGACGCGCGCGGTCGTTTTCATTGCGCATCACGCGTGTCCAGGCGCCCGGTGCGATGCGGAAGAGCGTGCTGCGGGTTCCGATGCGCGCGGTTCGCTCCACGATGCCGAAGTGTTCCAGCAGCCGGGTGTTGGTAGAGATGCTCGCCCGGCTCGCCGATAGCGCTTCTGTCAGCGCAGAGGCGGTCTGCTCGGCCGGCTGGCAGACGAGGAGCCACCCGAGAATGCGACCGGCGATCCGGGGAAGGCCGCTCGCTTCCCAGAGCATGCCGTGTGCTTCGACGAAGGCAGAGACATCAGGGCATTGAGAGGACATGGATGGCCGCTCCGAGTGAACGAGTTCTATATTTTTCGGTAGTTTCAGTCAAGACCGAAACCCGAAGCGTTCGAGGGGGACCGGTGTGGCTCGGGCCGTTGTGCGTTGGCCTGTGCGGAACCGCTCATGGTTTCGCAAAGAAACGAAGAAGACCAGGTGACACCATGCCCATCGGTGAGGCCATACACAGCAGCCGCGATACCGTTCGCCACAGGGCTCGTGCTCGTCATGGTGTGATCAGGATGCTTCGCAACGTGTGTCGTTTCCTGCACAAGTCGCGGTGAAGGCGTCGAACAGGTCACATTGCGTACAAAACGGCTGCTATGTGATAAGCGGCGGCGAACACCGTGCTCCAGTGGTTTCGTGCTGTCGTCTTCATTTTTATTTTCGACTGTTTTGGCCGTACTTACGGGCAGTCCCGCGCACGCCGGCCACGCGTCGGTCACCGGCTACCTCCGAGCCGGCGCTCGCCCCGACTTTCAAGGTGCCGGTGCCACCCTCGGCTACTGGAACCTGTATGGGCGCCTCATGAACGAGGGCCCATATGCGATGGTGGAGCTGGACTACGACATCATCGAGCGGGAGCCCATGGCTCCTGAGCCGTGGGCCGACCTGCACTTTCGGGTGGAAGGCGGCACCATCAGCCGGGCCAGTTCCAATGGCTCGCTGGGTGGCTTTCTGACCTCGCAGCTCTATGTGCGCGGGGGCAATGTGCTGTTGCCAGATGTCACCTGGCAGGTCGGGACCCTCGACCGGTTCCTTGGCGACCTGGGCCTCTACGACATGCGGCCTGCGCAGATCTTCTTCGAGACGGTGGGTGCGAGTGCCCTCTGGGAGCGTCCCCGCTTCGAGTGGCTCGTGGGCTTCGGCGACTCTGGATTCTTCGTCAACCCGGAGCGCTACTCCACGATCCTCACCCCCGGCACGCTGTTTCGAGTGAAGGTCCTCGACCAGCTCGAGATCGGTGGTGGGGGCATGTATCGCTATGAGCCCGAGGGGCAGGGCAACGTCAATGCACCGCACCAGACGCCAGGAATGAACTACGAGTCCTGGGTTCGGGGCGAGGCGGTTCAGGACTGGATGCAGCAGAATCCGAACCGAGAGATCGACTTTCCCGATCCGGTGGCCACGGATGCCCAGAGCTGGAAGCTGGTGGGGTACCTCGGCACCGGCGGCTACGGGCCGGTGATCTGGAACAACTTCTTCGTGAGCTGGGAACGCCTGCATCCGCAGACCACTTCGTCCGAGTTCTATGAAGGCAGTGAGTACACGCTGTACGTTCACGACTTCACCGACGAGCGAACCGTTCTGTTGATGGGTGACGAGCTGCAGATTCGGGTGATTCCAGGGCGGTTCGACATCGCCTGGGGCGGACTCTACGGCCGGCACACCGACGGCGACAACGAGATCGCTCCAAGCGACCACGTGCGTCGCTACATGTCCACGGTGCTGCGTGGACAGGTCTACATCACCGACACCGTGCACTGGCTCACCGAGACCTCCATCGCGAAGGAGATCAGCGACAACGGCAACGCCTATCGCGAGCACTACGACAGCCTGTTCGCGAACACCGAAGGTCGCGCAGATGCTCGGGGCCTGGAATATGGCGACACCGACACCCGCTACACCTGGCAGGGCAAGGGGGGTGTGGTGCTCAACCCGCTCGGAAAGGGTGTCTACAGTCGCCCCTCGCTGCGCTTTCTGTACGGCGCACAGTACTCGAACCAGAACAACGCCTTCGGGAATAGTTTCGTCGAGACGATCGACCAATACAATGCCTTCGGCAATGTGGAGCGCCACTGGCACCACGTGTTGTCGCTGGAGACGGAGGCGTGGTTCTGATGCGTCCTTGGAATCGTCGGGATCTTCTGCTCAGTGGTGCGGCCTTCGCTGCATCCGGATGCATGCCCAAGCCTCCCCTCATCACTGCGTCGAGCGCCATGCCAGTAGTGCTCGCTGGGGTTCTCTCCGGCAAGCAAAGGAAGCCGAGTGCACTGCCCGAAGGGGTCATGCGTCGTCTCGCGCGTGCGCTGGAGTCACGAAAGCTCGTGCCCAAGTCGCTGGAGATGGATGAGGTTCGTCCGACCTTCGAGCAGAAGCGGGGCACGCCCCAGCGCTTGGAGTGGCTGGCGGACAAAGCCGGTGAAGGAGCGGTGCTGCTGGTGGAGCTGGCCGCATTTTATGACACCCAGATCCAGGGTCGGCTGCGCTGGACGGTCCGAGGCACGCTGTCGCTGGGATCGGCTGCAGCACCCGCGAGCGCAGTCCAGCGAACCATCGACACGGCGGTTTTCCTCCAGTTCTTGCACCAGGCGGAGGCCGAAGCCGCGCTCGAGGCTGCGACCACCATCGAGCGCGCAGCGCAACGCCTGCTCGACGACTGGCTCCGCGCACAAGGATGAACGCCGCAGGCCGGCGGATAGGCGGACTGGCGCTTTGCTGCATGATTGGCTGCGGAGACCACAGCCACACGCTGCGTCCGATGGGTGCCGATCGCGAGGTGGTGTTGCGGGCGGCGGAGCCGGATGACCTGGTCTACTTGGTCATGGTGGATCGCTTCGAAAACGGCGATCCGAGCAACGACGCCTCGATTGACCGGGACGATCCCCATGGCTGGCACGGGGGAGATGTACAAGGGGTGCGCGATCGGCTCGATCACCTCGAATCGATCGGGGTGAAGACTGTCTGGTTGACCCCAGTGACCGCGGCTCGAGAGGAGAAGGTCGGTGAGTGGGGTGCGTTCCATGGCTACTGGCTGTCTGATCCGTGGGCGATGAATCCACGCTTTGGATCGGTCGCCGAGCTTCGGGCGCTGTCCGACGATCTGCATGCACGTGGAATGCGACTTGTGGTCGACATGGTCTGGAACCACACGGACTACGAGGCAGAGGTGCGCACAGCACATCCGGAGTGGTTCCACCATGAGGGCGACATCGAAGACTGGAACGATCCCCTGGAACGGGTCCGAGGCGATGTGCACGGCTTGCCCGATCTGGCACAGGAAAATCCGGCGGTGCGGGCCTGGCTCCACGATGCGGCTGTGGCCTGGGTCGATCGTGCCGGACTCGATGGCCTGCGCATCGATGCGGTGGGACACATGCCGCGATCGTTCCTGTCGTACATGAATGAACGACTCGACAGTCATGCGCGCAAGCGAGGCAATCCAGATGGTGTCTGGACACTGGCCGAGGACTTCACCGGGGATCCGATCGCCCTGGCGGAGACTGTCGAAGCAGGTGGTTTCGACGCCATCTTCGACTTTGCCCTGCACTACGCCTTGCTCGATGTCGCCTGTCGAGGAGCCGATCCGCTCCGCCTCGCGTCGACCCTCTCACTCGATCGCTACGGCCCACCGGCCCAGTCGAGGGTCACATTCCTCGACAACCACGATCTGCCGCGGGTGGGATCGGTATGTGGGGCCGACACCCCCGCGGGCCTCGCTCGAATGGACGCCGCATTCTTGCTGTTGTTCAGCCTTCGGGGCACGCCCTGTCTCACCTGGGGAACGGAAGCGGTGGTGCTGGGCCACGAAGAGCCGGCGAACCGTGCCGACTTGCCATGGACGCAGACGGACAAGCGCAGCCCGCTGCTCGAACAGCTGGCTACCCTGCGCAGCCAGCATGGTGCCTTGCATGCAGGAACGAGCCGGATCGTCGACGCGAGCCCCGGCCATGTGCGCATCGAGCGTGAGCTTGATGGTGAGTTGGCAGTAATCGACGTAATTTCGAGTAATTTCAAACTCTTTGACCAATCGCGACTGCGCACACGAATGCATGTGGAGTCGGTTTGGTGGGCTCGGACCGAGGGGGCAGGGGAGCGCGATCCGGCAGTGATCCACCGTCGCCTGCCCGAAGCGCCGCTCGTGGGTGCCGGGCTGCCGGAGCTCGCGGAGTTGCAGGGGGACGGACCGTGGACGGTGCGCGTGATCATTGGGCGAAAAGCATCACCAGACGAAAGGAATCGTGAAGTTGAAGAGTCGGGCGTACACCGAATTGAGGTCACGGTGCACGGGGCCCCTGCGACCGGTGAGCTGCGCCTTGTGGGCGCCCATCCAGCACTGGGCGCGTGGAATCCTGAGCGCTCGGTCGGCCCGGTCTCACCGGGAGGCAACACCTTCCGCGTGGAAATGCACGATGGGGATGTGCCGTCGTTCAAGGCGATCGTTGTGGCGAGTGATGGTGCTGTGACCTGGTCTCCGGCTGCAGACAGGGTCGTGTTTCTACGACCCGATCTTGACACGTCGAGAGTAGAAGTGGCCTGGAGCCCTGCCGAGGAAGCCACGAAGCCGTGATTGACATCCGTTTCGGAAGAGACCGTTTCACGGTCCGGGACGCATCAGAAAAGCACGCTGCTCGAACAAGTAGGAAACCCTGGCTGGTACGTGGAACAGTAGGGCGCGGCGGAGACGTGTTGGTCGGGTTCGAACGGGCGTATAGTAGGGGCGCCTTGTCGATATTGCCGCTCTACCAATGCCAGTTGTTGTAGGCTTGTTCTCTATGTCGCGTTTCCACATCCAGCTCGAAGTCCGCGCTGTTGGTCCGAACAGTGGTGACAGTCGGGGTGAGCCCCAATGGTTCGCAGTTCGCTGTGGCGATGGGCCGGTGTATCCCGTGCGCATGCGGTGGGAAGATGGCTGGCAGAGCGATCTGGACCAGCTCTACCACCACGAGCGTGCAGGTGAGGTTCTCAACCGGCTCGGGATGCGGCTTATGCGGCTGCTCTCATCGACTGGATGGCCACGTCAGGCCGCACTGATTCGTGAGGCCCACGATCGTGGCGACACCGTCTGCGTGTCGGTCGTCTGTGACACACCTGCCGTGCTCCGCCTGCCATGGGAAGCACTACCTGTGGGGGATGGCGGCTTGCCGCTTGCCCAAATCCTGAGCGAGCCCATCGCGTATTCGCTGCCCGGAGCGGGCGTCCGACCAAAGCGCGATGTCCATCACCCCAACGGTGGACGCTTGATGATCGTGTCGTCGGGTGGTGGCGAGGCACGCCGTGTAGGGCTTCGAGCGGTGGTCTCCGAGAGCATGGCGCGGCCTGCGCAGGAAATGCTGGACGGACCTGGACTCGCCGCGCTGTCCGATGCCCTCGAGCAGGGGCTGCGGCGCAATCGACCCGTCACGATGCTGCATCTGGTCACGCGGGTGGAGATGCGCGCGGAGGGGCTCTCGGTCCTGATGGGCGGTGGTGGGGCCACGGCGGAGTGGGTGCGAGAGCGCGACCTCGGCAACCTCCTGTCTCGGTATGCAGACACGCTCCGCGTGGTTGTGCTTAGCCTCACAGGCTTGCCAGGCACCGATACTTCGGGACTCGCGCGCTTGCTCCACCGGGCGGGTGTAGCGGCTGTGGTCTCTCCGCGGCTGCCGCTGTCCGAAGATGGTGTCATCCCGCTTGCCGCACATCTGTACGATGCCCTCATCGCGCAGGCGCTTCCGCTGAACAAGGCCCTCACGAAGACCTACGCGCAAATGCGGGCCGAGGGCTTTCGGCTCGACGCGGCGTCGCACCAGATCTTCCGCATGCCGTCGGTGAGTGGGGCGATTCGTCCGTTCACGTTCGCACCGTACCGGGGACTGGCTTCCTACGGTCCGATGGACTCCACGCGCTTCTTCGGCCGGTTCGCCGAGACTCTCAAGCTCGTCGATCTCGTCTCCTCGCTCACCAAGCAGGGGCGCCCACGATTTGTGCTGGTGGCCGGTGCCCCCCACTCCGGTCGCACATCGCTGATTGAGGCGGGACTGTTTCCGGCGCTGCGCGACAAGACTCCAGGGCTCGAGCTGTGTCGGATTGACCCGTCGGTCGACTCGCTCAACCAGGTCGACGCCGCTCTGGCAGCACCGCGGAAGGATCGTTCCTCCGTGCTCTTGGTGATCGACTCTCTCGACCATCTCTTGTCGACCTCCGACTCCATCGCCACCGCTCGCCGCCTGATCAACCGGCTGTGGCGTCTCGCTGCGTCGGGCACAAGCCGTGTCACAGTGGTGGTGGTGCTGCGAGTGGACCAGCTCGCTGCCTGCGGACGCATCGTGGTCGACGATCTCGGTGCGAGCCTGGAGAATCTTGCGTACGACGATCGGCACCGACTGTTCATCACGGAGCCCGGACCTCGAGCGCTCCGCGAAATCATCGACCGCCCGGCACAGATGGTCGACTTGGCGATGGATGCGGAGTTTGCCACGAGCGTGATGCGTGCCGCGGCTCGCCGCCCGGGCAGCCTGCGGGAAGTGAGTCTTGTGCTCGATCGGGCGTGGACGCAGAGGCGCAACGACATCATCCGTGGCATCGGCCATCCCGAGTCTTCGCTGCTGTCCACCGCGTTTGCGCGTCTCAATGACCGACTGCGCCTCCAGTTTTCTGACGAGACGGATCAGGCGTTCATCGGCACGCTGTTCCGGGGACTGGTCGACAGCTCCAGCGGTGCGCCCATCCCGGTCGACACGGTGGACCTGCTGCCATCTGCGGCAGAGGCTCGGAGTCGATTTGAGCGAGTGGTGCGTGGACTCGTCGAGCTGGGTCTCCTCGAAGACAAGCGGGCGGGCGATCGTCGGTGGTTGCTGCTGCGGCTACCAGAGATAGTCGAGTTCTGGCCCACGAGAGAGCATGCGGCTCCATCGGCACCCCTCCCGGCGCCGGTGCGCACGCGTGCAAGGCCGTCGCGCCGCCATTCCGGTATCGCCTGGGTGGCAGCACTGTTGCTGTTTTCGGCCAGTGGCGCCGGCCTTTTTGGTTGGTGGGGACAGAGGTCGCACCAACGGAACCAGGCCGATGAGCGCTTCGAAGCCGCGGAGCGGGCGATCGACGATCCCACCACAGCGGCGGTGCTGTTGCGTCAGATCCCGCCGATGTTGCGGCCCGAGGGCTGGGCGGCAGCAGCCAACTCCGCTCTGCAGTCTGCGCAGGCTGAGAAAGTGCTGCAGTTTGACGGTGCCAATGTTCAGCAGCTGTCGTTTTCGTCTGATGGCGGCATGCTGCTCATTCGCACAGACGGGGAAGTCAAGCTGCTCTCCACAGCAGAGAGCCGCGACTCGATCCGCGAGATCAAGGTCGATGACGCCGATGGTTCGGTAGTGGCTGCGGCCTTTTCACCGAGCGGTGTGAAGGTAGTCACCGTGGCACGATCCGGTCGGGTACAGGCGTGGCCTGTTGCCGGTGGCGTGCCCGAAGACATCGCCCCTGCAGTGGAGCAGGACGCTGGTGTGGTGGCGGCGTTCTCACCGCGCGCGCGGCATCTGGTTCGGGTGTGGGGAACGACCGTGCAGGTGCACGATATCGACGGGAATGTGGTCAAGACCGGTCGCCTGGACACACCCCGTTCCGGAAGTGCTCCCACGGCGTGTTGTGCCATTGTGGACGATGCCGGTGAGCGCTGGGCCGTCGGTACGGAAGAGGGACAGATCCTGCTCTACGAGCGGAGTCGCAAGCGGGCCAAGAAACTTCGACTCGAAGGCCTTCGTCGGTTCCATCTCAACCGTGGCGGCACGCACCTGCTCGCACTTGGAGAGGGCACCTTGCGCATCATCGACATGATGCGCGGTACCGGCTCCAACCGCACCCCCACGTCGGTGCGGGTGGAAGCGGCGGTGTTTTCCCCAGACGGACGACACATCGCAGTGGACTACCTCGACCGCAACACGGGAGTTCGGAACTCGCGCATGGTCTCGGTGGCCAGTCGCCGAGAGCAGCTGGAGAGCCCGGAGCTGGTCGGTCGGGCGACCGCACTGGCCGCAACCTCTGGTGGCGACGTGCTGCTGCGAGCTGCCGATGGCGTGATCAGCGAGCTCGACATCGAGACCGGGGTGCAGATCACCGAGTACCGTGGGCACCGCAGCCCGGTGCGGGAGCTTCGCCAGAGCGATGATGGCTCCTGGCTCGCCAGCTCGGCGATCGACGGCTCGGTTCGGGTCTGGCGTCGGTCAAAGGACCGGCAGTCGCTGGTTGCTCATCCGCCTCGCGAGCTGATGGCGGCCGACCCACTGGTGTTCACTCCAGATGGCAAGGGTGTGGGTGGCGTCACCCACGATGGACGCTTCGCAGTGGCGTCTCTGGAGCCGGGCGCGGAGCTGGTGGACCTCGGGGAAGCACCGGGACCCATGCAGTTGCTTCGCGTGGCAAACGGCGGCACGCGACTCGTTGCGGTGGATGCCCGCGAGATGCTGCATGTTCGTGATGGCCGAGAAGGGGGCAACTGGAGTCGTGCGTTGCCTGGTGCAGTGGTGGCGCTGTCTCCTCGCCTCGACACGCTCCTCGTGCGCGATGGTCGACGCGGAGTCGCCCACCTCGCGCTGGACCGCTCCGATCGCACACCAGAGCCGCTGCCCGTCTCTTCGGAAAACGTCTCTCGCGCAGCCTTTGATCCGGACGGACGGTTCCTGGCGCTTGGCTTCCAAGACGGTGGCGTGCGGCTCTTCGATGCCGCTTCGAGTGCCTCGATCGGCGAGCTGGATCCCCAAGATGGTCGGGTGACGGCGGTCTGTGTGTCGGCCAGCGGCCGAACGGCCGTGGTGGGGACCGCTCAGGGCGCACTGACGCTCTGGAAGCCAGAGACCGACACGATCGTGGCGCTGATGCACGATGGTCCGGTCCCACGCACCTGTCACTTCTCCGACGATGAGCAGTCGCTGGTGGTGCAGTATGGGACCGACGCCGAAGTGTGGGCGCTCGGCGGTCCCGATCCCAAGCGGCTCATCGTGGCTCCCACGCGTCGTCCGGCTGGCGGAAGCACGGCTTACATTGACTTGGAACAGCGCTCTCTCATCTCGCTCGGCGACGATGGTCGCGCGCATGGCTGGCTGCTCGATCCGGAAGACATCCATGGTCTGTTGTGGCAGGCCACGCCCACCTGCAGTCTCGCGGAGAGCGAGCCGGCCGACCTCAAGCGGTGGTGTGCGTGTGAGTCTTGCTTCGGGCGGACTCCAGATGTGTGTACCGAGCTATCGGAAGACCCGCTGACCGCCGATCTCGACCGACTGGCGAGCTGGTGCCCGGCCGTGCCGGACGAGCGCGGGTAGCCGAGGCGCTTCAAGCGGGTCGTGTGCCGTGTGCTCAAGGCGCCGGCTGGGCGTTTGTGCGCACTCGACGGCGAAGGTCGAGGATCCACCACACCGATACGATGGGTATCGTGATCGTGGTGAGGGTGATGGACAGACCGAAGAGGGCGAGAGGGACGGAGAGTGACCAAGGAAGGGTGTCGGCAACACGGAGGGTCCACACGAGTGTGTTTGCGCCCACGCTCAGCAGAGTGAAGAGCACGCCATACATGCGAAAGAAGCTCCCACGATGGGTCCGGTCGGTCAGAAAGGTCCAGGCCGCTTCATTGAGCAGCTGCTCCGCCTCGAGGGCCGCCAGGCTTGGGGGTGGGAGAGGCTGTCCGTGGTGGAAGAGCCGTCCGGAAAAGGTGCGAACCGCGAGGTAGGTCACCCAAGCTCGCCACGGCTCGTATCGACTCCCGAACATGAGCACGAGAAACACCATGTCGGAGAAGTGACGGGTCACCACGATCTTTCGTTTATTTCGGTCTTCGAGGACTCCGCTGAGGGTGTAGAGCATGTCGTGCACGAGTGAACCCGCCACGACCTGTGGTTCCATGGGGCGCAGGAACCACCACGCGATGAAGGGAACCGACGCTCCGTTGTAGAACGCTTCCTGATCGGGTGGATCCGCGGGCACGCAAAGCGGGAGGCGCTCCAACACAGTGGAAGGGAGTCGCGGGATGAATGTCTGCACCACCCGATACCGACCGCCACGCCGTTCAACCGGCTGGATGACGGGTGGTCCACGATAGCAAAGCATGGCCTCGCGGGTCTCGGCTTCGGTGAAGAGGGGACATGCCCGCGCAACGTGGGCCGCCGGCGTGGCCGAGTGGGCATCGTGGTCTTGTGAACTTCCCATGCCGGAGCATACCTGTCGGTGCGAGCAGTGCAATCCGTGGGCGTCAATGCCGGCGCGTTCAGCGCGTCTCGACGACCTGCATTGTGGTCTCGAAGCGTGCCCAGTGCGGGGAGTCGGCCTCGGGGTTGGCACCATCGAGGTCGGACCCCACGAGGACGACCACGCGGTGGGTTCCGGGGCCGATTTCCGACGTGACCGGGAGCAGGATCCGCACAGACTGTGCGCGGCCCAGCTCTGTCTCCGCGATCACCGGTGCAAGCGCACCTCCATTCTGACCCAGGTACACCCGAACCTCCGGGCTGGATGAGGTCATTGGTGCAACCGGTCGAATCACGAGGTCGGCTTCGTTGCCGACCACGTATGTGCCGAAATCGCCGGAGACTGCTCGCACAGCGGAGGTGCCGTTGCGCCACGCACCGGTGTAGTCGGGAACCGGTGCCGGGCGTTGTACCGCGATGAAGAACGTGGCGG
>MDTC01266588.1_pt1 | contig 11619 bp, 7 predicted proteins | sample 811181 | NCBI WGS metagenome assembly MDTC01 (sample SAMN05326644, study PRJNA326480) | marine metagenome | isolation source: seawater | place: Pacific Ocean: North | collected 2011 | reverse complement strand
CAATAGCGGTGCCTGTTGCGCCGGTTCTCGGGTCGCTGGCGCCAAACACTAAGCGCTTAACCCGGGCGTGAGTAATAAGCCCGGCGCACATCGCACAAGGCTCTAACGTAACGTATAGAGTGGAGTCGACTAACCGATAATTATCAATAGACTGTCCCGCTGCACGAATCGCTTGTGCTTCTGCATGGGCGGACGGGTCCGATAGGCTAATAACCTGATTATAGCCTTCGCCAATAATCTCGTCGTTTAGCACTAGCACCGCACCAACCGGCACTTCGTCCGCTTGTTGCGCTTTTTCGGCAAGCTCTAGTGCTCGCTGCATATAAATTTCATCGGTTGTCATGGCGGCGATTTTAGCGCAGGATATTAGCCAGTACCAGAACAACAATTCCTCCCGGTTTAACGAGTTCAATTTGGGAGCACAGGAGAGCATTTATGAAAAAGCTTGCTATCAGTGTACTGTTGGCCAGTAGCGCCACTTTGGGAGCCTTTGGCCTCCCCAGTCAGGCTATGGCGCAGCAGTCGCCAGTGACTGTCAGCAATGACTTAGAGCAGCAAGTCATTGAATGGCGCCGTCATATCCATGCGAACCCTGAATTGAGTAACCGGGAGTTTGAAACTGCCAAAATGGTGGAAAAACACTTACGGTCATTGGGGATGGAAGTGGCGACAGGCGTTGCTCATACCGGTGTCGTGGGACTGTTAAAAGGTGGTAAATCAGGACCCACTGTCGCACTTCGTGCCGACATGGACGCTTTGCCGGTAACAGAAAAAACCGATGTGCCGTTCAAGTCGACAGTTACCTCTGAATACCGGGGCAAAGAGGTTGGCGTTATGCATGCCTGTGGCCATGATACTCACGTTGCCATGCTCATGGGCGCAGCGACCAAACTGGCAGAAATGAAAGGCCAGTTGGAAGGTAACGTTATGTTTATCTTCCAGCCAGCAGAAGAGGGCGCGCCAGAAGGAGAAGAAGGCGGAGCAGAACTGATGCTAAAAGAAGGTTTGTTTGGCGACCTTATTGCTGAGAACAAACCCGAGAAAGTGTTTGGTATTCACGTTTGGGCGGGCTTTCCGACCGGTCATGTGGGTTATCGTAAAGGCCCGCTTATGGCGTCGTCCGATCAATTTGAAATTACGGTGAAAGGTAAACAAACCCATGGCTCAACTCCATGGGGCGGTGTTGATCCAATCGTAACTTCTGCGCAAATCATCAATAACGCACAGACTATTATTAGTCGCCAAACGAACATTACCAAAGCACCAGCGGTACTCTCTTTTGGCATTGTTGAAGGCGGCGTGCGTAACAACATTATTCCCGACGATGTGACGCTTATTGGTACTATCCGTAACTTCGACATGGACATTCGCAGTGATATTCACGCGAAGTTAAAGCACACTGCAGAGAAAACAGCGGAAGCTAATGGTGCAGAAGCTCATGTACATGTTGATTTAGGCTATCCGGTAACGAGTAATGATGACGACCTCGTAGAGCAGATGCTTCCGGTAACGAAAGCTGTAGCTGGCGCAGACAAAGTCAAAGAAGTGCCTTTAGTGACAGGAGCAGAAGACTTCTCTTACTACGCACTGGAAGTGCCCGGGATGTTTGTCTTCTTGGGAGTAACACCACCTGAGCGAGACATGAGCAAAGAGCCCAGCAACCATTCGCCCTACTTTTATGCGGACGAAGATGCGCTTAAAACAGGTACGGAGCTTTACGTGAATTGGGCGCTGGAATCACTCTAATATGCCGAAGTCTGCAGTTTATTTTTTAGTAATCTTTTTTCTGGCCGTCACTACATTGACGGCCTGTACCCCCCAAACCCGACCAGATGCCATGACAGTTGTGCAGGAACGTCAGGTACTTCGGGTTGGGACATTAATGAACCCAACCAGTTATTACTTCGACCATGACCGGGAGCAGGGCTTTGAATATGATTTAGCCAAACGCTTTGCTGATCGCTTAGGGGTTGAACTGGAAATGGTGCCGCGGTTCGACATAAATGACTTATTTACTATGTTGCGGCGCGGGGAAGTCGATATCGTCGCTGCGGGCATCGATAGAACGTCAACCCGCGCTCAGCTGTTTCGTTTTAGCCCACCTTACGATGTCATTAGTCAGAAAGTCGTCTTTAAACAAGGCTCACGACAACGTCCTCGGGATTTACAGCAAATTACCGACGGTGAAATTGTTGTTGTTGAGGGCAGTTCGCACCATGAGTTTTTGAAAAGCTTAGGGGACAGCATTCCCACGCTAAAGTGGCGGGCAACGACTGACCACGATGCCGTTGAACTATTGCGTATGGTTATCAATGAAGAAATTGACTACACCATTACAGACAGCACAGCGCTAGACATTCAGCGCCGCTTTCATCCAGATTTAAGCGTGGCATTTACGGTTAAACACGACCAGGACATTGGCTGGGCGTTACCACAAAGCAATGATGACTCTCTATATGCAGCCGTTATAGAGTACTTTGGTGAAATTCGCAGTAGTGGGCGGTTGGCGCACATAAAAGAGCAGCATTTTGGGCACGTAAAACAGTTTAACTATGTAACGACCAGCCTATTTATAGAGGCAGTAGATACCATACTGCCGAAATACAAAAGTTTATTTAAAGAGCATTCCGGCACTTTGGACTGGCGCTTACTGGCAGCTATTTCTTATCAAGAGTCTTTGTGGAATCCGCGGGCGGTGTCACCAACCGGCGTGCGTGGCATGATGATGCTAACACTACCGACAGCAAAAGCGATGGGCGTGAAAAGTCGCTTGAATGCAGAGCAGAGTATTCGCGGTGGAGCACGTTATTTAGAGCGTATGTTAGAGCGGGTGCCTGATAGAATTCCTCAGCCAGACCGTACCTGGTTTGCATTAGCTGCGTATAATATTGGCTTCGGGCATTTGGAAGATGCACGCATTCTGACCGAAAAGCAGGGCGGCAATCCAGACCGCTGGGTCGACGTGAAAAAGCGCTTGCCTTTACTGCGCCAGAAGCAATTTTATCGACAAACACGGTTTGGTTTCGCACGAGGCGACGAGCCTGTCACTTACGTTGGTAACATTCGCCGCTTTTACGACACCCTTAAGTATTTAGACGAACAAGGCCGACTTTAATGAAAAAAATAGCTGCTGCAGTAATCGTCGCTTTAACACCAATCTTTACCTGGGCTCAAAGCTTGGGGGATACTATCCAGTTGGATGTCAACGGCGAGTCTATTGAAGCGACGCTTGCGGAACAACTGTCGTCTCCGAACAGCTATCGTCTGACGTTTGAGACCAGCAGCGGCGACACGCAACACCTTGGCTTTATGCACAAACGAGGTGAGAACCAGCTTATTTCAATCACTCACCCAAAGGCGGGCTCCGTGATTATTCGCACGGTAAAGGGTAAAACGGTAGTAGAAACCACCAATTTACCGCCGGCAGAGCCTAAACAACCTAAAATTGAGAGAAAGACTCCAACGAGCGTGAAGGCACAAGCCCTGCCTCAGAAGTCTTACTCCACCAAAAAATCGGCCGCTCCAGCGGATGAAGTTCAGTTATTTGATAGCTCACTCGATGTTTTGTTTATCTATGATGACCGGCTGCTAGGGTACGCCGAGGAGAACAATTACGATTTAGAGCTGGCTGTCCAAAGTGCGGTAGATACAAGTAACGAGATATTTGAGCGATCAAACCTTCCTATCTCTATGACTGTGGCTGGCTTGGAGCCTTTCAGACCGGAAAGCACAACTGACTTTCCTAATGAAACCCCAGATACCATACTGGATGAGCTTATCGATGATCAGCGGGTAATAAGACTGATAGATCGCTACAAAGCTGACGTGGTGCATTTTGTCGGTGCTGAAAACCCTGATCTTTGTGGCATTGCGTTTCGAGCGTCAGACTTTAATACGACTGACAACAGAGTGAATTTTGTTAGTGGTGGCTCAAACGCCGGTTATACCGCTATAGACTGTATGGGGAGCGGTACTGTTGCACATGAAGTTGGGCACAATTTTGGTTTGCGTCATGACCGCTATACGCTTGCTGATAATTCAAGCGGCGGTGAAGGAGATCAGGAAGATTCCCATATTCCTTATGGCTATATTGAAGATGAAGGCCGTTTTTTCACAACTATGTCATACGGCTCGGTTTGCCGTAGTGAGTTTAGCTCTGGTGAGTGTTCAAGCGAAGCGGCGTTCTCAAGCCCTGATATCGTAGACAATAACTATGGCTTACCGTTAGGCAAAGCGGAATCTGAACTAGATGCCGCCAATGCCAGCTTAGCCGCTCAGCGTAGCAGCGTTATTTGGACGAATAACAGCTCGAGAATGAATTTAGCTGGGATGCAAACAGCTCGTACCGGCAATGACGTTCTAACTTTCAGCTGGCCTCGTGTTGAAAACGCTGACAAATACGTTGTGGCGGGTGGTGCGTGTGAGCAGTATACGGGATTGTCACAAGCAGCTTTACTGGCGGAAGAAGGCGTAACTAATAACGCAGTAGCTTATCAGGCAGCCTCGTTACCTGACGCGATTTGTATTATCGCCGTCGAGCAAATCAATCCTGATACAGCCCGCTGGCGCTTTGTTAGCAATGCCAGCTTTAGTGGTGACTACACCGACGCAGCGGCTAATTATCTCTTACTGAATAATAATGTTCTCAGTCTGGTTGAAGCCGGTGATCAGGCGCAGGTTACTATCGAGTTGTCTGATGAAACCACTACCAACGCCTCTCTTCAGTTGGCTCTGCCGGTAACAGCCAGCGGCACCGACGTCAGTCAGCAAATAGGCATCGAAAATGCGGCTGAATGGTTCAGCTGGGAAGTAACCGGCTCAGGCACTACTCGAACAATGACAGTAACCCTTAAACAGTCACTGGCTGATATTAGTGCCGGCCTGGACAAAGACAATGTTCACAACCCATATCATCTGCCGTTAAAAGTAGTGAATACTGAGGCGCCGGACTTCTCCGTGTCCAGCGGTTTATGGATTGATCCTGACAGCATGACAGGTGGTGCCGCACAAGCATTTATTAGTCAGGGTGAGCGTGTTGGAGAGGTCATGACGCTGGACTCTGCGATTAGCGTTTATAATGTACCTGAGGACGTTGCTATTACGGTGGACGACACCGACGGCGTTATTCAAAACTTTACCGCAGCAGAAATTGATCCGGCCGTTGAAGGCGAGCGTCGTATTCAATTAACTGGTGAAACACCGGCCGTCGACCAGGCGTTGTCCGTACCACTACAAGTGAACTTTAGCGACGGGAGTGGCAGCATTAATGTGTCTTTGACAGTGGAACCAAGAGCCATAGCGCCCACAATACGCAGTTTCCGCGCAAGCAATACTATCGCTGGACAGTCTGTGTCGCTAACTGCAACGGTGATTGATGCTGACGGAAACTTAGATGCATCCAGCATTGAGGTCGTTAGGCTAAACAGTGACGGTAGTGAAACCAGTGTTTCTAACGTCAATTATGAAGGTGATACTGTCTCCGCGTCATTAGGTAGTCTGTCAACCGGCGATTATGAATACCGACTGACCGCAAGCGACACCGAAGGGAACAGCGAAACCGCAACAACCAGCTTCACCGTTACAGAAGCTTCGTCAGGAAGTAGCGGCGGTAATGCCGCCTGGTTACTGTTATTGGCTCCAATAGCTTGGTTGGTGCGACGCAAAAGCGTTACTTAAACTGAAGCTCTTTGTAACTGAAGTTGGCTTTAACTTCTTTTTGCATCCACTCGAGCATGACGAAGCATCGTGACTCGCCGTCAAGCTGAACAATTTTGGCAAGGAAGCCACGGAACGGCCCTTGCTGAATTTCGACGCTGTCACCCACTTTCGGGGCTTGTTCATCGGTCAGTTCGTCAACGCCTTTCATTTCATCGACCCACTGCTGTGGAATTTTGGGAATATTGTTACCAAACCTCAAGACACCGGCCACACCATAGGTACTGCGTATTTTGTAAAACTGCTCGATAATATCGTCTAGCTTCACAAATAAATAATTCGGGAACATAGGCTCAACAACCGACGTGCGAACGCCGCGGCGAATTTTTTTCACCGTTAACTTAGGCGCAAATACTTCAAAACCCTGATTTTCAAGATTTAATGCAGCGCGTTCTTCCTGTTTAGGTTTCGTCCGAATAACGTACCAAACATCACTGTCGAGCTCGTTCATAACACATCCTTTCCTTTGTTGGCGGCGGATCTTTCCATATTAGCCTATACGACGCAAGCGTATTGACTTGAGTGCCAATTCAAGGCATCTTAACGCAAAATTAACAATATGGAGCAACAAATGGAATTCAATCACGGCGGTTTCTGGCTGCGCTTAGCGGCAGCTATTATAGACACTATTATCACACAGCTAGGCTTAACCATTATTGGCGTTATTATTGGTATTTTCGTGGGTATCTTTATGGGCGCAGCTGGCTCACCCATGGGCGATATTGAAATGGTCGCTGGCGGCATCGGCTACGCTATCGGCATTATTGGCCAATGGCTGTACTTCACTATTTTCGAAATATCCGGTTGGATGGCAACACCAGGCAAGAAAATTCTGGGCTTACAAGTCACCGACCTGAATGGCCAGCAAATTGGTTTCGGGCGCGCTAATGGTCGTTATTGGGGTAAAATTGTGTCAGCACTTATCCTAATGATTGGTTTCATCATGATAGCCTTCACCGATAAAAAACAAGGCTTACATGACATTATGGCGGGCACCCTGGTTATTAAGAAACCGTCTGCATAAAATTATTGCAAAAAACTGGGGCGGCAAGGTAAGCTGAAAGGGTCTTTCAACGAAACAAAGGCCTAAGTCTATGCGAGCCAACCGCCTCAGACGAGAAAACAACTCCCGCCGTCGCGCCGTTATCCGCAAGCGCCGCCAGCGCATCATTGAACGCCGTGAAAAATGGTTCCGCTTAGTCCAAAAGGAAGGCACACCTAAGGTCGAGTAACGAGGTGCAACCCCCGGTATTTTACTGTATAATCCGCCAGCAAAAATCGCCCAGCTTTGGAGACCTTGCTTGTGGAAATCTACCGCGGTGCACCAGCCTTATCAGCCTTTAAAACAACGAAGCAACTCGAGCAACTGAAACAGGCCGGTTTGCCGGTCGAAGAGCTCTACGCCGAGTATCAACACTTCGTTGATTTGCACAACGACCTAACCGAAGAGCATCGCTCGGTCCTAGTGCAACTGCTTAAATATGGCCCGGAACTACCAGCGCATGAGCCAGAAGGCGCGCTCATTCTGGTTACTCCGCGTATAGGCACTATCTCCCCCTGGGCTTCAAAAGCCACCGACATTGCCCACAACTGCGGTTTAAAAAGCATCCACAGAGTCGAACGCGGCACAGCGTACTATCTAAAAGGCGATTTATCGGCGGTGGAATTAAAACAAGCCGCAGCACTGTTGCATGACCGCATGACTGAAAGCGTGCTGTACGATATGGATGACGCTTCCCAGCTATTCCGCACCCAGGAGCCGCAGCCACTGTCTTCAGTAGACATTTTAGCGGGCGGTCGCGAAGCCTTAGCACAAGCCAACATCAGCTTGGGCCTGGCATTAGCCGACGACGAAATTGATTACCTTGTCGAGAATTTCGAAAAGCTTGAGCGTAACCCAAACGATATCGAGCTTTATATGTTTGCTCAGGCAAACTCAGAGCATTGCCGCCACAAAATTTTCAATGCCGACTGGACTATCGACGGTAAAGAACAGCCGAAATCGCTGTTCAAAATGATTAAAAACACCTTTGAAACGACACCGGACTACGTACTGTCAGCATACAAAGACAATGCTGCGGTTATGGAAGGTCACGAAGCTGGTCGCTTTTATCCGCAACCGGACAGCATGAGCTATGGCTATAGCCACGAACCGGTGCACATTCTCATGAAAGTGGAAACGCACAACCACCCAACGGCTATTTCTCCTTACCCCGGGGCTGCGACTGGCTCTGGTGGCGAAATTCGTGACGAGGGCGCTACCGGCGTGGGCTCGAAACCTAAAGCAGGGCTTGTTGGTTTTAGTGTTTCTAACCTGAACATTCCGGGTTTCAAGCAGCCGTGGGAAGAAAACTACGGTAAGCCAGCGCGTATTGTCTCTGCGCTCGATATCATGCTGGAAGGCCCGCTGGGCGGGGCTGCGTTTAACAACGAATTTGGCCGTCCGGCTCTGACAGGTTATTTCCGTACCTACGAACAAACCGTCGACAGCCATAATGGTCGGGAAATGCGCGGGTACCACAAGCCCATCATGATAGCCGGTGGTATGGGTAACATCCGTGAAGCGCACGTCCAAAAAGGCGATATTCCAGTGGGTGCGAAGTTAGTTGTGCTAGGCGGTCCGGCAATGAACATTGGCTTGGGCGGTGGCGCAGCCTCTTCAATGGCATCAGGTGAGTCGACCGAAGACTTAGATTTTGCTTCTGTTCAACGTGAAAATCCGGAAATGGAACGCCGTTGCCAGGAAGTCATCGATCGCTGCTGGCAGCTAGGCGCCGAAAACCCTATCGCGTTTATTCATGATGTGGGTGCTGGTGGCTTGTCGAACGCTATGCCTGAGCTGGTCAGCGACGGTGGTCGTGGCGGTAAGTTTGAGCTGCGTGACATTCCGAACGACGAACCGGGTATGACGCCACTGGAAATTTGGTGTAACGAGTCGCAAGAGCGCTACGTTATTGCCATTGCGCCGGAAAACCTTGCGCGTTTTGAAGCTATTTGTGAACGTGAACGTGCTGAGTATGCGGTCATTGGCGAAGCTACCGAAGAACTCACTGTGCTGCTCAATGACGCTAAGTTCTCAAATCAACCTATCGACCTGTCGCTGGATATTCTACTCGGCAAGCCGCCGAAAATGCATCGCGACGTCGAGACTAAACAAGCTAACGGTGTCGATTTGCACTTAGAAGGTGTCGATATTAATGACGCTGCAGACCGCTTATTGCGCTTACCGGCTATTGCTGAGAAAACCTTCTTAATTACCATTGGTGACCGCAGTGTTACTGGCTTGGTCGCTCGTGACCAGATGGTAGGCCCCTGGCAGATCCCGGTAGCGGACGTTGCGGTAACTGCAGCCAGTTATGACAGCTACCACGGTGAAGCGATGGCCATGGGCGAACGCACACCTCTGGCTCTGTTAAACTTTGGTGCCTCAGCACGTATGGCGGTGGCTGAATCATTAACCAACATTGCCGCCGCTGACATTGGCGACTTGAAACGCATTAAGTTGTCGGCGAACTGGATGTCAGCAGCGGGTCACCCAGGTGAAGACGCCGGGTTATACGAAGCGGTAAAAGCGGTGGGTGAAGAGTTGTGTCCTGAACTGGGCATTACCATTCCGGTGGGTAAAGACTCCATGTCGATGAAAACCCAGTGGCAGGAAGACGGTGAAGACAAGGCCGTTACCGCACCTTTAAGTTTAATTATTACAGCCTTTGGTCGCGTCAACGATATTCGCGCAACATTAACGCCGCAGTTGCGCACCGACAAAGGTCAGTCGCATCTGGTGCTTATTGATTTAGGTCGTGGCAAGAACCGTCTGGGCGGCTCGGCATTGGCGCAAGTTTATCAGCAACTGGGTAAAGAGACGCCAGATCTCGACGACACTGATTTATTCAAAGCGTTTTTTAACACCACGCAGCAGTTGGTGACCGAAGGGCGTTTACTGGCTTACCACGACCGTTCCGACGGCGGTTTGTTTGGCACTGTGGCTGAAATGGCATTTGCCGGTAATTGTGGTGTGAATGTCACTCTCGACGAGCTGAGCTCTGATGATTCAAGTACGGATAACCTGGCAGCACTCTTTAACGAAGAGCTGGGCGCGGTTATTCAAGTGAGCGACGAGCAGTATCAAAACGTCATGGATGCCTATGCAGCAGCCGGTTTAGGCGACTGTGTAAAACGCATTGGTGAGCCAACCAATGAAGACGCTATTGTTTTTACCCGCGATGGTCAGAAAGTACTGGCACAAAGTCGTACGCACTGGCGCACGGTGTGGGCTGAGACTACGCATCAAATGCAGCGTCTGCGTGACAACCCTGTGTGTGCCGACGAAGAGTTCCGTCTGAAACAGCGTGCTGATAACCCCGGGTTACAGGCTGATTTAACCTTCGATCCTTCTGAAGACATTGCGGCGCCTTATATTGCCAAAGGTGTAGCGCCTAAAGTTGCGATTCTGCGTGAGCAGGGCGTTAACTCGCATTATGAAATGGCCGCTGCGTTTGACCGTGCCGGTTTTGAAGCGGTAGATGTTCACATGAGTGACATTTTAGCCGGTCGTGTGTCGTTAGAAGACATGCAGGCGCTGGCAGCTTGCGGCGGCTTCTCATACGGTGACGTGTTAGGCGCCGGTGAGGGGTGGGCGAAGTCTATTCTGTTTAATGACCGTGCTCGCGAACAGTTTGAAGCCTTCTTTGGGCGCAACGACACGCTAGCGCTGGGCGTATGTAACGGCTGCCAAATGTTGTCGACGTTAAAGTCACTCATTCCGGGCACCGACCACTGGCCACGCTTTGTCACCAACCGCAGCGAACGTTTTGAAGCGCGCTTCAGCTTGGTGGAAGTACAAAAATCTGCGTCGGTGTTCCTTGGTGACATGGCCGGCTCTCGTATGCCAATTGCCGTGTCACACGGTGAAGGGCGCGCCGAGTTTGCTAATGCACAGCAACAAAGCCAGTTAGAGCAAAACGCTCAGGTTGCACTGCGTTACATCGACAACTGGGGCGAAGTGGCCGAGCAATATCCGGCAAACCCGAATGGGTCACCACAAGGTATCACCGCCGTCACCAGCGAAGACGGTCGCGTTACCGCAATGATGCCGCATCCTGAACGAGTCTTCCGTACCGCCGCCAACAGCTGGCACCCCGACGAGTGGGGCGAAGACAGCCCATGGATGCGCATGTTCCGCAACGCCCGCAAACACCTCGGGTAAGGAGTGCCCTTCGAATCACCCAAATCGCTGCAGCAGTTGAGCGACCATGGGGTGTTCGAAGGGACGTTTCAGGGTAATAGCGTAGAAGTGCTCGAAGACGTTAGGTAACGTCAGGTAGCGCTTCAGCTGACCGCCGGTCAGCTCGTCGCGTACAACAACGTCTGGAATGACTGCTAATGCGCCCGTGTCGCGGGCAAGCAGACGAAGCATCGCCATATCATCAGCTTCCGCCAGCACTCGAGGTTGCCAGTTGTACTCCGCGCTGAGCATGTCAAACGCTGAGCGAAGCGGCATATTTTCAGGAGGAAGCACCCAATTTTGCCCCACCAAAGCCTCTGATGTTAGCCGCTCAATATCCCGGCCTACAGGGCCAATAACCGAGACCGGCTGCCGGGCTAACAACCGACTTTGCCATAACTGTTTGTCACTGCCGCGTACGTTCGTATTTGCCAAAGCAATATCAATTTGATGATTCGCTAATTCATTAAACAACTGGTCGGGTGTCATAGAATGTAAACGATAATTCACCTTTTGTTGGTGCACTAAATCATTAATAAAGGCCTCAACGAAGTTGCGCGACATCGTCGATGCATGACCAATACGAATGACCACGTCGTCACCGGTTTGACCATGCTTCAACTGCTTTATCAGACTTTCGCCTTCGTGAAAAATCCGACTGGCGTATTGGCGTGCAATAT
>MDTC01197233.1_pt1 | contig 11619 bp, 11 predicted proteins | sample 811181 | NCBI WGS metagenome assembly MDTC01 (sample SAMN05326644, study PRJNA326480) | marine metagenome | isolation source: seawater | place: Pacific Ocean: North | collected 2011 | reverse complement strand
TTATTTTATAGGAAATTAATATCATAAAATATAACATAAACATGCTGGATATTGAAGATTTTAAAAAAAAACTAGATAAAAAATCAAGATTAATGGGTATTGACCCTGGAAAAAAACGTATAGGTATTGCTGTTTCTGATGAAAATAAAATTATAGCAACGGCATATACTACTTTGATAAAGATAGATTACTCTAAATTTATAAGTGAAATAAAAACAATAATTAAAGAAAATGACATAAAAGGTATTATTGTTGGAAATCCAATTAATCTAGATGGCACTAATAGTATTTCATCACAATCAGCTAAAGATTTAGCTATTAACCTATCAAAAGATGTTACTGAAAATATCACCATGTGGGATGAAAGACTTTCAAGCCAAGGAGCTTTTAATTTATCAAGGAATCTGGACATTAATACCTCTAAAAAGGTTAAAAAACTAGATGAAAATGCTGCACAATTTATACTGCAAGGTGCTCTTGACTATTTATCTAAAAAAAAAGCTTGATCTAATATCATAAAAGCCCTATAGAGTTGATTTTAATGGCAGTAACTAAAAATACTTCAGCTATTAAAAATTCAAAACACCTTTTAGGTATTCAAAATCTATCAATTCCAGAAGCAATAAAAATTCTTGATGAAGCAAAAACTTTTATCAAGCTTAATAGAAGTAAATCAAAAAAACTTGATATTTTAAGAGGAAAAACTCAAATCAACTTATTTTTTGAACCTTCAACAAGAACTCAAAGTTCTTTCGATTTAGCAGGGAAAAGATTAGGTGCCGACGTTATGACTATGAATATGTCTAACTCTGCTATTAAAAAGGGTGAAACTTTAATTGATACAGCAATGACTCTGAATGCAATGCACCCGGATTTGATTGTTATACGTCACCAAGACTCTGGAGCGCCTAACCTTTTATCTCAAAAAGTTAATTGTTCTGTGATTAATGCAGGTGATGGAAGAAGAGAGCATCCAACTCAGGCTTTATTAGATGCACTTACTATAATAAATAGAAAGGGCAAAATAGAAGGTCTTAAAATTGCAATTTGTGGGGATATTTTGCATTCAAGAGTTGCTAGATCAAACATTTACCTAATGAATATGTTAGGAGCAGAGGTTAATGTTATTGCACCGAAGACTTTATTACCAAATTTTATTGAAAAATTAGGAGTTAATTCTTTTACTGATTTAAAAAAAGGATTAGATTCATGTGATATTGTAATGATGTTAAGATTACAGAATGAAAGAATGCAAGGATCTTTTTTGCCATCCAAAAGAGAATATTATGAATATTTTGGTTTAACTCAGGAAAAATTAAAGTATGCAAGCAAAGATGCTCTGATTATGCATCCTGGTCCGATGAATCGTGGTGTTGAAATAGATACTAAGTTAGCTGATGATATAAACGTAAGTTTAGTAAAAGAACAAGTAGAGTTGGGAGTGGCAGTAAGAATGGCTTGCTTAAAATTATATTGTAAAAAATGAAAGAAAAAATTTTTATTAACGCTAGAATAATTGATCCTTCTCAAAATATTGATGAAAAAGGATCTATTCTAGTTGACAAAAACGGAAAAATTAAAGAAATAGGAAAAAAAATAAGTATTAATAATCCAACATCATCTCAAGAAGTTATTGATGTGAAAAACAATATTTTAATTCCTGGAATTATTGATATGAAAGCTTTTGTAGGAGAACCGGGGTATGAATATAAAGAAAATTTTAGAACTTTAAGTCATGCTGCTTTAGCTGGCGGTGTCACTTCTATTGTAACTATGCCTAACACTAATCCTATTATTGATAATGTTTCTATGGTTGATTTTATCATTAGAAGAGGAAGAGATAAAGCAAATGTAAATTTATTCCCATGTGCTTCATTGACAAAACAAATGGAAGGAAAGCTAATGACTGAATTCGGTTTACTTGCTTCTAGAGGTATTGTTGGGTTTACTGATGTAAAAAAAACAGTTCAAAATACTGAAACTATGGCAAGAATTATGAATTATGCATCAGATTTAGGGGTTTTAATAATGCAACACGCAGAAGATTTAGAGCTATCAAAAAATGGATGTATAAATGAAGGTGAGATGGCTACTAGACTAGGTCTTGAAGGAATTTCTTCAATCGCAGAAAAAATTATTATAGAAAGAGATTTGTCACTACTAAGTGAATTTCCGTGTAGATATCATATAAATCAAATTTCATCTGAGAGATCTTTAGATGTAATTAAAAAAAATAAAAATAATGGTAAGAAATTCACTGTAGGTGTTTCAATAAACAACCTTACATTAAATGATAATGATATTGGTGATTTCAAAACCTTTTTAAAACTTTCTCCTCCATTAAGATTGGAGAAAGACAGAGTTGCATTAGTAAATGGGGTTAAAAATGGATTAATTGATGTTATTGTTTCAGATCATATGCCAGAAGACGAAGAAAGTAAAAGATTACCTTTTGCACAAGCTGCAACAGGTTCAATTGGTATAGAAACATTGCTACCTCTAGCTTTGGAAATGTATCATAATGAAACTTTATCTTTAAATAAAATAATTGAAACTTTAACAGTAAACCCTGCCAAAATATTAAAAATAAAAAAAGGATCATTAAAAGTTGGATACGACGCAGATATTTGTATTTTTGATCTTAACAAGCCTTGGCAATTAAAAGCTGAAAATTTGAAATCAAAATCTAAAAATACATCTATTGAAAATAGAAAAATGCAAGGTAAAATTTTGATGACTTTTTTAAATGGCCAACTAGTATATAATTAGTGGATTTAGAATTTATCATAATACTATTTATATCTTACTTAACTGGCTCTATTCCTTTTGGACTAATCATTACTAAATTATTTCTTAAAAAAGATATCAGAAATTTTGGATCAGGAAATATTGGTGCGACTAATGTTTTAAGAACTGGAAATAAATTTTTAGCTATTTTAACTTTATTATTAGATGTATCAAAAGGTTTTTTAATTATTTTAATTACTCATAACTTTTTTAATAACTTGATTTACTTAGCAGGATTGCTTTGTTTGTTAGGTCACATATTTCCTATTTGGTTAAATTTTAAAGGAGGTAAAGGAATAGCAACCTATGTTGGTATTTTATTGGGAATTTCAATTAAAGTTTTTTTAGTATTTGGATTAACATGGTTGATTACTGCTGCAATTACAAGATATTCTTCTTTATCATCTATATTATCTACTTTTGTAGCGCTTTGTTATTCATACTTTAGTTATAACAATTCGTTAATTTTTTTTATGATTACTGTTTTTATTATTATTGTTTATACACATAAAGATAATTTAAAAAGACTAATAAATAAAACTGAGAATAAAATTAGATTTAAATAAAATATTTTTTTATTTCTTTAACAGAGTTTCTATCTGTATTAAAAAATTTATAACCTCCGTATCCATTATGATAAAAATCATAATTTCCATAATCAGTATTATTATTAATTCTTAATGACAATTGTTTTTGTCTTGTAAATTTAGAATAATAGTAATAATGCAACATAGAACTTAGGGCTACTGCCTCGACCTTTGTATTTTGAAATAACTTTAATATATCCTTAATAGTCCCTACACCACCTGAATATATTATAGGTACCTTGGTAAATTCTTTAACAGAATTAACAAGCTTTATATCACATCCTCTTCCTGTACCATCTTTAGTGATCACGTTTAATAGAATTTCTCCCGCCCCCTCTTCAGAAATATTTTGCAAATACTCTTTATAATTTTTGTAAATCTTTTCTTTTCCATTATGAGTATACATATGTGTGATATAAAATTCATCTTGCTCATTATAGTTTATAACTTCTCTGTATAAATCAACAGAAGCTATAATAGATTGACTTCCATAAATTCTGGCAGCTTCAAATATTATATTTGGATCATTAACGGCCGCTGTATTAATTGCTACTTTATCCGCACCTATTGCAAACATTTTTTTTACATGGTCTAAATTTTTAATTCCTCCACTTACAGTTATGGGAATAAATAAATTCTCAATATAGTTTTTAATTAGTTCAAATTTTGGTTCTTGGTTAAATAAACTAGCAACACAATCATGAAAAATAATTTCATCAATTCCATCTTTATAGTAACTTAATGCAAAATCTCTCACGTTTCCAAGGCTCCTTAACCCATCAAATTGAATACCTTTAATTAAATTAGGACCTTTAAAATCAATTTTTGCTATTACTCTCTTATCTGAAAATTTTTTCATTATTTTACCTTATGTTTCAAAGTATATTTTCCATTTTTTTTTGTCCATAATTTTGAATTTCTATATTTTTCAATTGTTTCATCGAATTTATCTTGATTAATCATCATGTAATCTAAAGTCCAGGCATGATATCTTTTCGGAAATTCGCTATCATACAAGTGGACTAATTTTACACCTTCGTCTCTTGTTATATGAAACATCCTTATGTCTTGTTGAGCATCTCGCGATGCGCGACCTAAACCAAATTTTATATATGATAAGTGAAAAGATAAACCATCTAGTTTGTCATCTAAACCTACATATTTTGTGTAGGAACCCTCTGCTCTTCCAAAATTGTTACTTTGAAAGTCAGTATAATGACTGGAATAGTAATAATTTTCTTCTGGTATCCATTTTTTAAAATAAGAAAACCAGTGTTTTTCTATTTTTTTTTTATTAATTTTCTCTAAATCTGGAGCATCATAAATATTTAAAATATAATTTTTTGTAAAATCTTTTTTAGTGAAAACACCCGTATCAAAACCAATGTCAACAATCTCTTTAATAGTTGCACCCTTAAAATAAAATTCAACCCAATCATTAGGGTCTTCCTTGCTTTTATATTTATATCTTGTTGAACCACCATATTCTAATTCACCGTTTTCACCGTACATAATTAATGGAATGTTATATTTATCAGCTACTTGAAATGAAAAAGTTTGTTGGCCATAGATAAAAGGTAAAAAAGGTTGTCCTTGATGAATAAAACCTAATTTACTAATCCTTCTATTTATTTCACCATCTGGTCTACCAACTATAGTATTGAAACCTTTATAGATAAATTTTTTTAAATTTTCTTCACCTATTGTGCTCCACTCAGCAGGTGCAAAAGTAATACAAAGAGGATTCATTTTATATTTATATTTAAGTTGATGAGCAACATAAGCACTATCTTTTGCACCACTACTTGGAACCAAAATATCATATTGACCATTACTTTTTCTATGTCTATTTAATAGATCAACTAACTCTTTTTCTCTCTCAATCCAGTTAACTTTGTGATTTTTTTCATAAGACCATTCACAGGCTGAACATATTCCTTTATCATTTATTTCTGTTCTAGGTCGTTGATTTGAAACAACACAATTTTTACAAAATTCTACCTTATTAGGTAATAATTTTAACTGTCGATCTAGATTTTTTGTTTTCATTATAAATTTAAAAAATTATTTAATATTTTGATACCTTTAATGCCACTAAGCTCAGGGTGAAACTGAGTAGCATGGATATTATCTTTTATAATGAGTGAACATATTTTATTATCACCATATTGCACATAAGACTTCATGTATTTTTTTTTATGTAAATATTCTAAATAGTAGGAGTGAGTAAAATAAAATTTATCAGCATCTTTTTTTATTTTTTTACGTTCTTTAATAGATTTAAAACCAATGTGAGGAACAGTAATATTTAATTTTTTATTAAATTTTAATTTTTTACAAACATCATTAAGTAATAAAAGCCCTTTTTCATTTGGAGATTCTTCTGAAGTTTTGCATAAAATTTGCATTCCTAAACAAATACCAAAGTATGGTTTTTTTTTATTTAAACAATAATCTTTTATTAATTTAGTTAAATTTTTTGCTCTTAGTTCCTGAGAAGCTTTTCCAAACAGTCCAAGACCTGGAAAAATTAATTTATCTATATTTTTAAAGTCTTTGTAACTTTTAATAATTTTAATATTTGTATTTTGATTTTTTAAAACATTTAAAATTTTACCAATATTGCTTATACCTAGATCGATTATTCCTACAACACTCCTAGATTTTGTATTTTGAATCATTTAGCCTTTATTACATTCTTTTAATATAAATTTACAAATATTGTTGATTATTATAAATAATAGCAATTTTAGTTGTAAATTTATAGCAATTATTAATATGCATTATATAAGGAATTTGACAAATATATTTTTTTCTGGGATTAAATTGTTATGACAAATTTAGTAATTGTTGAGAGTCCGGCTAAAGCTAAAACAATTAATAAGTATTTAGGTAAAAATTATCTTGTTCTTGCGAGTTACGGTCATATAAGAGATTTGCCATCAAGAAATGGTTCGGTCGACCCTGATAAAAGTTTTCAAATGGAGTGGGAGATTGATTCTTTTTCTAAAAAATATTTAAAAGAAATTACAGATGCCGCTAAAGATTCAAATAAAATAATTTTAGCTACAGACCCAGATCGTGAGGGTGAAGCTATAGCTTGGCACGTTAAAGAGGTGCTAAATTCAAAAAAACTATTAAAAGACAAAAAGCTTGAAAGAGTCGTTTTTAATGAAATTACAAAAAATGCAATATTAGACGCTATTAAAAAACCTAGAAAGATCGAAACGCAACTCGTTGATGCCTATTTGGCGAGAAGAGCTTTAGATTACTTAGTAGGGTTTAACATTTCTCCTATTTTATGGACTAAACTACCAGGTTCTAAATCTGCTGGTAGAGTTCAGTCCGTTGCTCTAAGATTAATAACTGAAAGAGAGCATAAAATTGAACTGTTCAAACCAGAGGAATATTGGTCATTAACATCAAGTTTTACAAATAGTGGAAATAAAGAGATACTGGCTAAACTATCGTTATATGAAAATAAAAAGATAGAAAGATTTACGTTTAAAAATAAAATAGAAATTAGTGATGCAATTAATAAAATTAATAAATCTAAATTTAAAATTAAAGATGTGAATACTAAAAATTATAAAAGAAATCCTTTAGCACCATTTACTACATCAACATTACAACAAACGGCTTCTGGAAAATTTGGATTTGGCGCGTCTAGAACTATGCAAATAGCTCAAAGATTGTATCAGGGGGTTGAAATTGACGGTGAAACTACTGGTCTTATAACGTATATGAGAACCGATGGAACAAGTATTTCTAATGAAGCTATCGAAGATTTTAGAAAAATAATAAAAAACAATTATGGAGATAAATTTTTGCCAGAAAAACCAAATAACTATACTGGAAAAAAGGCAAAAAATGCTCAAGAAGCCCACGAAGCTATTCGACCTACCAATATTGAGAGGAAACCAGCTGATATTAAGAAATATGTTAACACTGATCAGTTTAATCTATATGAATTAATATGGAGTAGAGCTCTTTCATCTCAGATGAGTCCGGCTTTGTTTGATAGAAATACAATTTTGATATCATCTGAAGATAATTATATCAATTTTAGAGCAACGGGTTCTGTAAATAAGTTTGAGGGTTTTTTAAAAGTTTATCAATTTCAAGATGAAGATAATGAAGAAAAAAACATTCTTCCCAAAGTAAATATTAATGATCAAGTAACTATTCTTAAACTTATTGATGAACAACATTTTACCGATCCTCCTCCAAGGTTTTCTGAAGCTAGCCTTGTTAAAAAAATGGAAGAATTAGGTATTGGAAGGCCATCCACTTACGCAAGTATTATCTCTGTTTTATCTACGCGTAATTATGTTGAAATGATAAATAAGAGATTTCATCCTACAGACCGTGGTAAGCTGATATCTGCTTTTCTTGAAAAACTTTTTACTAAATACGTTGATTATAATTTTACTGCTAGTTTAGAAAATCAATTGGATGAAATAACAAGTGGTAAAATTAAATGGGTTAAGGTTTTAGAGGATTTTTGGAAAGATTTTTATAAAAATGTAGGAGATGTAAAAGTAAAAAGAACTCGCGAGGTTTTAGATCTTCTTAATGAAAGCTTAGGTGCTTTAATTTTTGATAGAAATGAAAATGACTCAATTGATAGAAAGTGTAAATTATGTAACACAGGACAATTAAGTTTAAAAAATAGCTTTCGGGGTGGAGCTTTTATCGGATGTTCTAATTATCCTGAGTGTAAATTTACAAGACCTTTATCAAAGGCAAAAGCAGCAGCTCAGTATAGTTTAGCTGAACCAAAATTAATAGGTAAAAACCTTCAAGGAAAAGATATTTTTTTAAAAAATGGTAGATTCGGCCCGTACCTTCAATATGAAATAGAAGTAAAAAATTTAAAAGAAATTAAGAAAAGATCTATTAAGAAGAAAAAAGAAAAACACAATGAAAATTTAAAAAATGTCTCTATACCAAAAGGAATTAATATAGATGAAGTAGATTTAGAGAAAGCTAATTTTTTGTGCTCACTTCCAAAAATTTTGGGGCAACATCCAAGTTCAGGTAAAGATATTACTTTAAATTCGGGAAGGTTTGGTCCTTATTTAAAATGTGAAAATAAATCTGCAAGATTAGAGAGCATCGAAGATTTATTTACCATTGGTTTAAATAGAGCTGTTACAATGATAGATGAGGCTAAACCTGGAAGAATTTCATCTTCACTAATAAAAGATTTAGGAGAACACCCTGAAGATAAAAAAGCAGTCAGAATAATGAAAGGTCAATATGGCCCTTATATTAAATATAAATCTTTAAATGCTACAATTCCTGAAGAAAAGGATCCTAGTGAAATCAATATGGAAGAGGCATTAATTTTGATAGAAAAAAGAATAGAATATGATAAGTCTAAAAAAAGGAAAAGAAAAAAATGAAAAAATATATTCTATTACTATTGTTATTTTTTGTATCACCAGTTTATGCTTCAGTTGATGTAAATAAATGCGATAATGTAAAACCTTATGGTAAAAAAATTGATTGTTTAACTAAACTAAAAACTGATGCTTTAAAAGAAAAGGCATCTGGTCCTTTAAAAAAAATTAATAAAAAATTAGAGAACTTTACTGAAAAAAAGAAAGATTTTGATAAGAAGAACAAAACTTTATGGGATATGTATAAAAATAGAAAATAATGGAACCATCAGATAAGCTTAAATCACTAAATATCACTTTACCAAAACCAAAATCACCAGTAGGTGCTTATGTAGCAACAAAAATAGTAGGAAAATTATTATTTATTTCAGGACAAGTTTCTATTGATAAAGATACAAAGCTTATTATGGGAAAAATAGGAAAAGACTTAAGTCTTGACCAAGGTTACGAAGCTGCTGAAAGATGTGGTTTAAGTTTGATTGCCCATGCTAAAGAGGCTTGTAAAGGGGATTTAAGTAAAATTAAATCATGTATAAAATTAACCGGGTATGTAAATTCTACGGATGATTTTACTGACCAACCTAAAGTAATAAATGGAGCATCAGATATAATTGCTAAAGTATTTGAGCAAAAAGGTGAGCATACACGGGCAGCTGTAAGTACAAATAGTTTGCCGTTAGGTGTGTCTGTTGAAGTGGACGCTATATTTGAACTTAATTAATATTTGGTCTTCCAATTGAATAATATTTAATATTTTTTTTAATCATATCATCTGGACTATAAAGATTTCTTAGATCATAAATTTTAAATTTTTTATTTTTTATAATCTTTTTAAAATCTATAGTTTTAAACTCGTCCCATTCAGTTAATAAAATTACTAAATCAGCATTCTTGCAATTTATTTTAATATTTTGTTTATAATGACAATTTTTAATTTTATTAAATTCTTTTTTTTCACCAGAAGGATCGTAATAATTAACATTTGCACCTTTTTTACATAAATAAGGAATCATTTTTAAACTTGTTGAGTCTCTCATGTCATCAGTGTTTGGTTTAAATGTTACGCCTAAAAAAGAAATTTTTTTGTTTTTCAAATTTTTTCCTAAAATTTTATGTATTTTTTTTGTAAGCAGGTTTACTCTATCAAAGTTTGATTTGATTACTGATTTAACTAATGACAAATTAATTTTATACTTATCTGCAACGGAAACTAAACCTTTAGTATCTTTTGGAAAGCATGATCCTCCATAAGCTGGGCCTGCACGTAAAAACCTACTACCAATCCTCTTATCAGATCCCATACCCAAAGAAATATCTTCAATATTTATTCCAGATTTTTCGCATAAATTAGCTAATTCATTTATAAATGTTATTTTTGTTGCTAAGAAAGCGTTAGAGGCGTATTTAATCAATTCTGCCCCTCTTCTGGAAGTTGCAAAAAAATTTGCACCTTTATTTGTTAAAGGTAAATAAAGTTTTTTCATAATAGTAAATACTTTTTTTTCATTAGAACCTATTACGATTCTATCTGGATATCTGAAATCACGTATCGCTTCCCCTTCTCTTAAAAACTCAGGGTTTGAAATAACATTAAATAATTTTTTCTTTTTTTTTATTAACTTTTCAATTTCATCACCTGTACCAATTGGAACAGTAGATTTCGTTACAATAATTTTCTTTTTTGTGGCATACTTTAAAATCTCTTTCGTACACCTATAAACAAAAGATAAGTCTACTTTTAAAGATTTTTTTTTAGTAGGTGTACCTACACAAATAAAAATTATGTTAGAAGAATTAATGGCTTGTTTAATATTAGTCGTAAAAGTTAGTCTTTTAGCCGAAAAGTTTTTTTTAATTAATTCATTTAAACCAGGTTCATAGATTGGAGAAATCCCTAAATTTAATTTCTTAATTTTATTTACATCTTTATCAACACAAACTACTTGATTACCAATATCTGCAAAACAAGTGCCGCTTACTAACCCAACATAACCTGTGCCTATCATACATAGCTTCATTATTTTTCCTTAGAAATTTTAATTCCTGATTCTATGTAACCTTTTAATGTTCCGCAGTCTAAATATTTTCCTTTAAAAATATTTCCATAGAATTTATTATTTTTAAGAATAAGGTTTTTGATAGCATCTGTGATATGAATTTCTCCACCTTGGCCTGGCTTAAGTTTATTAATTTCTTTAAATATCATCGAAGGTAAAATATATCTTCCTATGATTGCAAAGTTTGAGGGAGCTTTTTTTAAACTTGGTTTTTCTATTACATCTTTAATTTGAAAATAATTTTTTTTTTTGTTTTTAATTGATAAAATGCCCCATCTAGATACACTTCCTCTATCTACTTTTTTAGTAGCAATAATTGACCCTTTTGTTTTATTGTGTAATTTTATCATTTCTTTCGAACAGTTTTTATTAATTATTAGATCGTCTGGTAGCAACATTAAAAAATATTCATCTTTAATATGTTTTTTACACTTTAATACAGCATCTCCAGTACCTTTTGGTTTATTTTGATACACAAATTTAATCATCTTTTTATATTTTTTAATTTTTTTATATTCTTTATTAATACGTTTATCTCTTTTTTCTTTAATAATTTTTAAAAAAAATTTATCGCTAAAAAAATATTTTTTTATGCTTTGTTTTTTATTAGAAATAATAAAAATAAATTCTTTAATTCCTGCCTCTACACATTCGTCTAAGATATATTCTAAATTAGGTTTACCATTTATTGGTAGAAGTTCTTTAGGTATAACGCTAGTAAGAGGAAGCATTCTTGTACCTAAACCTGCCAGTGGAATAATTGCTTGTTTTATCATATGATTC
>MDTC01078500.1_pt1 | contig 11619 bp, 12 predicted proteins | sample 811181 | NCBI WGS metagenome assembly MDTC01 (sample SAMN05326644, study PRJNA326480) | marine metagenome | isolation source: seawater | place: Pacific Ocean: North | collected 2011 | reverse complement strand
ATTAATTTTATTAAATTGTTTTTCTACTTTCCATTTAATAAAGTCCGGCAAGTAGTATACGTTAAGTGCTTGTACTGCACAGGCGACTGTAACTTCTGTATTATTAGGTGTTTGTGTATCTAATATATGAAAAACTTCTTCTGTACGTTTCCAATCACTAGGATAGCGAATGTAACTATTCATTTCACCTATGCTGTCTACCGAATAATGGAAACGCACCAGTTTGAATTCTCTCCATAAATCAAATAAGTCCTCTCGCCATTCAACTCCATTTGAGTTATAACGAAGTTCCAGATCTTTTGCAATACCTTGCCTAATTGCTTCTTCAAGTATCTCATAATGTTCCTCTATAATTAAACTTTCGCCACCAGCAAAATAAATTTGTTGCATGTGTGGCATTTGTTCGTAAAATTGTTTCCAAAATACATCATTGTGTTTGTGCCAATTGTAACTACTTCCGTTAACACTGCCTTTATCACGCCACTGCGTGTTGCTTTTTAAACTTTCGTTTTGTATTTGGGGGTGTATTGCTTTCCAGTCTTTGATCCAACCACTGCTATCATGTGGGCTACACATTACGCAAGCAAGTTGACACTTAGTACCAAAACGCAAATCTATATATTGTAGTTTAGGAGGCACACTGCCGTCTTCTTGTGTGTCTAATATTAGTTTATCAACATCAACACGCTGGCTCCAATAGTGTGTTTCCCACATACGCTTTGAATTATGTCCTGCGGCTTCTTCTTTAAAACATTTAGCACAACTAGGAGGGACTTCTCCGTTTAGCATTTGCTTGCGTACATTACGCATATATTTGCTGTTCCAACTGCTTTGAAAGTCAGTAATGTTTAAGTTGTTGGGTTTGCCTTCGTCGTCCTTAAGGACACCAATCATACCGCCGTGTTCTTTATCATTTGTTGGACCTACACTACTGGCATTTGCTGTGCAACATACCCGCATACTTCCATCTGGTCTTGTGCTTAAATGCACCCAGGGTAGGATACAAAATGTATCACTTACTTTACTAGACATTTATTGTTAACTCCACATTCTTAATTAACTGGTACTTTATCTTATTTATATACATGACTTTATTGCCCATTCTCGTTCCATACACCAGTAACAAACATTACATATTTTTGTCCAGCTGTCTGTTGCTTCTCGAGTACCTTGACAACTCCAACTAATATTGTTTATTTCATCAAAAACTCCTAATTGTTTTGCTAAACTAACTGTAACACGCTTATCAGCATTACGGAAGTTTTCCTGTTTCTGTACTCTTACTACTTTTTTATTAACAATAACTGTACAACTATCTAGTTCTGCTGGTACTACATGATCTACATCTCTATGTATTTCTCTGAAGTCGTTGACATCACCGTCCAAATAAGGTCCTGTAAAATTTACAGGTGGATTTTTTGTAATACCACTGTAATCTATTACATGATGATTAAACGGATCCTGTATAAGTGTACACCCTGTTTTATTTGCAAATTTTTTATCTTTAGTTGCATCAAAATCGCAGTAATTCTCCACCATTTGGTTTTGCACATCAATATAATTTTCTCCTGCCTTCCAGTTTATTGCATCTGCATGAGATTTACGGATATTTAGATCAGGATATACGCTTTGTACCCACTCTACTAATTTAGATACAATTGGCAAGTTATTGAACATGTGTGTTTCTGGCGATTCTGGATCGTTTTCATTTATGCAAGTAACAGTAATATTTTGTATTAACGCATCTGGATTGTGTTTGGCGGCGCTCTTTGCTACTAGATACAAAAGTACTGCACTGTCAAATCCTCCGCCAGTACGAACAACAAGTATAGGTGCAGATACATCTACTACTACATTTCCATAAGGTGTATTATACCTGTCAATCACTAAAATAATCCTTAAACTGAGGAACAATGTCCACAATATTTTGATTACGTATACGATCTAATTCACTTGTGCGTTTTACAAAATCTTTCCAGTGATTATCATATAAACTATCTTTATTCATATAGTTTGTTATACTGTTTAAAACATTTAGTGCAGGTTCTTTTAAGTCTCCTCGAAAATATTGCATGCTTTGTGTATACTTTTTAAGCACATCTTTTTTAATTTCGTCTGGTAATACTTGTATATTCATATGATAAGGACGATGTGCTACATGATGTGTAATTAAAGGTTTACGTTTACTACTGTTTATTTTTGTATAGCCTTGCTCTAGTTTCCAACGCATAAAGTCTGGCACATGAAAAACATTTACACTTGTTACTGTTAAACTTAGCCAAGCATATATATTATCTGGTAATTCATCTATTTTGCGTAAATTACGTTCTATTGCTTTCCACTTTGCAGGATATCTTTGATACTCTAATACATCTCCGTAACCATCAACACTAGCACCCACTAATACTTTTTTAAATTGTGCCCACATTTCCAGCACACGATTGGGTATGTTAGTAACATTTGTATTGTACTCCAATAATATATTTTTAGCATTGTTTGTATCAATACACTTTTGTAGGAAGTCATAATGCCGTTCTATCATTAACGGTTCGCCCCCAGCCATGTACACGTGTTCTATATTATGTAAGTTACTTTCTAAATATTCCCAGAATGTTTCACTGTTATGCCAATCATAATCATTTGTAAACCATCTGCCTTTGTCATTTTTTTGTAATTCAACAACCCCATGGGTATCTTTGTACTTGTTTCCATACAGTGCCACATGATCTTTATACCAGGTATGACTATCAGTTGGTCCGCACATTCTACATGCTAAGTTACACAAATTACCAAAACGTAAATCCAAATAACGTACAGGTGTATCTATACTACCATCAGTATCAGTTACGCTAGAAGCCCATTCTTTACTGTATGTTTGTCCCCAGCGTTCGTTTTCGTATGTGCGTCTACTATTAAGTCCGCTTTCTTCTTCTTGCTGACATCTTGCACATTCAGAACTCCAAACACCATTTAACATATTTTTACGCATCTCACGCATCATTTCTGCATTACGAGCTTCGTGCATATTGTCTCTGCCAGCATTATAACTACTACCGTCAGCATGACGAATAACACCTTGATTTTTTGTAATGTTTGCTTGACAACAAACTCTTACGTCACCATTGTTACGTACTGCTTGAAATATCCAAGGTATAGGGCAATAAGTATCTGTCATTGTAATTCTTCTATTTTAAATTTAGCAATAGGTCTATTTTCTTGTATTTTTTTACTACAAGTAGCACTGCACTTGACTAGTTTACTACCACATGTAGCCCCATAACCATTGCTAAAACTGTCTACCAAATCATTTTTATAATAAGGATGATTTGTTATTTCTTCTACAGTATACATGTCCAAACGGTTCCAGTCAAGATTGTCATAACTTTCAAACATGACTTTCTTTACTTGGTGCCAGTGACTATTGTAGCCGCCAAACTCTGTATTACGAATAAAACAACAAGGCCATAATCTAGCATTAAAGTCTATAAAATACATTCCTTGATTTTTAAAATAACAATCTATATCATTATATTCTACTTCTTTTTTATAGTTATATAATAGTTGTAGATCCAAAGTATTATCTACAGGCCTAAATGGTTCATTCTTCTCTTTAATTTTTTGTACATCTTCTAGTTGTAGATTATTTTGACCTATAACACTTCTATCATGTCTATGTATAAAACTACTAAAGCCCATCTCTGATGCAAGTTGTTTTGCTTCTTCTACTTGGTGAGCATTCCATGGGAACACTAGATATTGCCAGCCAGCATTTCCACCTGCATCTATAAATGCCTGTGCATTTTCCATAATCTTGTCAAAGTTTGTACGCTGTCTATATAAATGATTTGTGTCACGTAAACCGTCTACACTAAACTTTAATATATGGCGAGGGAACTGTTGTAGTATTTCAGCAGTTTCTTGCCAGTAACTTGTATTACGTATACTACCATTTGTGTGTATAAAAATTTTATTAATACCGTGCTTTAGTGCTAATCGTAATATATCATTAAATTGAGGATGCATAAAGGGATCGTCTACTGTCCCACAAAAGTCCAAAGATATAACACTAGGAAACTGAGGTAAAAAATTATCTATTACATCAAGTTGTAATATTTTTTTATCTGGTATAATAGGTAATTTATTATTAAAGTTTGCTTGATCAGTTCTGGCGCACCCATAACATAGTGCATTGCACATACTACTAATCTCTAGTTGCAACTTTAATGGTTTTGCTAGATATTCCTGCGTCAATATACTTCGCTCCTTTTGGTAAATCTTTTACCTTTGTTGTTTGCAAGTCAGTTAAACACCCGCAATAATCGTATTTACATTTTATAGGCACTAATGGTAAACTGTAGTCTTTATCTTTAAGATAGCCAACTACTAGTTGTTTAAAACATTGACTTCCTATTCTTATTTTACCCTTACTATTAACTACAATTGTTTCTAGTCCTATATTACAATACCAGTCCTTCCAATTGTTTTCTTTAGTCATTAATAGATCTTTATCTATACTTATAACTTGTTTAATTTCGTTTGTCGTTGTGTTGCGCCATTGCATTTCACTCTGTTGGGGGTTGTATTTCTCTCCGTATATGTTAGACAAATTACGCATTACTGCGTATTGTTCTTGAGTATAAGGTTGAGGATCTGACACTCCAATATTTGTTCTTAATGGACGCACAGTTAAACTAGGACCATCTAAATTATCCTTACAGTAATTGTATGTTTCTACACAACTATCAAAATTGTAACAGTCTAACATAATATGCAACACTACATCAGTTTCTGCTTTATATAATGCATTAAACTTTTCTACAATTACCTCATTTTTTGTTTGTCCATGGTGTATACTAACAATAACCTGATCTATTAAATCCGTTCTGTCTAACCACCATTTTTTACTACGAGTGCCGTTAGTTATTAAGCGTATTTGGTTAATTGGATTTTTGTTTTTTATGTATCTACAAAATTCATCTAAATGCTTCCACAGTGTTGGTTCTCCTCCATTTATATTAAAAAACAACGGCTGCTCTGTATTTGCACTAATGTAGTCTATAAATCTTTTTGCATCTTGTATATCATGTTCCGGCCATTTGCCTTCATAATTACTAGGATGACAATAACTACAACTAAAGTTACACAAACTAAGTGGTGCCCAGTCTATAAAATAAAAAGGTTTATTGTATTCAGGTAGACGTATTAGTTTCTTAAACACTGGTTCAAAAACATCGTAATTGTCTTTTATCATTTGAATTGCTCTGCAAACGGATCAAACTCTGTTCCGCACTTCATTGCACATACACCCAATTTACCTTGTTGTATACTTTCTTTGTTCCAGCTATCTTCTATATCGTTAATTATGTTACCATTAACAACTCTACCGTTCATAACATTTTGTATTCCGTGTTCTATAACATCTATACCTTGTTTACCGCCAGCACGATCTATAAAGTCCCATATTTGTTCTACACGTGGATCTTTATGCCACCACTTGTACATTCTGCCCGCTGTCCAACAGCATGGCATTAATAATCCTTCTGCTGTAATAAAAATGTTTTTTTCTTCTGCTACTTTACATTTTATACCACATTTGTCATAATAGTCTTTCATACTACCATAACTTTTTTCTATCTCTTTTGTTTTAAGCAGGGCTAAATTTTTGTTTTCGGCTTTTTTAGGCTCTGCAATGACTGCTGTTTTTTCCTGTTTACGATTTTGTGCTTGGTGTTCAGTCTTTGTTTGAGTCCCAGTGTTTAGTATAAATCTTCCGCTTTTCTTTTTCTGAAAGCGTTCTACACCCCACTCAGCGGCCAATGCTTCTGCTTCGTCAACTTGGTGTTCATTATGTTTAAATATTAAAAAGTCCCAACGTGCTCTGCCTCCAGCAGCAATAAACGCCTTCATGTTGCGCTCTACATTGTTCCAGACAACATTTTGTCGATATATATGGTTAGTGTCACTGAGCCCGTCCACGCTAAAAATAACAGTACCCATACGCCCAAATACTTTTGCCAGTTCGGCCCACCATTTTTCATCTTTTGCTCCTGCGTTTGTGTTCATGCTTAACCACATTTTATCGTTGTGTTGTCTAAAGTACTTGAAAACTTCCAGAGTATCTTTAGCAACAATAGGGTCTCCTAAGTTTCCGCACATGTACATTGTGTTTAGTTGTTGTATAAAATCAGTAGGAAATATATCTTTGCAGTCCTGCAAACTAAGCTCAGCATTATTAATATGGCGATTGTCAGGACCACCGTTTTCATTTCTATCACACATTGGACAAGCGGCTTGGCACCGCTGTGTTATTTCCAAGTGTACTGTTTTAATATCGTTGTAATTATACATGCCAATTAATATATGTATCCTGTGTGGGCTTTGGTTCTACAGCCCACTTATTACCTTGTTCCTTAAAAGCATCAACCATTTTATCAGTATGAGGATTATACGTTTTGTACATATCATCACTTGCTACACCAACTCCCATTACTAACTGAATTTCATCTGCATATGTAAGACCCAAACCTGGTAAGATTTTTGTTTCCAATCCAGGATAATCATAGTCTAAACAGCGACAAAATCCACATTGAAGTCCTCTTGCAGCAGCACTATAAATTAGCATATGACTTGCAAGCCCAACTTCCATTGCACTTAAACTAAGGAAAAGTAAATCTTTATCCCTATCACTGTAGTCATATGAGATAGGTGTTGGTATTCTGCCAGTAAAAACAACAAGCCAGTGTGCAAGTGTTTGTGTGTTGTAATGCTTCTGATTTGGATTATCATTATCAGTAGCCATTTCATAAATCTCATTTCTTAAATCAGTATTGCTCCAATCTAACAAATGCATTCCAAAATGTACCTGATTTTGTTTGCACGGTGTTCGACGATGAATTTCATCCATAATATCTTGCATAGTTTCTCTTGTAACAGGTACATCTAGATTCCAGTTGCTTGTTTGCATTCTTTCTTCAATAATGTCTTGCCAAGACTCAAGCTGTGTTTTGTGTTCACTCATTTTGTTACTCCATAATTAATGTAATATAGCTTATATGTATTTACTTCAATCATTTAATACTAACCCAACTTTCTGCCCTGGGCCAGCCCGGCTTGGTAAGTCTCCGTACTCTTGTACATACCATTCTATAACCGCCTTGTACCAGTTCTGACTGTTATGATGTGCTTTTTTGTTGAACTGGTGTATGTTATTGTTAGTAGCACCTAGCACTACTAAAGCCTTTGCACTTTCTACTTGTAGTTGCCTTAATGTTAAATCATCTATCATGTTCTACCTATAATCATAAAACGTGTGTATAACTCCATATCTCTTTCTCCACTATAGTATACATTACTAAACTTGTATTTTTCCAGAGCTTCATTTATACCATTAACACAATTAATGTGTTCTGGTCTACTAAAGTAGTTGTTTGTTTGTAGACACACAAGCATATCTTTAGGTAAATTGTAAAACCAATCTTCTGTCATGTGTTCGCAACTTGTGTTTATTATTAAATTAGGACCAACACGCATTTTAATCTTTTCTTTTGTTCTATTCTGCGTGTGTAATTCAAAGGTACGGTCTTGCCAATTAATTTTATCAACATCTTGCACTACTGCTTTAAAACGCCATTGATTATTGTAATCATGTTCGTTAAAATAGTCTGCTATTCCAACACACTCTTTATCTGTATCTAAACTTATGTATTGCTTTATACGTGGATCTTGTAATATAAAATATGCAACTGTAGCATACCAGCCACCATACTGTATAATATTTTCTACTGTATAGCCTTGTTGATGTCTTTGGTCAAGTACTTTTTTCATTTCTTCAACAAGCCATAATTTACTGTTCATTTGCCCACGGCTGAAATGATCATCTAAATTAATAAATCGGTGCCACTTAATACTCCACCTTGCTGCATTTTGTATGTATGGATCTTCTACACTGTGACTAAGTAAACTCAGTACTCTACGTGCATTAACATCATCTTCGTCTTTAAGCAAATTACTTATAATTGCTTTTACTAATTGTTCAGTGTATTCCGTATTACCACGGTTTATTTCTTGTAAAATTAAATCTCGTATTGCATAAGCATTACCATGTAATACTGCTTTTTTAATAGTACTACACATTTCCAACTGAGGATGATTTTTTTGTTCCAAATAGGATTCTAACCCATTTAAAAAAAGATAATTATTCATTTTTGTTAAACTGCTCCTTTAACCAAGCAAAATCATTTATTAGTTTAAGTGCTTCTATATTGTTTGCATAATGTTCTCCAAAGTCTCTGCCTTGCTGTGCGCCCATTATAGCATACTTTCCATACTCACGTTTTTCTCCACGCTCACACCAAACTTTTAATCTATATTCATTGTCTGTATTATCAGCATTAGGAATGATAGCACTTGCTAGTTTTGTACATTCTCTAAACGCACTTTTCCAGGCATTAAAAGGATCTGTGTTAAACGCTGTAACGTTACTTATTTGAAATTTAGGTACAAAAGGTGCTCCTATAGTTGTAGTCATGTCTATATTCCAATTGTCTGCTTCCATAAGGTTCTTTTTGGGGAATAGTTTTACTGCACCGTATCCATATATAAGATCATTTACAGGATTATGACTTCGCCATGTATAAACACAATCTGTTTCGGGTGTATTGGGATATGCAAATTTATCTTTATCTGGTTTAAACCTAAAAGTAAATTCTTCATCCACTAAACAATCAGCATCACAAACATAAAAATGTCCTGTTTTGCTTTGTTTAGCACACTCCTTGTGTGCATCAAATATACCTTTAATACCATGCACACGCTTTGCATGTGGTGCAAACAACTTTAACAATTCAAAGTTTTCATCTGCAAAAGGTTCATCATAACTTAAAAAGAAAACGTCTAACATATCAATCTACTCTTATCCAATGCTTTACTTTCTCTCCAGGACCTGGATCGTTGCCTTCATAAACTTCGCCAGTTTCCTGATCCAACAGTTTATATTTTCCTGGACATTTAGTAATTATCTGAAGCACTACAGGCTTCTCTAATTCAGCGGCTTTTCTGCCGTCTATTAATTTTCTAAAGCTCACCCTTGCTTCTCATTTCTGCTCTTATCTTTGTCGCACTGATATCGTGTACGTTTTTACCCAAGTCGTGTTCAGTAAATGTATAGCCAACACCTCTACCATAACTTATGTCTACAATATTAGGCACTATCATAATTATGTATTCTTTGTGGTATGTAAAGCCTTCTTTTGCAAGTTCTTTTTTAATGTTTTCTTCTACATCAGTAACAATAAAAGGATTATCGTCTTGTGTCATTGTACGGCCACCTGAGGCATCTGTATCTTGCGGTACAGTTCTTATCTGTATACACACTTGTCCTGTTTCCGCTAGAGCACGTTTGAAAAGCTCTGTGTGCCCTGGATGCCAGGGTTGCCATCTGCCTAACATTTGGGTAGTGGGCTTAAATTGATCAAACATTGTTTTTCTCCATCCAACGTTGTACTACTGGTAATAACTGTGCATGTGTATCATTAAACCATTCAGCTACATGGTAATCACATTTGGGAGGCGCTTGGAAAATCTTATTAGTATCATCAAAACGTCCCTCTTTAATTGTATCCATCCAAACAGTAAAGTCAGGATTAAATTCCAGTCTTGCTTGTTCTGTTGGACAAACAAAATCTGCTACTGCTACTTTGCCAGCCATTACAACACCGTCTGCTAGGTGTTTCATACGTTGTGCTTGTCGCATGCGTCCTTCTGGCGAAAAGTCCCAGTCATTATAACTAGTTCTTATAACGTCTGCATTTATATGCACACCGCCTACTAGTTCTGCAAAGGGTTTAGCCAGCGTAGTCTTTCCACTACCCGGCAATCCAAATATTAATATTTTCATGTTAGGTTCCTATACTCTTATTATACACTAAAATTTACTTATGTCAATATACTGTGTATCAATGTTTACACGTTTTAAGAAGCCATCTACTATACGAAATCGTTTGCTTGTATAATTATGATAGTTTTCTTGCGCATAATCTTTTAATTGTTGGTAATTTGCAATAGTAGTCATTTTATCAGGTGCTGGATTAACACCCTGCATCTTTTGATTAAAATCTACTTCAGGATACCAATCCTTGTATTTTTTGTAATCATAATTACTGCTAAGATCTAAATTTGCAAAATCTTTAGTATGATCAAAACATAAATCTTCATAATATACAACCTCATGATAAGGTATGTTGTACTTGTTGTGTATAATGTTTTTTGTATTATGAAAAATCATATCCATACTGTATTGAAAAGTTTCCAAAGGAATATCCACATGCTGATCTGTATATGATGTCCATTCGTTTGTAACTGTGCTTTTTGCCAGACTTAAACTTGTGTCTAAAAAATTACGTCTTATTAGTACAATATTATACCATTTTATTTTGTTCCATTTGTCTAATTGTTGTTGACTTATGTTGTCTAAATAGTTAATATGATTTTTACATACAATATCTGTATGCATTACAGCATCATTAATTATTTCTTCTACGTTATGGTTAAGTTTACGTTCGTTTAAATTAAATACTTCATTCCATTTAATAAATGACTGATATGGAGTGTAAAATAAACGTAACATATTATAAAAATACGTGCTTCCCATTCTCGGACAAGTCATTAATTGAATCTTCATAAATATATTTATCTACGTATATAATAGGAAAAAAATATGAGCAAAATTGGATTTATAGGATTTGGAAAACTAGGACAGCCTTGTGGAGAAATTGTGGCACAGAAGGGTCATGATGTAACAGCATTTGACACAGAAACAAGAACAAGCAACAGTGTTAAAGTTGTAAGCACAATACGTAATTGTGTTGAAAACCGAGACATAGTATTTGTTGCTGTACCTACGCCACATGAAAAAAATTATGATGGCCGAGAGCCCAGTAGGCATTTAGAACCTGTAGATTTTAAATATGATATTGTAAAAGAAGTTTTAACAGAAGCAAACAAACACATGAATAGTAACCAGTTACTTGTGCTTATTAGTACAGTGTTACCTGGCACTACAAGACGAGAATTTGTGCCACTTATAAACAACACTAGATTTGTTTACAATCCTTATCTAATTGCAATGGGAAGTGTTGCTTGGGATATGGTTAATCCTGAAATGGTTATGATAGGCACTGCGGACGGAAGTGAAACTGGAGATGCACGTGAGCTTGTGGACTTTTATAAAACTATTATGGAAAACGATCCCAGATATGAAATTGGAACCTGGGACGAGTGTGAGGCTATAAAAGTGTTTTACAATACATTTATAAGCGCAAAGATTGGCCTTGTGAATATGATACAAGACGTTGCAGAAAAACAAGGCAACATTAATGTAGATGTTGTTACAAACGCACTTGCTAAAAGTACAAAACGTATTATAGGTCCACAATATATGACAGCAGGTATGGGAGATGGTGGAGCATGCCATCCACGTGATAATATTGCACTGCGTTACATGGCAAAAGAACTAGATTTAGGTTACGATTTGTTTGATGCTATAATGGGTGCTAGAGAAGTACAAGCAGAAAACTTAGCTAAAAAACTAGTGGACCTTGCAAAACAAAACAACATGGAAGT
>MDTC01248380.1_pt1 | contig 11620 bp, 8 predicted proteins | sample 811181 | NCBI WGS metagenome assembly MDTC01 (sample SAMN05326644, study PRJNA326480) | marine metagenome | isolation source: seawater | place: Pacific Ocean: North | collected 2011 | reverse complement strand
TGTTTATGCAGCTGATATTGATGGCGATGGTGATATGGATGTCCTAAGTGCATCTGCTAATGACGATAAAATAGCATGGTATGAGAACACAGACGGCCAAGGGACATTTAGTTCTCAAAAGGTAATTTCGACACAAGCCAATGAGGCATATTCTGTTTATGCAGCTGATATCGATGGCGATGGTGATATGGATGTGTTAAGTGCATCTAATAATGACGATAAAATAGCATGGTATGAGAACACGGATGGACAAGGGACATTTAGTACACAAAAAGTCATTTCGACACAAGCCGATGGAGCAAGGTCTGTTTTTGCAGCTGATATTGATCTCGATGGTGATATGGATGTCCTAAGTGCATCTGTTTTTGACGATACAGTAGCATGGTATGAGAACACAGACGGTCAAGGGACATTTAGTAATCGAAAGATAATTGTCACAGAAGCCAATTCTCAAAATAATTATATAACAAAAGCCAATTCTCCACGCTCTGTTTATGCAGCCGATATTGATGGCGATGGTGATATGGATGTCCTTAGTGCATCTTATAATGACGATAAGATAGCATGGTACGAAAACACGATGCCAATCACGTACGCCTACGGCCCCGTTCTGGATGGTGTGACAGGCACATCGTTCGAAAAAGCAGTGTCAACGTCGTGTGAGGGATATAGCCAATCAGGCAACTCGTTTACGTTTGGTAAAAAGAATGGCACTGCCTCAGGTGTTAGTTACGAAAAGATGTTAGTTCCCGTTGGCAGCATTAGTGCACAATCTGCTGATTTGAATAAATTATCAGGAGCGTTTACGAAAGCAGATTTAGAAAAAATGAGTGGCGTGACCACATCAACAGAAGAGTTTGCGATATTGAACAGCATAACAGCATCGATTGCAGACAGAAACCTTATTAAAACGTCAGTCGTAAAATTGGACGAAAATATGACCATCACCGTTGGCAATGCAAACATAAGCACGCTCAACGTCGATGGTGACAAATCCTGTTCGGACGGCAGCAATAAGACAGAGGCGGAGTGTCTTTATAAAGAAGTGACAAGTGGCGCTCCGCTAACTGCGACAGATGCAAATTATGTAAACGCGGAAGAATGTGAAGCTTACGGTAAAAGTCTAACTTTTGGTTATTATGGCACAAGAAATGCTGGATATTATTGGGGTGGTACAAGTTCCTGGTCAAATAGGCAAAGTGGATGTTGGGCAGCAAGGGACGATAATGTATTCTTCAATACAGCTGAATCAACTGTTAATTGCGATCTACAAGCAAGTGGTGATCCATATCCTTGCATCCAAAAGAGTGGCAATACCTTCAGGAAAGAAGTCTCGTTGAAAATCAATAGTTCCGAAGTATTATCATCCGCTGCGGATTTGAATCTGTTGCACGATTCAGGCCTGACAAACGAAGATCTTTTAACGTTTTCGGGCATTGATTTGCCGAGAGGATGTGATGATACGTACTCTTCGACTAACAAAACGTACAGTGGAACGAGCTGTGATGATGCGGCAGATTGCCAGTCGAAATGTGCTTCATCGGATGCATGTGAGGGCTACTCTTTTGTTTCTGTATCATTTAGCTCTAAGACAATAACCACACAAGCTAATAGTGCAAAAAGAATAATTACAGCTGATATTGATGGCGATGGTGATATGGATGTGTTAAGTTCATCTTATGGTGACGATAGAATAGCATGGTATGAGAACACAGACGGTCAAGGGACATTTAGTACGCAAAAGACAATTACCACACAAGCCGATGGTGCATATTATGTACATGCAGCCGATATTGATGGCGATGGTGATATGGATGTGTTAAGTGCATCTTTGGAGGACCATAAAATAGCATGGTATGAGAACACAGACGGCCAAGGGACATTTAGTACCCAAAAGACAATTACCACACAAGCTAGATATGCAAGATCTGTTTATGCAGCTGATATTGATGGTGATGGTGATATGGATGTCCTTAGTGCATCTTCTAGTGACGCTAAAATAGCATGGTATGAAAACACAGACGGCCAAGGTACGTTTGGTACACAAAAGGTAATTACGACACAAGCCAGTGGTGCATTTTCTGTTTATGCAGCTGATATCGATGGCGATGGCGATATGGATGTCCTTAGTGCATCTAGTTTTGACGATAAAGTAGCATGGTATGAGAACACAGACGGTCAAGGGACATTTAGTACGCAAAAGACAATTAGCACACAAGCCGATACTCCATATTCTGTATATGCAGCTGATATTGATGGCGATGGTGATATGGATGTTTTAAGTGCATCTCTCAATGACGATAAAATAGCATGGTATGAGAACACAGACGGTCAAGGTAGTTTTAGTGCACAAAAGATAATTACCACACAAGCCGATGGTGCAAAGTCTGTTTATGCAGCTGATATTGATGGCGATGGTGATTTGGATGTGTTGAGTGCATCTGGTAGGGACAAAAAAGTAGCATGGTATGAGAACAAGATGGAGGTTCTACCAGCTGTTACGATGCCCTCTGGTTTAACAGCTAAACAACTTGAAGTAGGTCAGAATACCAGCTGCGCAATTATGAGTGATGACAATATCTATTGTTGGGGTGATAATAGTGATGGACAGCTGGGTGATGGAACATCAGGTAGTAATGCTCATAAAAACGTTCCAACAGCTGTTACGATGCCCTCTGGATTAACAGCAAAACAAGTTGTTGTAGGTGAAAAGGATGCCTGCGCAATCATGAGTAATGACAATATCTATTGTTGGGGAAAGTTTTTGACGGTTTGGGATTCCACGACACCGACCGCCATCACAATGCCAACTGGTTTAAAAGCGAAAAAACTTAAAACAAAAAGTAATCATTATTGTGCAATTATGGATGATGATAGCATGTACTGCATGGGTGATAATGATAAAGGTCAATTAGGTATAAATAGTGTTGTCTCACCTCAAACATCATTTCAAAAAACATTGATTACAGCAAAGACCTTCACCGCCGAGACTTGGACCGCAGGCACTTGGAACTCGGCCCTCGGTTCGAGCTATGCTTATGGCCTTGAAACGGCAGCGACGGGTGGTACGTCACAGAAAAGGCATGCGCCCTACAGCTACGACAGCTCTGTAAAGGTCTTTAGCGGCAACTCTTGCCTTGATCCTAACAACTGCAAGGCACTGTGTAACGTTGATAATACTTGCGACGGGTGGACTAGCGCTTGCACTGATACGTCAAAATCTACAGAAGATACGTGTGGGACATGTTCCACCGCATCCAAAACTACTCAAAATACTTGTGGGACCTGCAGCGGGGCGGCGAGCCGTGGTGCCGATACTTGTAAGATTTACGTGACGGATGTTGCTGGAGCTTCAAAAAGTAGTTGTTACATGGACATTGATGGCATGATTTTTTGCATGGGCAACAATGAGTACGGACAACTTGGTAATGGAGTTACAAGTAATACCGATACACTAGTACCAACCGCTGTTACGATGCCTGCTGGTTTAACGGCAAAACAAATTAGTATGAGTGACACTCAATTTCTGGATAATGCATGTGCTATTATGAGTGATGATAACATCTACTGTTGGGGAGCTAATACTCACGGAGAACTAGGTGATGGAACATCAGGTAATACTGCTCATAAAAACGTCCCAACAGCAGCTACAATGCCTAATGGTTTGAAGGCTAAAACAATTAATACAGAAGGTTTTGACCATACGTGCGCCATCATGAGCGATGATAACATATACTGCTGGGGTGAAGGTAATTATGGTCAACTTGGTCATGGAACCAATGCGGATAAAAATATACCAACGGCGGTAACGATGCCTACGGTCAATAGCAATCCTCTTACAGCAAAACAGGTTGTAACACAATATAGACTAACATGCGGTATCATGAGCGACGATAATATTTACTGTATGGGTAGAAATTACGACGGGCAACTTGGCATCGGTAGCACGGATACACAGTTGAAAAAATTGCTGCCAACCATGGTTACGATGCCTACGGTCAATGGCAATCCTCTTACAGCCAAACAAATTGCTCTTTATACCTATGGTGGCTGTGGCATCCTTAGCGATGATAAGGTATACTGTTGGGGTCCTAATTACTACGGGCAACTTGGCATCGGTAGCACGGATACTTCCATTAAACAGTATGTGCCAGGAATAGTCACGATGCCTGCTGGTTTATTAGCAAAACAAGTTGCTACGGCTCAGTCTGCTGTATGTGCAATAATGAGTGATGATAATATTTACTGTTGGGGTAGGGGCTTAGGTGGTGGTGCTGATCATGACGTACCGACTGCTATCACCATGCCTAGTGGTTTAAAAGCAAAATATATAGATGCAGGAGTAATGTATTTCTGTGCCATCATGGACGACGACAGTCTCTACTGTTTTGGCGAAAACGGAAACGGTCAACTTGGCATTAATAGTCAGGTGGATCAAAGTACATTACAAAAGGTGCAGATCACAGCAAAGACCTGGACCGCCGATACTTGGACATCGGCATGGAACACGGCTCTTGGCTCGAGCTATGCCTATGGCCCTGAAACGGCAGCAACGGGTGGAACTTCTGAAGAACGTAGTGTGGCAAGCAGCTGTGTTGGTCTTCCCGCGAACAAAATCTTTGATCGCACCTGGACAGCAGATACATGGACAGACAGAACGTGGAGTCCATCGACGTGGACAGACCGAACATGGACGTCAGAGTGGGGTTATACAACGCAGCAAAATATTGGTGTTGGTGTGAAGCAAAAGACGTGCAGTGTCGATGCTAACTCTGGCAACTTTGACGGTACGGCAGGCGATTGCGGTGGAACAATCACAGATTCTATAGCAAATACACATTTTTCGTCAAAAAGAGTTTATTCTTTTGTCGAACCTATTGGTTGCTCTGGAACATGTGGATCCGTTCAGCGGACATCGACGTGCGATGGAACCCTTGTCAATAACGAAGAAATTTCATTGACCACGTACGACATGGCAAAGTTGAATAAATTAAGCAACCCTGACGTTGACTTGTCAAGTTTGACTGTCAGCAGCATATCTGGACAATCAGACATTTTCAAAAGTGCATTGGCAAAGGGAAGTGGTGGATGTAATGATGCAAGCAAACTTACTCAAGATACATGCGGTACCTGTGACGACAACACGAAAACGAGTCAATCGACTTGTGTTGCTACATGCAGTGATACTAGCAAAACCACTCAAGATACATGCGGTAGTTGTTCTGATACAAGTAAGACTAGTTCTACAACGTGCGTTGATACGTGTTACGATTATTCGAGTTCAACAAAAGTTTTTTCAGGAACATTATGTAGCAGTGTTGATGATTGTACACAAAAATGCACGGACAGCAGCACTTGTGAAGGTTTCACATCGGCTTGTAGTCTTATGGACAAGACAACCGAAGATACTTGTGGGACATGTTCCACCGCATCCAAAACTACTCAAAACGCTTGCGGGACGTGCAGCTTAGCGACTCGCGAATCGTCAGACACCTGCAAAATTTACGTCACGGATGTCGCCATTGGTCGCGCGAGAAATTGTTTTATTGATGTTGATGGCATGATTTTTTGTATGGGCCATGAAAAAGGTGGGCGACTCGGTAATGGAGTAACAACTGATACCAATAAAAAAGTGCCAACCGCTGTCACAATGCCCAATGGTTTGACCACCACACAGATTTCTTCTTCTCGTTCTTTAGGTTTTGATTATGATGTAGCTTTTGCAATCATGAGCGATGGAAACATTTACGCATGGGGAAACAAGGATTATATGTTCGGAATAGATCCTTATCCAAGCGGAGATCTATCAACTCCAACCCTGATAAGCATGCCTACTGGTTTAACAGCAAAACAAGTCTCAGCAGGACAACAATCAGCATGTTCAATTATGAGCAATGATAAAATATACTGTTGGGGTAAAAATAGCGGTGGGAGACTTGGTGTAGGAGATGAAGTTACAAGAAATGCACCTACACTTGTAACGATGCCTGCTGGTTTAACAGCGAAACAAGTCTCAGTAGGAAAAGATGTTGCATGTGCCATCATGAGTGACGACAAAATTTACTGCTGGGGAAGGAATTATGTAGGTCAAGTTGGTAATGGAGGACCAAGGGCTACTGATGTACTAGTACCCACCGCTGCTACAATGCCTACGGTTAGTGGCACTTCTCTTACAGCTAAACAAGTTAATGTTAATCAATTCTATGATAATGTTTGTGCCATCATGAGCAATGATAATATTTACTGCTGGGGAAGTAATCTTTACGGTCAACTTGGTATTGGGACGGTAGACTATGATGATTCAACCTTTAGCAACGTTCCAGTAGCCGTCACAATGCCTTCTGGTTTAACTGCAAAACAAGTTATGTCGAGCGGTCAAGCTTCTAGATGTGCCATAATGAGCGACGACAAAATTTACTGCTGGGGTAAGTTTCAAATTACTGGGTGGTCTATGGAATATCACGTACCGACCGCCATTACAATGCCGACTGGATTAACAGCCAAAAAAATTGAAGGCGGTGGTTGGCATTATTGTGCCATCATGAACGACGACAGTCTGTACTGTTTTGGCAAAAACGATAAGGGTCAATTAGGTATTGATAGCACGGTGGATCAAAGCACATTCCAAAAAGTGCAGATCACAGCAAAGACATGGACCGCCGATACTTGGACAGCTGCTACGTGGAATAGCAACTTGGGCTCGAGTTACGCGTATGGCCTTGAAACGGCAACGACTGGTGGTAATTCTGAAGAACGTAGTGTGGCAAGCAGCTGTGTTGGTCTTCCCGCGAACAAAATCTTTGATCGCACGTGGACAGCAGATACATGGACAGACCGAACGTGGAGTGCAGGTACATGGACAGGTGGAGTGGCGGGAGACTGTGATTTTGCTGGTCAATTTCTAAAAACACCTACAGAAGTTTACGTATGCAAGAGTACAACAGAGTGGGTAAAAGTAAGCAACTAAGTATATTATTAACAAATATTATTATTTTGAATAAAATTATTTTGCCATAGTATAACAAATAAAAAGCACAACACAGCAAGACCAAACGTGCTGCTATCGACTATTTCCTGACGTGGCTCTTCGTCCCGTTTCATTTTACTGTGCAAGCAAAACTATATATATGCCATAATCAAGTGTTATAAAATGGAAACGATTCAGGATTGTCTTAAGTTACGCAAGGTACTTCGTAAAACACTGGGCTTGGCACCGAACGACAGGGAAGATCGTTTTTTTTGCCATTGGTACTTGGAAGTCTTACGTTTAAAACAATTTTAAACTTCAAATATAGTGACGGTGCTACACCATTCTTTATTATTTTGCTGTTCCTTGTTCATTTTTTTTGTGACTACTTTGTTCTCTGCGTAACCATAATATGCAAATAAAAAGGCATCTGCTATGTCGTCCATCTTGTTCCCTCTACTTTTCAAAATCTTTTCGAAAATATGCATTTGCTTGTTTTCCCTGCATATTTTTTTCATAATCTCTACGCCTTTTTCTTTCCTCTTATCGTACGATTTTAATCCACTGTAATTAAAGTATCGTTTAATAGTTTGTGGGGCTATGATGATAGCGTTTTGAAACAAATGGTTCAAGTGAGCAGCACAAACCTTAAATTTTGCTCGCATTTGCCGTTCAATCAACACATTGTCAAACGGTCCGTAGGTGGTTTCCAAATAGCTAGAAAAATTGCGCAACTCTGCTAAAAACGTATTTTTCCTGTTCAGTTTAACAACGCCTGCCTTAAAGATTTTGCCGTCAATAACTATACAGTAGCCCATATTTACACAGCCTGGATCGATTCCTAGAATCTTCATTTTAAGTGTTATGATTGGGAAGAACACTTATAAGGCTAACGAGCAAATATATAGAAAAATTTGGAGTCTGCATGTTTCGTCGAAGCAATTGGTAAAGTTCTTGCCTTCGTCAAAGTCGAAATTGCACCACAATCTGCAATCTTCAAACGAAGGCATAAAGTGCCTTAAGTATATGGCAAAGATAAAAAGTGTCTTTTTGAAACGAGACAATGACATGTTTGTGTCTACAATAGACATGTTAGGACGTCATTTGGAAAATAATCCTTTGTTAATTCCATATTTTCCAATCTCACTTTTGAATAATATAAAACGTATACGAAAGAAAGGCAAGAAAAAAAATATTAACGTAATTTACCTGACAAAGTATCACCGTCTTTGCTGTGCAGGTTGTAATAAGAACATCGTTGGAAACAAGGTGGAGAGTAAAAGTTGCGATTGTTCTCTGCGATTTTATCATAAAAGATGTTATAACGCTGTCGAGAAAAAAAAATGTTCTATTTGTATGAAGTAATTAATGAGGACATAATCTACCAACAATACTGTCTCTATAAATGCAATTAACAAAACAAGAGGGCCGCGCTTCAATATTTGTGCTTGTCAGTGGCATAGTACAGTCCTTATTAAATTTAGATTGCACCCACTTTGGTGGATATATAAATTTTTCGTACCACGTCATTTTCCTTTTTGCCATTAGTAAAACTTCCATATCGTCTATTTGCTTATCGCCATTACTATCGTATTTTAACAAACAATCAAATGTTTGTTTCTTTGTATTTGCACAAGGTTCAACATAACCTAGAAAAAGGAAAAAAATTCCTACAAAAAACAAACGCATTCTTTTTCAAATACGTGCACAATTAGTATATACTTGAGAAAATCTTAATTTTAGTCTACCCTTATGACGGATATTGGCATACAGTGTTGTTTAAATGATTCTACAATGGCCGCGTTAGAAGCAGAAGTAGCGATTTTGCACAAAATGATTCAAAAATTAAAAGACGAAGTAGATGAATATAGTAATAAATGGTTGGCTGAAAAATCTTTATTTTTAAGACACCAATTTACTTGTATGACAGAATCCGTTCTGCTAGATCCCGTGGAAGAATGAGCATATTTTTTCGCCTGTCATAAAATCTTTCATTAATAATGTTATGATGTGCAAGATTTTTGTAATTGTTAATCATTTTTTCCGTAATGATGTGCTGCGATTGCAAAGGAAAGAAAATGCCTGTTTTGTTATCACCAGGTTGCAGTTGTATAATGTCTTTCGCGTCCATGTAATGATAGACATCGTGTGTGCTAATTCTTGAAAATACAATTGCATAAAAATTTTCTGGAATAACCTCTAATTTTGTTTCTACTCTTCTCCACTTTTCTGTGTTGGTCTTGTTTACCTTAGTCATCAAATACGTATTGAACGGTATTGTTGTCTTGTTCCAAAAAAATGTCTTTTCTAATCGGTCTTGCTGCACCTTGTTCATGTGCGCATACGTGTGATATTCTGGCATCAACCCAGCATCATACGGAAAACAATACTTATATGGGTGCGCATTTGTTACAATGTTTTTGTAAATTTGTAACCCTGCAAGCATAGACGTTTGCATTGCCATTGGTCTACGATTTAAACCAAGTAAATTGACGCCGTGGTTGAAAAAGAAATATTCTCTGTCGTTTCGAAACATCCAATTTGTCGTAATGTCGGTAATCCAGTTTAATTCAGCTTCTGATGTGTCCGTAACAAACTCTACCACGCCTTTTGCAGAGTCATTTAACAAGTTTTTTGTTGTGTTGCCTTGAACGCGCATGGTTGTAAACTTGTTGTGTAAATCACTAACATTTATTCCCTCAGAGCACATCAAATATTTCCAAAACGTGATGATAAACAGGTCGCAAGAAATGTCGTAACCAAGCATGTGCTTCGTGACTTGTGTACCCCAATCAGAGTCACGTTGTGTAGTCTGGTAAATCGTGATATTGTTGTACAATGGGGACAAAAGAAATTTGCTTGAATTAATTTCAGAATTCAAGTCATCAATTTTCATTTCCTTCATATCTTTAATTCTTGAAATGACAGACTCAATATTTGTTCCAGCAGGTAATTCGCACAAACCTCGTTGTTTGCACAACTGTGGATAACACCATTGTATGTCGCCTTTTGTGATTTTGTAATTGGTACGTAACTCTACAACCAAACCACGAAATATTTTGAACTCTTTCAATTCTGGAAAAATATGATGAATGAAGTTGGTCATGTCGCGGTCATAGCAAAAGTTGGGTAAAACGATAATTCCTACAACATGTTCCCGTCGAGGTTTAAAATACGTTTCTAGCTCGTCAAAGTAACTACGATGTTCTTTATTAACAACGCCATGGTAAAGTTCGTATAGATCAAGGTTAATCATACTTTACTGTAGTAGATTGGCATGTATATATGCAATCAGTTTCATGTAAAAATGTCAAGACCACAGACCCTACAGGAATTTGAGTTTACAGTTCGTTTAAACGTGACTGGCGACGTCCTGCAAACATGGGATGTCAAAAATATATTGCGTATGCTGTGTAGACAAAATCTTCATTCACAACACGAATGGAGTTGCGTTTTAAAAGGTTACAAAATAAAACGTAAGCGTGACTGCTGTATTTGTTACGATGAGATAAAAAAAAATCAGTTGGCGTATAAAACACCTTGCAACCACATCTTTCATAAAAGGTGTATCCAACAATGGTTTGATAAATCAACAACTTTTGTACCAACTTGCCCAATGTGTCGAAAAGATTGTCATGTAAATTACAAACAAGACAATAACTATACTGTAAATTCATCGTATAGTTTAGTGGATCATGCAGTGGAAATGGAACGAACTATTGTCAGGGATGGCAGTAACTATATACGCTATGATAATCCATAACAAGGATGTCTTCGTTTGATAAAAATAAATCTCACTTGTCTGATCTTGAAAAGGTGAATTTTGAGAACGATACGTCGTTGGCAAGTCCAGTCAGTAGCATACCAGGTGTCGGAAATAAAGTAACTGAGCATTTAAAGAAACAAAAAATTGAAAATATTGATGATTTGTTAAAATCCATTTGTAACGATTTTGACAAGCTCGTGCAGATAACACCATCGAGGGGCGTGAATAATCATAAAATTTTTGATGCAATTGAGTGTTACAGACAGGCAAAACCTAAAATAACAGATAATCACAGTGCTCTTCCTGAAATTTTAAAAGCACAAGAAAAAGGATGTTCGCTACAATGACCTATTTAAAACGAAACGCCCCAACTATAAAATGTTAGGATCTTTAGTTGTTGGTGCTTCGGGCACCGTTGCCCTGTATAAGGGATATAAGTACATGTTTCCAAAAGACACAGACGACAATTTTGAAGACTTTTTGCGTTTTGAAGATGTTCGTAGCACAATTATTACAGTTGGCCAATTTTTAAGAAAGAACAAAGAGTTTAAGCAATTGGCGGCTCAACATAAAATAATTAAATATAAGTTGCAAGACATTGATCAATTGATAGAATGGAGAAAAAAAAAGATGTTGCGTTATTTTGCATATACAGGGGAGAAACAATTGATTCGAAACTTTAGGGAAGAATGGATTATTTTTAAAGTTCGTATACGCGTAGTCCGAGGTTTAAATCAATTAGAATTTTATAAATAAATTTACAGATAATTAAAACATATTAATTCTTGCTGGTCCACCACTTTGCATCGAAGTAATTATTGAAATACCAATTAACAACAGATAATAGATACCTGTTCCAATACTTAACCAGAGTCTCTTACTTCCAT
>MDTC01249300.1_pt1 | contig 11621 bp, 11 predicted proteins | sample 811181 | NCBI WGS metagenome assembly MDTC01 (sample SAMN05326644, study PRJNA326480) | marine metagenome | isolation source: seawater | place: Pacific Ocean: North | collected 2011 | reverse complement strand
TGGCCGCCATAATCCCAGCCAACTATGACGTCGATCTTCTCACCGCGAGCGCTACTATGTCAGCGTTCTGAGCGGGCTTGGACAAGTTTTGTCAATGTTGGTCTAACTCTCATCTAGACGCATCTAGACAGGTTGCGTAAGCACTTTTTAACCCCTTGTGTATTTGTCATCCGCAGTATGCAAAGCATAATAACCCTCCAGGGAAGCGTAACGATACTGTGCGCATGTCTCGCTGATGTTGCGTAGCTGTACCTACCTCGAAACAAAACGACGCATGGCACAAGGCACCATGCGTCGTAATTGTTATAGATGTTTTAAAAGCAACATCAAACAAAGATTGTTTGATCAAGCCTTTGCAGCGTCGCGCTTATGCAAGACTATAGCGCATTGATACTGTCCCTGTGAATATGGCGCCTAAGATATTAACGGCCGTCGATTTCCTTGTGGTGCTAGAGGTATTTGCGGTTTGCCCGTTGTTCGAGTATAGAACGAGTGGAAATGAGTACGCCATTGCAAATCGATCTGTTAGTTTTTGTGACAGTAAAAAACTCAAGCCCACACCGTATGGCGTATTGTTTACATTTTTTGCTATGTCATTAGTCGTATCATACCTGGTCCCCGACAAGCCCAACCCTGCGCTGATATTTTGTGTAACTGGTTTGGCGTAAGCTAGTTCAAATGTTGTATAATAATACCTGATATCTGATTTTGCAGTTGTGCTGCCACTTTCGGTGTAGGCATCCATGCTTTCTTTGTAGGTTCCTACAAGCGTTGAAAACTGCACACAATCTTTTGACACGTAAATCCCCCCTCCATTAGACACCGATACGGGCGTAACACTATCTGTTGGATCTGGAATACTCGCTGCCGAGCCAAGCTGTATGCCGTAACCGTATGCTGGGCACATAAGGGATTTTGGTGCTGCAGCTTTGTAAATTGGCGCAGAAGCAAAAGAAGATCCGCAAGCGATGATTGCGGCTGTGATAAGCAATTTTTTCATATCAATTCCAGTTTATGATACATGTAACTTAACAAAATATTAAGCAAAGTCAATCCTTCTTAAAAAAATTACTGAATTTTCATATATCTCGCGGCACGCCATCATCATAACCTTGATATTGTTTTCAGTGCATTCCAGAACAAAACACCTTGTCACAAGGATTCCTGACTTTTCCCAATCCTGCATCGTAAACCGTCACTGATTTTTCATGCTAATGTACTAACACCTTACGGAACATGCTAAGCTGTTTCTAAGATCTTATCGTGAATCACACTACAATCACGGCTACTGCAGGTGATGATCTTGTCGCCAGGCTGCAACATGGACTGTATGGCTTCCGTTGAGGTTTCTGCTGAGATAATTTCTACCGGCTTGCTGTGTGCTTTCTTGAACTGCTGGTATGGAAAATTGTCACCTTGATCAACCAACAATACCAAATCGCAGTCTGCACTGGCGTCTACCAGCTCTTGCCACATCACGCCTTGCGCTTGTGTGAAGTTACACAGCTGAAAACAAACCACGAGGCGGCTTTGCTTAAAGCGCTTGTGACAAGCAGCAATGACTTTGCGCACTGCGGTTGGATGATGTGCGTAGTCGTCCCATACTTCTTTGCCATCGGCACTGCTGCCGATTTTTTGCATGCGTTTACGCACGCCTTGGAAACTACAAAGCGCCGCAACAATCACATCGGCATCAATGCCAATTTCCATAGCGCCACGCATCACTGTGAGGGCATTGCCTGCATTGTGTTGACCAAATAAATCCCACATGACTGTGTGCGCAACCCCTTTCCCATCGATGATATCAAACTTAGACCAATCGTCAGTCACTTTTTGCATATGCCAAGGCTGATCGATGTCGGTCGAATGCGTTGGACAGGCATTACACCAGCCCGCTTCGCGCACCAGTTGATCAACGACTTGATCACGCTTTGGATATATAATCTTTGTACCTGGCACCATGGTGCGTAGATAATAACGAAACTGCTTAATGATGTCGTCCAGATCCCGGTAAATATCGGCATGGTCAAACTCAAGATTATTGATCACCAACAACTCTGCAGGGTAATGAAAAAACTTTGGCCGCTTATCCGCAAAGCTTGTATCGTATTCATCCGCCTCGATTACAAACCAATTTCCCGTACCTAAACGTGCTGAGGTATTGAAGTTATTGGGAATTCCCCCAACTAAAAACCCTGGGGCATACTTGGCAACTTCAAGCACCCATGCAAATAATGATGTGGTGGTGGTTTTGCCGTGGGTTCCGCTGATGGCAATGGTTTTTTTCTCACTGAGTACTGCCTGAGATAACCATGCTGGCCCTGACTGAAATGGCCTGCGCGCTGATAACATGCCTTCTAGCATGGGCACGCCTCGCGAAATGGCATTACCAATGACCACAGTGTCTTGTGCTTCTGGCAGTGGATGGCTGTAGCCTTGACGCATTTCAATGGCATGATCTTCTAACTGATCCAACATTGGAGACTGATATTTTTTATCATAAACAATTACTTGATTGCCTTTTTCTTTGGCGATTGTTGCAAGGCCAGCCATAAAACTGCCGCAACCTGCTAGTATGTGAAATGCCATTTGCGCTCCTCAACCATTACGATGCTGCTATATTACCACAATATGTGGACAAGTAAACGCATTAAATGCCATACAATCAGCATGCCAACCATGCTGAATTTCTCTTGAGAAAAGCTGTTTTAATTGCTAAAATCGAAGAAAAAATTGATTATCTATTGCCGCTCACTAATCATACTCTCAGCGAAGGCATTCACTTTCACCATTGGCCTTCCACCAACTCACGCCGCCAGAGTAACGCTGATCATTCTCTTATCATTTATGAAGCAGTGAAATCATGGGTTGCTGAACATTATAATCTTGACTCTGCGTCAATAGAAATCATTAAAACCGATAACGGCAAACCTGAAGTCTACGTATCCGAACATGGCACGATAACGCGACTCGGCAACTGCTATATCAGCATCAGCCATTGCCCGCGCTTGTCTGTGTGGACTGTACAGGACCGTCCTTGCGCGATCGATATTGAATGTCTCAGGCCACGGCGTTATTTAGACCGACTGGTCCAACGTCTCATTCACGCCATTGACTGGAAAGATCCACTTTCCATACCACTATCCGATACAGAACTTTATGATGCGTGGCTACAATTGGACGCAGATGAACAACTTACTGGGTTTTACGCTTTGTGGACGTTCGCAGAGGCGTGGTGCAAGTGGCATGGGCAGACGCTTTGGCATACTTTTGACAACGGCATTCCATTTCCTTGGCCATCATGGCAGGCACTCATACATCGTCCATCCGTCCATCTGGGTAGTCAACGTCGGGTCTCTTTTTACCATGCAAACCAACACCTCATTGCCAGTATCAATCCCGACTAGCCAGCTGGACAATCTACTCCCGCTATCAAAGGCGTTTTAATGACCCCGTTTTAGATTCAATCCAGTTGTACTGACCTAGTTGACAAGATAATGAAATCGACTTAAATAAGATGTTGATTCGATATCTGGACACATTTGTAAGCATTGTGCAATCAGTTGCTTGGCTTGTCCGTAATACACGCTATCTTGAGGGATATACTTTGATAATTCATGTGCTTTTTTAACTGAACTGACAAAGTTAGTCGATGAGAGCGCATTGCATTTGGCCTCAAGCAATCTAAATTTTGCCCATACGAGGTCATGTTTAGATTGGTACATAGATACGCCATCGGCCTCATTGCTTTGAGAGGCTGGTATCAATGCACGTAATATTTCACGTGCCTGAGCAAGATGATTTGCTTTTGAATCGCCAAAAAAACCATACATGAAAACAGGCTTTTCGATAAGCACTTCTGCTTTACAATACAAGCAAAAATCATCGTGAGGATACACGTCTAAAACCTGGTTAAGCACGGCTTCTGCTTGGTTATAGTCTTTGAGTGCTATTAGCGCTTGCGCGATGATGGCCTGGTTTTTTAGATGCGGCGTAACGTACGGACTGCAGCTTGTCAGCTCGTATGCGATGTCGAAGCACGCGCGCAATTTCTCGTCATTGATCTCATGTAATGCTTTACCAAATTTGTTTATTAACTCGATACTTAACACAGGCTTGAATTCGACAATCTCCCTTTCTTTCTCAGCCATATCGCAACATGATCTTAGATTCTCTTCATCTAATCCATACGGGATATTTTGATGCCTTAGAACATAAAGATCATTGTGGGACAGCTGTTCTATCAGAATCCTTGCATTGCATAATAGATCTTCCACGGATGTTGAATTACGTAGGTCACCTCTCTGTCTTCGTAAATTACTCATTATTGTTTGTGCTTTTCTAGCCTTAGCATCGACTTTAGCGTAAGGGTCTGCGTCAAAACAGTGTGTCATGATCTTTGTAAGGTATTTTTGTGCGATCCTACCAATCTTTTAAATTTGGGTCAATACTTTTTAGCTGTTTATGCGTTTCATCGCTTGTCTTGCCATGTCCGTATGTCAATGCATCGCGGCCCAATGCAATGGCAAACAGCCAGCAGTGAACTAGCATCCAACGGTGGAATCGTTTATGATGACTATTTTTGAGATCACAAGATGCTGACACCGCCTGAGTGGTTTTCACATGCAATTGCGCACCAACCAAGCAATCGCAGCTTCAATGTTGGCGATAAGCGCCTATCCTGCCTATGCTGGGGTGATAGCCATCTACCGGCACTGATTTTTTTACATGGAGGCTATGCCAATGCCTACTGGTTCTCACACATTGCACCACAGCTTTCGGCACGTTATTTTGTGATTGCATTGAATTTTAGTGGTCACGGCACAAGTGATTGGCGAGATGCTTATCATACAGAAGATTTTTTATCCGAGCTCAGCGCACTTTATGAGACATTTTCATTACATGATGCTGTTTTAATTGGTTTTAGTTTTGGTGCCAGGGTAGCGTATTGGTTTTCTCTGCAGCGCCCTTCTGCGGTCAAACAGCTCGTTTTTCTTGATCCGCCTAATGTCCATGAACCGATATCTAAAGCATTTATCCGCCAAATTACTCAAGCAAAGCCTATTCACTATTATGCGCGTGATAAAGAAATCTTAAAGCGTTTTCGTTTAATCCCCAAGCAACCAGTGACCAATGCCTATATTGTCGATCATATTGCGCAGCATGCTATCAAATCGACGCCGCAGGGCTACACTTGGCAGACTGACCCAAATTTATTTTTTAAGTTGGCTAATACTGCGCCAGTCATTGACTCACCAGCCCAAACACTTCCGCCGTGCGTGCTGATTTATGGAGAACATTCTACTATATGTACAGACGCAGTGCGACATGGTCTATCAATCCACCACCCTGAGATACCTTATATTGAAATTTCGGATGCGTATCATGCGATTATGATTGATGCACCACAAGTATTGATCGAACACCTTAAGAGCGTGCTCATTTGATGCGTTCATCTCAATCGCTGATCTATTGTAGCAAGCATATCAGGAGCTTTGTTCTATTATGTCGTTGCGGACTATTGATCATGGCTGTCTTATCCCATAAGAAAAATCTCTCAACGCCTGACCAAGATGCTCCCGATACCTAAGCTCAAGTATTCACGTACATGAATTTACCGAGCATCACATGCCCCTGCTGATAAATCTGCAACGGCAATAACCCAGATACGAATATCGACATATCCAGCACTGATTAATACGCGACATGCCTCCCTGAGGCTTGATCCTGTGGTCATCACATCGTCAAATAAAATGACTGGTTGATGGCAATACTGCTTAACAGTAAAACACCCTTTGACATTCTTGATTCGTTCTTGCTTGTTCAGCCCATGCTGAAATTCCGTATCTCGGTTACGAGTCAATAAATTCATGTTGACAGTCATGTGTAATCGATTGGCCACCCATGCGGCTAGTACTGCGACTTGATTGTAACCTCTTTTTCTTCTGCGTCGGTGATGCATGGGCATGGGTATGATGACTGCGGTATCTGTCTCTATGGGCGCCACACGATCGATGAAGACCGCCCCAAGAATTGGCACAGTCCATAATGCTTGTTGATACTTTAACTGACAGATCATTTCCTTTACAGCACCAGTATAATTAAAAATTGCTTGTATTTTAATATTGAGATCGTCTAAATGATGCGAAAATGGCTGCGTCAGTACATCCCCACTGATCAATGGCAATGCTTGATAACAATCCAGACATATACCATGAATAAAGCATCTATTTTTTAAGCACCGCCTGCATAGACCCAGCTTACTAAAATGCATTTTTAGATCATTCCAGACGCGCAATCGTTACTCCTATTTTGATTGTAAGTTAGCACTGGATTTCTGATTTTAATAGTACCGTGATAAAACGCCCCTATCTAGTTGCTATGCCTGTTCATACAGAGCCACTCGTTTTAGGTCAACTTATCTATTTTAATGATACGTTCGATGCGCCGTCTCATAATCGATATTTTGATCTAGCTGTTTATAGGAAACACATGGTTGAAAACAATCGATTAGACACAGGTTAATACGTTACCATAGAGGAAATCACTCCGTGATTAAATCGCCCGGTTGCGCCAGGACAGCCCTCATCAAAGCGCAATATTTTCTGATACGAACTCGCGGTTACACCTGATCTGGACACTCAGATTTTTTTGACTGCACACTGGTATGCTTTTGTACGATCTGGAAAACTGCATCCACAGACACTTGACTGATTGGATTGGCGCAGAGCACGTCATAGTAGTCCTTGATACCGCTTGAGTTGACATATTTTTCTTTTTGAAAAATGGCGAGTCCTTTGGTTTGACACCGGGCTAAGAGATGTGTTGGTCCCGAGTCATTACCAATGACAAATTGTGCATTTCGAGCAAGCCCAATCACTTGAGGAATGGTCAACGGTGCGCCATGGTTCAACAAGCAAATACCTGGTAGCGAATCAATGAGCTCACGCTCATCTGGACCAGGTGCGTACACCACTACGTAGCCACACGCAAGTAATTTTTTGGCTAAGTCAAAAAAGCCTGTCCATCGTTTATCGGGATGCTTTTGAGAACTTCCAGGCAAGAGTAGTATAAATTTTTGATGAATCTTATGTCGATGCAGAATATCATCGACTGGCTCCTGACACCACAACCAATCTGGATGACAGGTAAACTTAGTCTGCAAGGATGCTCGTTCCAGCTGTTCTTCTAAAGTATTTCTCTTTGTATCATGTAGAGCGTTATCTTGTTGATATCGAATGGTTGCAAATCGTGCTTTGCCACACCATTTAATTGGCTGCATCAACATATTGTAGAGATTCGTTCGCCTATTATTTTGAAGGTCATAAACCATATCGTAACGGTAATCTCTCAGCTTTTTGATGAGCTGATATAGATACTTTAAGTTCCATCTTGGTAATCTCCTGTCGACTTCAATTCGGTCGATACATGGGTGTGCCTTAAGCAGCTTGGCAAATAAGGGGGATGTTAGCAATGTGATTTCATCATAAGGATGATGATTTTTGATATCTCGGATTGCTCCTTCGGCATTCACAACATCGCCAAGTGCCCCAAGCTTGATGATCAATATTTTCTTCATAGATTCTTGCCTTCAGTGAAATGACTAACGGAATTGGCTAAATGCAATGATAGCTTTGCTTTGGTCCTATTAATCAGTTCAAATAAGTGATTCATCACCTACCAATTGTCCCTCATTCAAATAGTTTTGATAGCTCTTCTCTTCAATGATTTCTGAGTTAAATAGTTTATTTATGTCTCTTTTGATTGCGCACCGTTGGTCATTGGTGATGTACACAGATCTGGCTAGGTGAATAAACTTATCGTCAAACTGACTATTGGCTTCACAAAGCCTAATATCATCTTCAATATCCCAAAGTTTTTGATTGATCTGTTTCAGCTTCTGTTCCAGTGTGTGTAACGTATCATTGTGTGGTAACGTTTGTCGTGTTGCGCTCAACGCGTCAAGCTCGACTTGGACGTTTTTTTGCTTCTCTGGATCGTTTATCTGCGCTTTTTTGATTTGCAAGATCGTTATTTTGTCGATTAGCTCGCCAACTGCGACTTTGATTTCAATTATTGTTGCCATGCCATTCCTAGTGTTTGTTCCATCTTGTATTGCGTTAAGTCCGTTAGCTTATGAATAAGTCAGTGACGGTTTTTTCAGCAACCTCTGCTGCTAACCCTACTGTCTCAACTAGTGTCGGATGAGGGTGAACCGTCAAGGCAATGTCAGTGATATCACAGCCCATTTCAATCGCCAAACCAATCTCAGCAATCAAATCTCCTGCGTGCCTCCCCACAATACCCCCGCCAAGGACTCTCTTGGTTTCCGGGTGATAAAGGATTTTAGTTAATCCTTCATCTCGACCGAGACACAAGGCTCTACCATTAGCGGCCCATGGAAAAACGCCTTTGGCATAGCTGATATTTTTCTGTTTCGCTTCAGTCTCGGTTAGCCCTACCCAAGCGACCTCAGGCTCGGTATAGGCCACAGATGGTATCACTTTAGCGTCAAAAATCACTTGCTCACCGGCTACCATTTCAGCAGCTACTCGTCCTTGCGCAGTCGCTTTGTGTGCTAGCATATGTCCCCCGATAATATCTCCAATGGCGCGAATCTTTGGGTTGGTGGTTTGTAGGTTCTGTGCGTTCACTTTTACAAATCCATGATCATCCAGTTGGATACCAGCATTTTGACATTTCATTTGGTCTGCATTTGATCGTCGACCAACAGCTTGCAGCACCAACGCAAAGGATGCTTTTGTTTGCTTGCCATCCGGTTTTTCGATTGTAACCTGCAAATTTTCGCCATCTTCTTTGACCTCAAGCACCTTGGTTTGCGTTAAAATTGTGACACCGTGCGCCTCCAATTGTTTTTGGCATGGCTTGACTAAGTCAATATCTGCGCCTGGCATGATTTGATCAAGCATCTCACAAATCGTCACTTGCATACCTAAGGCTTGATAAACGCTTGCCATTTCACAACCGATGATACCGCCGCCGATGATTAGCATTTTGCCCTTGATTATTGGCAACCCTAGTGCGCCGGTTGAGTCAACAATATGCTTGTGTTTGGGCAAAAACCCTAACTCGATTGGCCGTGATCCAGTGGCTAAAATACATTGGTCAAACGTAATCGTTTGCTTAGCGCCGTTGCTGTCAGTGACCTCCACACTTACTTCATCGATGAAACTCGCTGAACCATGCACGACGTTTACACGTCGCTTTTTTGCCAGCATGGATAAACCACCCGTTAATCGTGCAACGAGTTGTGCTTTGAAGTCGAGTAACTTCTGCTTATTGACTTTGGGCTTACTTGCCTCTAACCCGAACTTCTCATAATCGTTGTGTGCATTGATGAGCTCTGATACATGCAGTAGCGCCTTAGACGGAATACACCCAACATTTAAACATACCCCGCCGAGTTGTTCATAGCGTTCAATTAAACAAACGCTCAAACCAAGGTCACTGGCTCTAAATGCGGCTGCGTAGCCACCTGGGCCCGCTCCGATGACTAGACACTGTACTTTCAATTGGGGCTCCCGTTCAATTGGTGATTTGACTCTGATTATGCACCATGCGCTGATTATTTTCTAGAGATGTGTAAAAATAAACAGCTTGTCAATTTTTAGCGTTGATTACTGCATACGGGATCTGTATTAATCTTTGTGAATTTTGTTGCATTCGTCAATGCTGGCCACGCCAAATAAAAAGCATGAAAAACCTGACAAACCTCTTATTTTGATCTATATTGGTTTTGAGCAATAAACTTTAAAGGAACTCTTATGGCTAATGTCAATGACGCAGTAGCGACAATTACTAAAGACTTCAGCGAAACTTCTAAAAACAAACCTGGTTTTGGCAAAACAGTAAAACTAGACTTTGGGAGTGATGGTGTCATCATAATCGATGGGACAGGCAATCATATATCAATCTCTAATGACAATAAAGAGGCTGATATGACTGTTGTGTTAACAGTTGATACTTTCACTAAAATGGGTGAAGGTTCTCTTGCTGGTGATGAAGCAGTTGAGAAAGGATTACTCACGATTACTGGCGACTTAACGCTCGCTAAAATACTCGAAGATACACTGAGCGGACAATAAACATCAATTTAATCATATGGAGATGCACAAATGAATGAATTATTAGCCAAATCAACAGAAAAAATATCAAGCAGAGTGGCTGAGAAGCCTCCGTTTGGACATACTGTGAAACTTAACATGACTGATGCAGGTATCGTGTACCTTGATGGCACTGGAGACAAAAATGTTGTTTCCAACGACGACAAAGATGCTGAGCTTGTCATCACAACGACTTGGGCAGTGATGCACGCGATTGATCAAGGAGAGACGGATGCTTTCTCTCAATACATGATGGGCAAGCTGACAATTGATGGCGATCAAAGCATTGCAGTTGCCTTTGGTTCATTGATTGAGGGCTGATTGTCTACTATCTACTTTCTTATTGCGGTTGCTTGTCTGGACGGCCCGTGGCGACCGCACTCAAGTCACGATCGACGTTCCAATTACTATCCACACCACTTCTATCTGGGATGGCGTTTTGAAACAATCATGATTTCATACATCTCAATGCCTAGATTTACAAACTTTAGCCATAAGACTCATGATGGTCTTGCGCGTTTGTTTGGCTAATTACCATGTCTGTTTCAACAAATTCCATGGGTTAAGCTTCACTCTGGTAAAAAATAGTTTTCATCCTCAATACCATTGATTTTCATCGCTATTCTCTCCGATTTCCTGTCATCGATCTGCGTGCTGTGATAGGCATGATCAGCATTGATTTTATCATTTGAATTTATCTATCAAAAACCTGACAACTTGCTATTAACGGTCTATATAATAGTTAATCTGTGAACATATCTATTATGGGACATCTGAATAATAAAAATCGTGCTAATTCGGAACAAAATATACTTAATCAATTGGTCTATGCCTATGCGCAAACGCAAAACCAACTAACTAGAGCTGATTTGCAACGTTTTATTGTTGCAGCCTGTTACCGCAATCGTAAACGATCAGGTGAATACTCCGGGGGCAAATCTGGTAGCTTATCTTTTGACATCTTGCCAAGCACCAAAGCTGATGCCAATCAGTCTGAGCGAGACGCTGATGAAGCGCAGCGCCAGTACTATCATGATTTGATGAAGAAAATTAATGATAGTCTGCATACGCATCTCAAGGTTCTGCATAAGACTCCATCTGACTTTCTTTGGCAAGGTAGTACGCGATTTCAGATGAAATTTGACTCCTCGCGCTCACATGGTCTACAGCCTATACGAGAGGAGATGAATGAGAATGTTGCAGAGTTATTGGTATCTTGTATTTCTGAGGAATTAAAAGAACATCCATCGTTAGCGAGTGTTGATCATCCTAACGCAATTGCATTTGTCGATGAAAACAATCAGACAGTCATTGCTTCTCAATATATGCCGAATACACTTGGAACGCTATCTGGGTTTGTTGGCCAGAGTATCGAGGCACTGCGCACCGTTAATGAAAATCTCATATCAGAACACTATCCAAACATTCAACTGGATGTTTTACGAAAGCGCTATGAAGATTTTGATACCAAATCTAATCGTGAGATCGCTCTGGTCT
>MDTC01018721.1_pt1 | contig 11621 bp, 6 predicted proteins | sample 811181 | NCBI WGS metagenome assembly MDTC01 (sample SAMN05326644, study PRJNA326480) | marine metagenome | isolation source: seawater | place: Pacific Ocean: North | collected 2011 | reverse complement strand
GTGCAACTAATATAACTGGTATTGCTGGAGTTACTGCCACAACTTTAACAGGAACTTTACAGACTGCTGCACAAACTAACATCACATCAGTTGGAACTCTATCAAACTTGACAGTTTCTGGGAATATAACTGCGAATGGAAATATTGTAGGTGATGATGCAACTAATATTACAGGTATTGATGCTGTTATTGCATCAACCTTAGCAGGTACACTACAAACTGCAGCACAGACTAACATCACATCAGTTGGAACTCTAACTGGATTAAATGTAAATGGGCATACTGATCTTGATAATACCTACATTAGTGGTATAACTACATTCTTCCATGATGTTGTAATAGCAGATACCATACGTCATGATGGAGATGATAACTCAAAAATAAGATTTTTATCAGGTGATACTGTATCAATAGAGACAGATAATGCTGAAAGGTTGCGTATTGTTAAAGGTGGTGGTGTCGGTATAGGAACTACTAATCCAACAGCAGCAGTTACATCAGCAAATACTGCTGTCCTTGCTGCTGGTATAGTTACTGCCTATCAACTTTATGGTGATGGTTCTAACTTAAGTGGTGTTGGATTCGAACCAACTACTGGTGATAGTGGTACTGGAAACTTATATGCAGGAACTGAGGCTGGTAATGCTTCTGATACTGATACTTATTGCAACGTTGCAATTGGTTATCGTGCTGGTAAGACATTAAATGCAGGTGATTTTAACGTTTTCTTAGGAACAAATGCAGGATGTCATGCAGATGCGGGTCTTAATAACATTTCAATTGGATGTAATGCTGCTAAGACTTTGACTTCAGGTTCTGATAATATTGCACTGGGACAAGCAGCTATGGGAACTGGCGTTGTAACTGGTGATAGTAATGTTGCTATAGGTAATGAGGCAGGTAGGAATACAACTAGTGGTAATGGATTAGTTGCCATAGGTTGTCTTGCTGCTTGTAGCAATACTTCGGGTAATTACAATCTTGCACTAGGGTATCTTGCAGCGAAGATGAATAGTACTGGTAGTTGTAATATTTCGTTTGGATGGTCTGCTGCTCAGAACTTTACTGGTAGTTGGGGAACTTTCATTGGTACTGCAGCAGGTAAATATGCAACCACGGCATGTCATAGTATAGCTATTGGTTGTGGTGCTCTTGCTGGTACTAACTCTACTGCAAATAGTGGTAAGTATAACATAGCATTTGGATTAGATGCTGGTACAAAAATGAGTACTGGTAATAATAATGTCTTAATTGGATGTAAATCTGGAACGGCATTAACATCTGGTGTGTCTAATGTTATTCTGGGTAGTAATGCTGGTGGTAGTGCAACAGAAGCTAGTAATAATGTTTTAATAGGTTTTTATGTTGGACAGCATCTTCTTGATACTAGTTCTAATGTTTTCATAGGTAATGCTACAGGTAAATGTACTCGTGGTGATAATAATATTGCTATGGGTAATGAAGCCCTCACTGGAGGAAGTGCTACTCCTGCTAATAATACTGGTACTTGTAATATTGCACTCGGTATGAATGCAGGTAAGGGAATAACTTCTGGTAATAACAACACTTTAATAGGTTCTGGTGCTGGTCAAGACATTACTACTGGTTATGGTAATATTGCCTTAGGTGATGGTTCACTTGCTAACGGGATTATAACAGGTGAACAAAATATAGCATTTGGATGTAGAGCAGGATATAATCTTACTTCTTCTACTCATAGCTTTATTGTTGGATATCAGGCTATGGGAGGAAGTACTGCAACTGGTAATCATAACCATGCCCTTGGTTATCAGGCATTAACTGATCTTACCTCAGGTTCATGTAATATTGCGATTGGTAGACAAGCAGGTCAGAATATAGCTGACGGTGCTCAAAACATTTTCCTTGGATCTAATGCAGGTGACCAAGATGTTTCGAGCACTTTGCAAATCTTTATAGGTTGTGGTGCTGGATTGTCTATGCGTGGTGGTACCAATATTGGACTTGGTATGCAAGCATTATCAGGTAGTGCCACTCCTGCTGATAATACTGGAGAGAACAATATTGCAATTGGTCAGTATGCAGGTAAGGGAATAACTTCTGGTGATAAGAATATTTTTATAGGATGTAATGCTGGTAACACTCACACTTCGGGTAATAATTCCATTGCGATTGGTTCTGATGTAGAACTACCATCAGCAACAGGTGATAATCAATTTGCAATTGGTTGTGGAACAAGTCGTTGGATATTAGGTGATAGTTCTTATAATGTATGCCTAGCAGGAAGTACCATTAAGGCAATTGCTTCTGGTGGTATCTTCTGTGCTACTTGCTTTAAAGGAGATGGTGGTGCTTTAACTGGAATTGATGGATTTGGTCCAGACTCACAAGAGAACTTATATGCTGGTAGTAATGCTGGTGCTGCATCTGATGCTGATACTTGTTTTAATATTGCACTTGGTATGTGTGCTGGATGTAGTTTAAATGAAGGTGATGATAACGTTATACTTGGTGGAAGATTTACTGGAAGATATTTAACTTCAGGTAGTAGAAACGTATTTATTGGCTGTCAAGCTGGTATGTATAGTATTAGTAATACTGATAATGTTTTCTTAGGATCAAGAGCTGGTTTCCAGATGTGTAATGGTGATGGTAACGTTGCCATAGGTGAGAATGCATTAAAAGGTAGTACTACTACTAGTGATAATAGTGGTGCTAATAACATAGCACTTGGTATAAATGCAGGACAAGCTGTAACTTCTGGAAGTGGAAATATCTTACTAGGAGAAAGTGCAGGAACTGCTCTTAACACTGCATTATGTAACATTGTGATGGGTAAGGATGCAATGTGTACTGCAACAACTTCATGTTGTAACATTGCGATAGGTGTAAGAGCTGGTAGTTGCCTGACAACCACCTCAAATGATAATATATTCATGGGATTCTATGCAGGACGTAGATGGACTGCAGGTGCTCTAAATAACATATCAATCGGAAAAGCTTCAGGAGCATTTACTAATGATGGAACAGGTAGATGTAACATCTTTATAGGAAGTTATACTGGTAATAAGACAACTTCAGGATGTAATAACATTGGAATAGGTGATTATACAGGACAGGGAAATACTGAAGGTAATTGGAATATTAGTTTAGGTTTATATGCTGGTTCTGCATGTGCAGATACTAAGGGTAGGAACATCTCTATGGGTAGGTGTACTAACTTACGTACTTATGGCGAATTAAACATTGCAATTGGTGAGAATGCAGGACAAGGTACAGTTCCATCTTCTACAGGAGATAACACTGGTGAAAATAATATATTCTTAGGAACTGGTGCTGGAAGTTGTATAACAACAGGTGGATGTAATGTCGTTGGAGGTAACGGTGCATTATGTAAACTTACGACTGGTAATTGCAACATTGCTTTTGGACCTTTTGCTGGAAGATATTTAACCACTGGTATTAATAACGTCTTCATAGGATCAAATGTAGCTGCGACTGGAACAATTACTGGTTTCAATAACCTTGCAATGGGTGGTGCTTTTGCAGGTGCAAATCTGCAAAGTGCTAATGGAAACGTATTGATGTCATCCTTTGCTGGTTGTAGTTTAACTTCTGGTTCTTGTAATGTTATTATTGGTTATGAGTCAGGAAAACAAGTAGCTACAAGTGGATATAATGTTTTCTTAGGAAGTTATGCAGGTAGGTGTGGAACTGGTGATGATAATACAGTAGTAGGATTCAAGGCAATGGAAACTGCTGGTAATGGTGAAAAGAATGTTGCGGTTGGTAGATATGCTGGTGGAGCAAATACAGATGGTGATCAAAACGTATTCCTTGGAATGCAAGCAGGTAATACAAATACGACTGGATGCCAGAACATTGCAATTGGTTATGATGTAGAACTACCTTCAGCAACTACTGATAAGCAAATGGCAGTTGGTATTGCTACCAACAGATGGATTACAGGACATACTGACTTCTCAATTGGTGGTGTATTTAAGAATTACTCAGAAACATATTCTGCAATAGGTAATGCTGGTTCAACACCAACGATTGATTTGGAAGATGGTAACGTGTTTAGTGCAACATTAAATTCTAATGCTACCTTCACATTTACAATGGGATTAAATCTTCCTCAAACTGCTACATCATTTACTCTGATACTAACTAACGATGGTACTCCAAGTAGAACGATTAGTTGGCCTGCATCAGTTAAGTGGCCTAACAATAGCGTTCCTTCTAGAACCACTGCTGCAAGTAAGACTGACATCTGGTCATTCATGACTCCAGATGGTGGAACTACATGGTACGGTAACGTCGCTCTCTATAATTTCACATAGAGACTATATAATTCACATAGTATTTTTGTTATAATTTTAATATGGATAATATACAATACAGAGATTACATTGGGATATATGAAAATGTATTTCCCGATGGTTACTGTAATCATATGATTGAAGAATTTGAAAGAATGTCATGGGATGGTGTTACAGGTAATCGTCAACAATTAGAGGGTTGTGAGAAGACTGTAAAGCAAGATGAGTTTTGTTTTTTAAATTTTAAAAATCATGTTCCATCACCATTTAATGGTGAAGGTTCTAAGGAAATATTTTGGAGAGGTCTTCAAGAATGTTATGAACATTATTCTAATCAGTATGATGTTTTAAAACAATTGCGAACTACCTGTACTAATTTGAAAATGCAAAAAACAAAACCTGGTGAGGGATATCATGTTTGGCATTGTGAACAAGGAACTGAAGATGGTGAACGGAGAATAGTTACTTATGCTTTGTATTTGAATACAATAACAGAAGCAGGAGAAACTGAATATCTATATCAAAAGATGAGAGTTCAACCCAAAGAAAATGTAATGGTATTGTGGCCTGCTAGTTACACTCACCCTCATCGTGGTAACGTTGTGTATGGAGATAAGGCAAAATATATAATAACAGGATGGTTTTATCTTGAATAATTATAAATAAACTTATAGGAAATTAATAAAAAATGGCTGTAGGTACCCGAAAGATATTTTCTCCTTCCTATATGGAACCTGGAGATTCTGTAACGTATAATAATCCAGGTACTTTTGTAGCCCCTAATAGATTAAGGAACCTTACCGTAGTTGGTAGAGGTGGTAGTGGTAATCCAGGTAATGCAGGTAATGCTGGTGGTGGTGGTTCAGCAGGTAATCCAGGAAATGCAGGTAATGGTGGGAACCCAGGTAATGGTGGAACTGCAGGTAATGCAGGAAATCCAGGTAATGTAGGTACTGGTGGTAATGCTAATCCAGGTAATGATGGTACCAATGGTGCTGCAGGAACAGCAGGTAACGCAGGTAATCCAGGAAATAACGGACCGAGAGGAAATAAAGGAAACGCAGGAAATTCAGGTAATGCTGGTACAGCAGGTAATGCTGGTACAGCAGGAAATCCAGGTAATGATGGAACTGGAGGTGCTGCAGGAACTGCAGGTAATTCAGGTAATTCTGGAAATAATGGTGCACGTGGTAATGCAGGAAATTCAGGTAATGCTGGTACTGCAGGAACAGGTGGTACAGCAGGTAATGCTGGTAATGATGGCAATGCAGGAAACCCAGGTAATTCAGGAACTAATGGTACTGGTGGTTCAGCAGGTAACTCAGGAAATGCTGGTACTGCAGGAACAGGTGGTGGTGCAGGTAATCCAGGAAATGCTGGTGGTAATGGTTCTGCAGGTAATGGTAATTCAGGAAACCCTGGTGGTAATGGTTCTGGTGGTAACGGTGGTAACGGTGGTACTGCAGGTAACTCAGGAACCTCAGGAAATAGTGGCAACCCTGGTGCTGGAGGAGGCGGCGGCGGTGGCGGCGGCGGTGATGATAATAGTGGAAGTCCAGGAAGTTGGGGACAACCACACTATGGTGGAGGACCTCCAGGTGGTGGCGGTGGTAGAAGATCACCTGGTGGTGGTGGTTCTGGAGGTGCTGGATCTCATGGTGGACAGCCAGGACAAGCAGGAACTGGTGCTGGCAATGGTAACTCAGGAAACCCAGGTAACTCAGGACATGGTGGTAACCCAGGTAATGCCAACAATGGTAACTCAGGACATAGTGGTAACCCAGGTAATGGTGCTACAGGAGGAAACCCAGGATCATCAGGTAACCCAGGTAATGGTGGTGGTAGTGGTGGATATGGTTCTAATGGAAATCCAGGAAACAATGGTACTAATGGTAATTCAGGAACTGGTGCCACTGGAGGAAACGCAGGATCATCAGGTAACCCAGGAACAGGAGCAAATAGCGGTGGTGAAGGTACAGCAGGTAATCCAGGAAATAGTGCAGGTAGCGGTGGTTCAGGTACAGCAGGTAATGCAGGAACTGGTGCTACTGAAGGTGGTTCAGGAACTAATGGTAACTCAGGTAATGGTGCCAATAGTGGTAACTCAGGAAACCCAGGTAGTGATGGAAATAATGGTACTGGTGCAGGTAGCGGCGGTTCTGGAGCAACAGGTAACGCAGGAAATTCTAATCCAGGTAATGCAGGAACAACAGGAAATCCAGGAACTGGTGCTACTGAAGGTAATGCAGGTACTGGTGGTAATGCAGGTAATCCAGGAACTGGTGCAGGAAGTGGCACTAACGGAAACGCAGGTAATGCAGGAACAACAGGAAATCCCTCATCAGTATTTGGATTAACATTCTCTGGTGGTGCTGGTGGTAATGCTGGTACTGCTGGTAGTGGTAATCCAGGTAATGTAGGTACTGGTGGTGTTGGTGGTGTTGGTAACCCAGGTAATGATGGTACCAATGGTGCTGCAGGAACAGCAGGAAATTCAGGAAATGCTGGTACAGCAGGTAATGGTGGAACAGCAGGAAACTCAGGAAACCCAGGAACTAATGGTACTAAAGGTAATGCAGGAAATGCAGGTAATGCAGGAAATCCAGGTAATGTAGGTACTGGTGGTAATGCTAATCCAGGTAATGATGGTACCAATGGTACTGGTGGTAGTGCTACCAATGGAAATCCAGGTAATGTAGGTACTGGTGGTTCAGCAGGTAATGATGGAAATGCAGGAAACAATGGTACTGGAGGTACTGGTAATTCAGGAAACTCTGGTACTAATGGTGGTGGTGGTAATAAAGGATACGCAGGAACAGGTGGTACCGCAGGTAATCAAGGAAATTCAGGTGGTGCTGGTAGTGGTGGTACTGGTAATCCAGGAAACTCTGGTGGTAATGGTTCAGGTGGTAATGCAGGAAATTCTGGTAATCCAGGAGGAAGTGGTAATGGTGGAACAGCAGGTAACTCAGGTAATCCAGGAAATTCTGGTAATCCAGGAGGAAATGGAAATGCTGGTAGTGGTGGACACGGATGTCCTTCTGGAAGCGGCGGCGGTGGCGGCGGTGGCTGGCCAGGTGGTGGTGCTGGTAGTCCAGGTAGTTCTACTGGTGGTGCAAGAAGTGGTGGTGCAGGTGGTGGTGCAGGACATGGACCCCCAGCTGGTAATGGTGGTAATGGAGGACCAGGTGGTAGCGGCGGTGCTGGTGGTAGTGGTAATCCAGGACATTCAGGAAACTCAGGAAGCTCAGGTAACCCAGGTAATGGTGCTACAGGAGGAAACCCAGGACATGGTGGTAACCCAGGGTATGGTGCTAACAATGGTAACTCAGGGCATGGTGGTAACTCAGGTAATGCCAACAATGGTAACTCAGGACATACTGGTAACCCAGGTAGTGGTGCTAATGGAGGAAACTCAGGTAATGCTGGTGGTGAAGGTAATCCAGGTACTGCTGGTAACCCAGGTAGTGCTAATAATGGTAATTCAGGTAATAATGGTACTGCAGGAACAGGTGCTACTGGAGGAAATCCAGGATCAGCAGGTAACCCAGGACATGGCGGTGAAGGAAATGCTGGTTCAGCAGGTAACCCAGGTAATGCTAATCCAGGAAATGCTGGTAATAATGGAACTAATGGTAATCCAGGAACTGGTGCCAATAGTGGTAACTCAGGAGCAGCAGGTAACGCAGGAACTGGTGCAGGTGAAGGAAATGCTAGTTCTAATGGTAACTCAGGTACTGGTGCAGGTAGCGGCGGTAATGGAGCAGATGGTAATCCTGGAACATATCAAACACAAAACCCAGGTAATGCTGGTGCTGCAGGAAATGCCAATCCAGGAGGTGCAGGAGGTGGAGGAAGTACTGCAAATGCAAGTAACCTAGCATCATTAATAACAGGTGGTACTTCTTATCCAGTTGTAGTTCCTAGTGGTGGGTATGTAACTATTACGTATGAGACACAGTAAGATATAGGTTGTTTAAAAACAGCCTATATAAAAATGAATTAATTATTTTTCGCAATGCCTAGACAACCAAAAGAATCGAAGCTCCGTCAAATGATAAACAACATGGCGGAAGAAAATGAGTATAAAAATATGCAGCAGAATAGAGATCGTGCTCGTTCTGTTACTGTAGGAACATGCGGTGGAGGTACTTTAGAAATGCACATGAGAGGTGATTATCATTCCTCTTGGATGGCACTTACTCCAACTGAAGCACTTGAACTTGCAGAACAATTAGCATCTGCTTGTGGTGTGAAACTTGCAATGAAACCTAAGGATGATTTCAGTGCTTGGAGAGGATGGAATGCTAATAATATGGAAAGTGATAATCCATGGACTCAACCAAAATTAGAAGGACAAAGAGAGGTTGCTCGACTTCCTTTTGAACCTAATAATCCTGAGAATAGAGAAAGAATTGAAGAATTTATAGAGAAGAAGTATGATAGTTCTGAGTTTATGACAAAAACACATACTCAATATGAAGGTGAAGAAAATACTGCAGCAGCAGTAGCTCCTAAATTCGAACCTTATGATCCTGAAGCTAGAGATCAAACCAAAATACATGAATGGTTTGAGGATGCTGCTGATGAAACCACTGATGATACTCTAGCAAGAATAGAAAGAGATAAAAAATCTAGGGATGAATATCATGCAAAAGAAAAAGAACTCTTGAGAAAATCTTTTTTAGATAGAGATAAAAAGAGAGAAGCAAAAGCAAAAGCAGAGGCAAAATCAAAATGACAAGAACTAATTTATATGTTCATGTTAATACTGTGGATAAGAAAGTTTTTTCTCATCCAACAGAGGTACCAGAAAATTGGAGTAATATTCATGGTTTCTCCAATTTAACTGATACTGAAATATCTGATTTAACACCTTACAATCGTCCAAATGAAGCTTGGCTCAAATTTGATTCAAGCTTCCCCGTAGATGATTATACTTATGATGATGATTGGTTAGATGGTGCAAAAGGAACTATCAAATTGGTATATAAAAAGCAGAGACAAGAAGCAATTAAGAAAGGTGTTTCTTATAATAGTATAATATTTGAGACTGATTCAGAGACACAAATTAAGATGAATATAAAGAAAGATTCATCTGCAACTTCTTTTAATTGGAAGTATAATAATACTTTCCATACATTAAGTAAGTCTGATATAACAGCAGTCCATAACGCTCTTGACGATTACATTCAGAAGTGTTATGATAAAGAAGCAACTTATGTTAGTCAGATAGAATCTGCAACTACTAAGGCAGGTTTAAATTCATTTACTTTAGATGGTACGTGGCCGACTAATGCTTATTAACTTATAATTTTCTTTCTATATTATGGCATCACAATCATTATGGTATTATACTGGATTGCCTAATAAAGTTATAGATTCGATTGAAGAGGATTTAGAAAATAATTTTGGTGGAGAACTTCGTCAATCTATTGTAGGACATAATCCTCAGTCTGATGAGGATGATAGAAATTTTATAGATAAACAGATAAGAGATGCAAAGAATGCTTGGATTCCAACTACTCATTGGGTAGGTGGTTTTTGTTGGCATTATGTAACAAGAGCAAATAGGGAAAACTTTTGTTATGATTTAGAACATATTGATCAAGAGTCTCTCCAGTATACAGTTTATGGTGATGGTGAATATTATGGTTGGCACAGTGATGCAGATTTAGATACTTTCTATACTCCACTATCTAATTTTAGTAGAGATAGAAATAATGATGAGATTGGTAGAGATTATTTAATCAAAAACTGTGAGAAGGTAAGGAAACTTTCTTTCAGTTTAATTATTTCAGACCCTGATACTTATCAAGGGGGAAACTTTGAAATTAAAGGTAGTAATGGTAAAGTTTATCTTGCACCAAGACAGAGAGGAATGATAATTCTTTTTGATTCTAGAGCAGTACATAGAGTTACGAAGGTTACAGGTGGTATTCGTAAGAGTATTGTAGGATGGACTGTAGGACCTCGCTGGAAATAATATGTCTGAATTAAAATTAAATCAAGAAGATATTAATCAACGTGAGTTTCGTTATACAGGAACTTCTATAACAGGACATGAAGATTTTGATAGAGATGGATATTTAGTTGTAAGAAATGCATGTAATCCAGAAGAATTTGCAAGTCAACGTCCAGAAAAAATTGGTAAATATAATTGGTATAGTGATGATATAAATGTCTTTGAATATAGAGAAGATGAAGGACAAGTACATGAATGTACATCAAGATATAATTATCCTCCTTATAGTAAATTGCATAAGAAGATAGGACGTATAGTTGAAAAAGAAATTGGTAGAAAACTTTATACTACATATTTTCATGATCGTTACTATAGTACTGGACAAATCTTATGGGCACACTTAGATCGTCCTGCATGTGAAATATCAGTAACCGTTCATATTGAAGATAATATTAAAAATCCATGGCCTATATGGATTAAAAGTCCTGATACTTATGACACTCCCAATCCTTTTAATAGAAAACATATTGTAAAGAAAGGTGAAGATCGTTCAATAATTCTAAACGCTGGTGATATTATGGTATATAAGGGATGTGAGAGACCTCATTGGAGAAATGAATTACCTAAAGAGTATGTGAGAATATGGAACGTACAATATTCAGATGATGATGGAGATATGTCAAAAGATATTCCTAATAATGCATATAATATTTCTCAAGAGGGAAGAAGGGTAGAGAAGGAAGGATTATATTATCATCAAGCATTCTTTCATTATGTTCTTGCTGATGGATATAGAGCATATTATGCATATGATAACTCTGTAAATGATCAGGTAGTTTCATTGTATAATGCTGAATGGAATCAACGATAAATAATTAAAATAATTAGTAATATTCTATAATGACTGGGCAACTTACATATACTATTCCTGGATTTTATTCTTTTGTATGTCCTCCTGACGTTACTTCTGTTTCTGTTGTTTGTATAGGAGGCGGTGGACAAAGTGGTAGTTCGAAAGGTACTGACTCTGTTGGTGGAGGTGGTGGTGGATTAGGATATAAGAATAATATTACTGTCGTTCCTGGTAATAGTTATCTTGTTGTTGTTGGTGAAGGTGGTAGATATGATGATGCTCATCTATCAGGAATGAGTGGAGGAGATAGTTATTTTATAAGTAACACTACAGTTTCTGGATTGGGTGGTAAGGGTGGTACTACTTATGGTAATGCAGGTGCTGGTGGTGGTTATGTAGGAGATGGTGGTGGTAATGGTGGTGCTGGAGGTGCTGCAAATAGTCTTCAAGGTGGAGGCGGTGGAGCAGGAGGATACTCTGGTAACGGTGGAGATGGATTAAG
>MDTC01019807.1_pt1 | contig 11622 bp, 10 predicted proteins | sample 811181 | NCBI WGS metagenome assembly MDTC01 (sample SAMN05326644, study PRJNA326480) | marine metagenome | isolation source: seawater | place: Pacific Ocean: North | collected 2011 | reverse complement strand
GGCGAGCTGCTCGTGGATGAAGCCGGTGCACCCCTGCCAGCCGCTGCCCGCGGGGCAGTGGGAGAGGGCGGGCACGTAGTGGAACTCGTCGTGCTCCTCGGCCATGCGCTGCCAGAGGTCGTGGTCGACCAGCTCGCAGGCCTCCCGGGCGCCGTAGAAGAGCCACACGTCGTCTTCGAAGCCCTCCTCGACCATGTCGAGGATCATGCTGCGGATGGCGGACATGCCCGAGCCGCCGGCGACGAAGATGATGGGCTTCTCGGCGGACCAGCGCACGAAGAACTGGCCGTAGGGGCCGCTCATGCGGAGCTCGTCGCCGACCGCGAGCGTGTCGTGGATGTAGCCGGTGCCCTGGCCGCCGGGGACGCGCTTGACGTGCAGCTCGATGGTCCGGGTCTGCGACGGCGGGCTGGCCATCGAGAAGGCCCGGGGGCGGGTCATGCCCGGCAGGTAGAGGTTGACGTACTGGCCGGCCTGGAAGGCGAAGTCCTCCGGCAGGTCGATCCAGATGCCCTTGATGGTGGGCGTGAGATCCTCGAGGCGGCTCACCGTGCCGACCAGGTCGACGACGGGGTTGCGCTCGGCATCCTCGTCCTCGTCGATGTCCGCCTCGATGGTGGCGTTCGTGCGCAGGGTGGCGGTGCAGGCCAGCCGCTTGCCCTCCTGGCGCTCGAAGTCCATCAGGGCGAAGTCGGTCGCCTCGCCGATGTCGACCTCGCCGTCCTTCACGGCCACCTTGCAGGTGCTGCAGCGTCCGTGGGTGCAGGCGTGGGGGAGGTACAGGCCGTGGCGGAGGCACGCGTCGAGGATGGTCTGACCTTCCTTGACGCGCACCACCTCGCCGAGGGGTTCGACGGTGAGCTCGTAGTCCACGGGATCCTCAGGAAGCGGAGCCTTGGTAGCCGTTCAATCCCGGCGTCCAGAAGCGGACGAGGGACTTGTGGTGGAAGCCCTGCTCGTCCAGCGACTTGCCAGGGTCGAGCTGCACTTCCTTGCCATCCAGCTCGTAGCGGACGGCGGACCAGTCGATGTTCGGCCAGTCGGGGTGCATGCCGTAGAACTGCGGCAGGACCTCGCCGATCACCGCACCCCAGGGCATGCCCGGAGGGAACGGAAACGCCAGCGCGGCGCAGAACATGAGGTGGTCTTCCCAGTGCACGTAGATGACGCGGTTGCCGTGGAAGTTCTCTTCCTTGTCCAGGACGGGACCGTGGTAGTCCTCGGTCAGGGCGACGGTAGCCATGATGTCTCCAGAAATGCGTTGACCGCCCCGTCATGGACGAGGCGGTCGATGAGATTCAGCGGGTCTGCTTGGTGGCTTCGGTCCACTGCTTCCACAGCTCGGCCTCGGGGGACTGGCTGTAGTCGAGGTTGTCCGCGCCCACGTTGATCTTGTACCACTTGAGCACATCGCCGAGATCGGCGCCGCCGCAGTTGCCCTGGAAGATCTGGTGCACGGGCAGCCAGGACGACACGTACTTCTCCGGCTCGTAGTCGAAGATGTCCTTGCAGCCGTCGCTGCAGAAGTGGTAGGTGTCGCCGCCGTACTCCGAGCTTCGGAAGCAGATCTTCGTCGGATCATCCGGCTCGGTGAAGCCCATGGGGATCTGGCAGCAGGTGCACAGCTGGGGCAGGGCGTTGTTGTAGAAGCGGTTGCCGTCTTCGGCCATCTTCCGCCACAGCTCGAGCCGCGGACGGTAGTGCTTGTCGAAGGTGTCGGGGTAGTTCTCCGACAGCCACGCCATCTCCTCGTCGGAGACGTCCCAGGTGTGGAACGCGGCGGCCTGGGTGTACTGGTAGAAGATCGCCCAGACCTCGTGGGAGACCCGGTCCTTCTCCTTCGCGGCGACATCGGCGTACTTGGGCGGCTTGATGCCGTAGCGGGCCAGATCGTCGAAGAGCGCGCCGCCCGCCTCCTCGTAGTACATCTCCCAGGCGTCCTTCCAGGACATGATCTTCTTGGGGAGCATGTAGTCCATCATCATCGCGACGAGGGTGAGCAGGCGGTACCCGCGCCAGAACCACTTGTCGATCCAGCGCTGGATGATGGGCACGTTGCGCTCGTCCTGCTCGAGCAGGAACTTGATGACCTCGAGGCCGAGCGTCATGTGCCGGGCCTCGTCCGACTGGGCGGAGAAGCCGAAGGTGACGGTGGCCATGTCGCCGTTGAAGGCGGCGCCGGACATGAACGGCACGAACAGCAGGTTGGTCAGCACGTACTCGAAGCTGAAGCTGATCGCGGTGAGGAACTCGAAGGGCCCGGCGGTCATGGCGTCGTCGAAGAAGGACTTCGGCACGGACAGGTACCAGACCCGGTCGTGCATGTGACGCCACTCGTGGAAGCCGTCGAAGAACTTGTTGTAGTGGGAGATCGTGTGGATCTGGGTCTGGGCGTGACGGAGCTCGTCGAGCGACTGCATCTGGCAGGCGATGGCCGCGCCGGTGCCGCGGAAGTGGCGTCCGACGTGGGCGTAGCCGCGGTGGGCGGCGTACTCGAGCGGGGTGACGCCGGTGAGGAACAGCTTGACCGCGTTCAGGTAGCGGGCGTCGGTGAGGTTCACGTGGCCGTTGTTCTGGGCGAAGCTGTCGATGACGGCGTAGAGCTTCTGCTCCTTCTTGGCCTGGAACTTCCAGTAGGCGTCCATGGTCAGGCGGAAGGGGTCCTGCCACTGGTCCCAGTCATGGACGTGAATCCCTTCGAACGTGTCGTAGGGGAAGACCTTGTCGACCGGTTGGTAGGTGGGTTCCCAGCCCAGGCCACGGGTCAGCAGCTGGTAGCGCTTCTTGAGGGAGAGCTTGCGGTTCTTGCGAGCCATGAGTTGCTCCTCAGTTCCAGGCGAGGGTGAAGGTGTCGTCGTCCTCGTCGATGTTCCCGGCGAGGCTGATCAGGGTGAGGTGGAGCTCCTGCAGGTCGAACTCGCGACCGATGCGCTCCTCGATGCTGTCCCGGTTCACGACCAGGCGGCCCGGGCAGTCGATCTTGACCATGGCCGGGTAGTAGTGGGCCTCCGCGTCGGGATTGTCCGCCACGATCGCGTCGATGATCGGGATGGCGTCGGAGTTGTTCTGGATGGTGATGCTGACGTTGCGCATGGTGGTCTCCTACGGCAGGGCGAGGCCGAGGGACTCGGCGCGGTCACGGAGGTTCTGGGTCAGCTCGGAGATGGCCTCGGAACCGTCCTTGTCGCCGAGCACGGACACCGCGATCGGAGCGGCGGCCTCGGCGGCGCGGGGGATCCAGGTGGCGGCCCAGGTACCGAGGGTGGCGGCGTTGTCGGGAGACTCGGCGGCGGCGGTCTTGAGCACCGCGTCCACCCACCGGCTCTCGTCCTTGAACCAGGACACCATGAACTCGGTGAGCATGGTGAAGGCGGCACCACCCTTGCCGTAGCCGACGTTGTCGAAGCGGTCGTAGACCAGGGGATGCACGATGCCGTCGAGGCAGAAGTGCACGGCCACGAAGACCTCGAACCAGTCCTTGCGGACCAGCACGTCCTCGATCGCCTTGCGCAGCGGCTGGAAGGTCGGGTCGTTCATCCAGGCGTCCTTGCCCGCGTCCAGGCTGGCGCCCTGGTGGCCGTCCAGCTCGAGGCCGATCCGGCCGATGATCTGGGCCATGCCGAGGCGATCGGCGGCGCAGAAGGCGGCGGCGGACGTGATGGTCGTGCCGTAGCCCTCGTCGGCGATCTGGAAGCTCGCGAGGTTGGCGCCCCATTCGTAGTGGCGGAGCGGGATGAGGTAGTGCTGGACGGTCTGCTTCCAGGCGTCGTCCACCCGGTCCAGCAGCTTGCGCTCGGCCACGACGTCGAAGGCCTTGTCGGCCGCCGCCGAGAGGTCCGCGCGGTTGATGTTGTAGGTGGCGTAGTAGTACTGGCGCGGATCGCGGAGCGCGTACCAGTCCTCCATCTGGATGGCCGTGCGCCGGACGTCGAAGATGTCGAACTCGGGCGCCCACAGCGGCTTGTAGTGGAAGTTCACGTCCGCTTGCACGTCCAGGACGGCTTCGTCGTAGCGGGACGCGGGTCGGTCGGCGCCGTAGCGTCGCGCGATGTTGCCGTAGGTCTGACGGCGCGGTTCGAGCGCGTTCAGCTTGATGTCCAGGCTCACGATGGCCCTCCAGGCGTGGGGGTTGCAGACGGGATGAGGTGGGCGCCCCCGTGGGCCTCGGCGAGCGCTGTCACGGCGTCGCGGGCCTCGTCGGGCGGGGGGAGCCAGGAGGCTTCGTTCTTCGCCGCGAAGGCGACGAGCTCCGGCCAGGGCATCACCAGCTCGACGGCGAGGTTCTCGTCGAGGGCGCCGCCGTCGGAGTCCACGACGAACTCGAACTCGACGAAGCGGCGGATGCGCACCGCGGTCGGGCGGACCGTGCGGCGGGTTCCGAGGGTGACGTACGGACGTTGGTCGGGGTCGGGTTGCATGGCCGGCCGTAAAGCAGGGACCGTGCCAGACTCGCGGCGGGGTGCAACGATCGGGTGCTCAAGCGGATCGGCCTCGTGCCGATGAGGTGACTCACCGTTCAGGTTCTGGGCCGGCTTCGATCAAATCGTGAGGTGGGTCACCGAGCGGGGCGGGGGTGGTTCACGATTTGGTGGATCCGGGGATCCGGGGTCAGGCCGACAGGTGTGGCATTCGCCTCGCCGCTGATGGCGGGTAGGAGATCCGGGGGTCAGGACGAGAGAGGTTGAACCTGCGCTGTCGATGAGGGTGTGGCTGCCGTGGTCCGTCTGCGAGCGCTCCACGCTGGGGTCAGGACGAGAGAGGTTGGACTTTGGCCGCCAAGGGTGCAACCCCTCACGTCCTGACCCCGCCGCGGCGGCGGTCCCCCAGCGCACGTGTATTGGTCGTGGTCATCGGGGCTGGGGATGCAACCCCTCACGTCCTGACCCCAGGAATCCCAGCACCAGCTGGTTGAACCGCTCCGCGTGCTCGATCTGGGTCCAGTGGCCGCAGCGCTTGAACACGTGCAGCTCCGCCCGGGGGATCAGCGCGAACAACCGCTCGCTCACCTCGAGCGGGATCACGCGATCCTCCCGCCCGTGCACCACCAGGGTCTCGTGGGGCAGGGCCTTCACGTCGTCCTCCGAGCTCGCCAGGCGCTGGATGCCCTCCTGCCGGGGTGCCGGGAACATCGCGCCGTACGACTCCTGGAAGCCCGGCTGGATGCTGGCGTTGTAGCGCAACTCTGCCAGCTCGTCGGTCACGATGGAGCGGTCGAAGGCGAAGAGATCCAGCAGCTCGCGCATGGCGGCGATCGAGGGCTCGTAGCCCCAGACCTTGTCGAGTCCCTCGGTCAGCGGGAACGTCAGGCCGACCGAGCCCATCAGGACCAGCTTGCGGACCCGCTCGGGGTGCGCGACGGCGAGCGCCAGCGCCATGGCTCCGCCGAACGAGTTGCCGATCACGTCCGCGCGCTCGACCCCGGCCGCGTCCATCACATCCACCAGGTGTTGCAGCCACAGGGCCTTGTCGTACACCGCGCCGTCCGGCCGCTCGGTGAAGCCGAAGCCCACCATGTCCGGCGCCAGGACGCGGTGCTCCGTCGCCAGCGCGTCCAGGTTGCGACGCCAGTTGGCCCAGGCCGACACGCCCGGTCCGGAGCCGTGGATCAGCAGGACCGGCGATCCCTGGCCGCGGTCGTGGAGGTTCGTGCGGATGGATCCGGCCTGCAGGGTGCGGCCGAGCTCGGGGGAGGGGGTCGTCATGGGCGCTCCGGGGTTCAGCATTTCGTGGACAGCATCCCGCGTGCCAGAGACTCGCCTGGTCGGAAAACATAAGTAGGAACGCGGATAATACCGAGACCGCGATCTCGCGTGACGCTTCGTGGACACCGGGCTGGTTCGATCAAATGGTAAGATGACCGTCGCATTCGGGCGGTCCGTTCACGATTTCGAGCACCCGCCCGACGCCGCAGCCGCCCAGCTCGAGGTCCGCATGTCCGAGGCCGTCATCCTGTCTCCGCCGTTGCCCGACGGCACCGACCTCCAGGCGCGCTTGCGGTTCGCACCGTCCGAAGGGCGGATCTGGCTCGATGGCCAGCGCATGCTGCTGCTGCACGTCGAGTCCTTCGGCGCCCTGCGCAAGGAGCTGATCACCTCGCAGGGGATCGCTGAGGCGCGGCGGCTGCTCACCCGGATGGGCTACGTCAGCGGGCTGCGCGACGCGGACATGGCCCGGCGGATCCGCGGGGATCGCTCGGTGATCGAGGCGTTCCACACCGGGCCGCAACTGCACGCGCTCGAAGGGATCGTGCAGGTCGAGCCGGTGCGGATGGACATCGATCTCGACTCAGGCCGCTACTTCGGCGAGTTCCTGTGGCACGACAGCTCCGAGGACTCCGCCCACCTGTCCGAGTACGGGATCGGCGACGAGCCCGCCTGTTGGATGCAGCTCGGCTACGCGTCCGGCTACACCACCGCCTTCATGGGCCGGCCCATCCTCTATCGCGAGGTGCAGTGCCGCTCGATGGGGGACCGGCACTGCCGGATCATCGGTCGCCCGCTCGAGGAGTGGACCGACAGCGACCTCACCGACGCCGACGTGGCCCACTTCCGGGACACCGATCCCAAGAACCAGGAGGAGAACTACCTGGTGGGGCGAAGTACGGCATTCCGCGCCTCGGTCGAGCGGATCCAGCGTGTCTCCGACACCGACACCACCGTGCTCATCCTCGGGGAGACCGGCGTGGGCAAGGGGCGGATGGCCCAGCTGCTCCACGAGCGCTCCCGCCGCCGCAGCGGGCCCTTTGTGACCCTGAACTGCGCGGCCGTGCCCGAGACCCTGCTCGAGGCCGAGCTCTTCGGCGTCATGCGCGGGGCGTACACCGGTGCCGTCCAGTCCCGTCCGGGCAAGTTCGAGCGGGCCCACGGCGGCACCCTCTTCCTCGACGAGATCGGCACCATGCCGCTGCAGGCCCAGGCCAAGCTCCTGCGAGCCCTGCAGGAGCGCGAGATCGAGCGCGTCGGCGACACCCGGACCCGCCACGTCGACGTGCGCGTGGTCGCCGCGACCAACGTCGACCTGTGCCAGGAGGTCAACGAGGGCCGCTTCCGTCGGGACCTCTACTACCGGGTCAACGTCTTCCCGGTCCGCCTCGCCGCCCTCCGCGAGCGCCGCGACGACATCCGTCCGCTGGTCGATCACTTCCTCACGGTCTACGCGGAGCGCTCCGGTCGCCACATCCGAGGGCTCACCGACCGTGCCCTGTCCGCACTCCTGGCGTACGACTTCCCCGGCAACATCCGCGAGCTCGAGAACATGGTCGAGCGGGCGGTGGTGCTGGCGGGAGACGGCGGGCGGATCGACGTTCAGCACCTCTTCGACGAGTCCATCCAGGGGGACGCGCGACTGCTCGGCATCTCGGACAGCGGCACGCTGGAAGTGCCGCTTCCAGGGGGCAAGCCGGGCTCGGTCAGTGATCTGGTGGGCGCGCTGCTGGAGGAGCAGCTGCCCTTCGAAGAGCTGGAGCGCCGCCTGCTCGAAGCCGCGGTCGAGCGGGCGGACGGCAACCTGTCCGAGGCGGCTCGCGTGCTCGGCCTCTCCCGTCCGCAAGTGGCGTACCGGCTCCGCAAACACCGCGACGGGTGAGACGTCTGGTACAACCCCCGGGTCCAAGGGGGTCTCGTGTCCACTGACAATCCGTTCCAGCCCGTCGGGACCCTCGGCCCCAGCGAAGAGGACGTGGCGGCCCTGCGCATCCAGCCGTCCATGGAGATCGGCGCCTGCTTCACCGAGGGCGCGCGCCTGTGGGTGAAGACGCTGCCTCCGGTCGCCCTCACCGTGGTGGTGGTCACCGTGGTCTACAGCCTGGCCACCACCGCAGTGATGTGGTCGGGCATGGACTTCGAGAATCAGAACCGCATCAACCAGATCCTGGGCAGCCTCGCCAACGCGGTGCAGCTGGGCGCGCTCGGCGTGGTGCTCTCCAAGGCGCGTGCCGGCAAGGCCGTGTCGATGGGGGCGGCGTTCGTCGGCGGGCTGACCCTGTGCATCCCGCTCATGATCCTCAACATCCCGGTCGGACTCGCCATCGTCTGCGGCTTGCTGCTCCTGGTCCTGCCGGGGATCTACCTCGCCGTGCGGCTGTGCATGACCCACGTCGCCTATGTGCTCGACCCCAAGATCGGCATCGGAGGCGCACTCCAGCAGTCCTGGAGGTACACGGAGGGCAGGTTTGTACAGACGTTCGTGCTGACCCTGCTCAACGGCGCCATCGCCGTCGTGATGATGCTGCTCTACGTGGGCGCGGGGCTCGCCTGGGGCGAGCTCTCCGTCTTCGTCGCCGAGGCGGTTCCCGAGGGCACCCTGATGGCCATCGACTTCGGGGTGATGCTGGTCATCGACCTGGTCGCAGCCTGGCCGCTGATGTTCACCTGGTTCCCGATCTTCGTCTTCTACGCGGGCATCCAGGAGATCACGGTCATGGACGAGGACGGCGTGCCGTGCCTGAACTGCGGCAGCCTGCAGACCGAGGTCATCGGCGGCACGGTGATCTGCAACGCGTGCGGCGAGCACAGCTGATGCGGTCGGGTCGTCAGCTCGGGGGCTATTCCACGATCAGCAGGGGAAGGCTCTCGGCGATCTCCTCGAAGATCGGCACCAGGTCGGAGGCGTTGGTCGTGTAGAAGTACTTGCCGTCGCCCTGGGCCGCGAGCTTGAGGAAGGCGTTCTGGTCGCGGAAGGTGACGGTCCACTGGTGGATGCGGTGGTCCTCCCAGCTGATCACCGCCTCGTCGACCGTCGTCTTCTTGATCGCGTCGCTGCTGTGGGGGGTCGGGCCGGCGTACTCGCGCCAGCGCTCCTCGACGTAGCCGACGTCGTTGCGCTGCGAGCTCGACTTGAGGCCGTTGGGCTGACCGTCGGTGAGCAGGATGGTGGCGCGGTAGGCGAAGGGATCGCTCTGCTCGAGGAGCATCTGGCGGGCCATGATGATGCCGACGTGGTGGTCGGTGCCCGGCTCGTCGCAGTACTCGCGCGGCATCTGCGGATACTTGCCGTCGCCGCGGATCTTGCAGTCGCCGGTGGTGGTCTTGGACGCGACGTTCAGCGTCTCCCACTGGAGGCGGGCCGCCTTCCGGTCGACGGTGTCCGACAGGTAGAACATCGGCGTCCACTCGTTGCTGAACCGGTAGGTGAACACCGCCATGCCGATCATGTCGTACTTGCCGTGCAGGTCCTCCAGCACGTCGAGGAAGGTCAGCGCGGCGTCCCGGGCGTTGTGGATCTCGCTGGCGAACGAGCCGGTGATGTCCATGATCAGCACGACGTGCAGGCTGCGGCTGGCGGCCACGGCGGAGCCCTCCACCTGCACGGAGTCCTTGCCCCAGATCTTCGCAAACTGGAGCTTCACACCACCATCCGAGTAGCGACCCGCGGTGGTGCGGACGGCGTTGGGTCGCTGACCGGTCGGCTTGAAGACGTCCCCACGCTCCCAGCTGCCGAACTCGATGTCGCCGAGCTCACCCGGCAGTGCGCCCACCCTGTTGCGGCCGACGACGGTCTTGGCGGCCTCCTCGGCGAGGTTGGCGTCGCCGGTCTGGCGCAGCTGCACGAGTGCGGCGTAGGCGGCGGCGTCGGCCACGTCCTGCGCCTGGCTCTGGGAGATCCGCTGCCAGCTGGTGTCGACCGACAGCGCGGTGAAGCCGATGAAGATCGGGAGCATGATCCCGTAGATCATCGAGTAGTTTCCGCGGCGCCAACGTCGGGAGGTCATGGTCGGTCCAAGCATGATGGATGCCCCGTGGATCGGCACGGGAGCGAGGATCATTGAGCGTCGCCTGCAACGGGGCGAAACGCGGTCGGGTTGAGCGGTCGGTCGAGGAAGGGCAAGCTGACCGCCCACGCAGGAGTACCACGATGGCACACAAGCTCGGCCCCCCCGGTGAGTTCGGCCCGGAGCACACCGGCTACATGGGGGATTCCACCGACTGGATCGGGTGGGTCCCGCAGTCTGGCCAGATCCTTACGTCCTGGCCGGTGCAGTCCTGGCCGTCGGGTACCGTCCAGCTGCCCGTGCACCTGGACTCGGCGATCAATGGCGCTGCCGGCGGCACCTATCAGGAGTCCCCCCTGAGCCAGCCCCAGCAGATCTCCACGGATCTCACGATCCCTGCGGACAACCCGCTGTTCCAGCTGCAGATCCCCGGCGTTCAGGCCACGGTCGTGGTCCAGGTCGCGGCGGCGGGCCTGTCCTGGTGGGTCCATGCCGGCTCGGTAGGGCAGGTGCCCAGCAGCCTGCATCCCCAGGGCGGCTCCACCGTCACGCTCAGCCGTCTGGCACCGGTGCCCTACGTCATCCCGGCGGGCTCGGTCGTCTCCACGGCGTTCGACCCTGCCGCCTGATCACCGAAGCGACGCCGCCAGGCGGAAGCCGAGCGCGGACATGCGCTGGGTCGGCGGGCCGGCGAAGCGGCTCTGGATGCGACAGAACGCCGAGCTGCTGGTCCACGCGCCCCCACGGATGGTCCGCAGCCCGTCGCCCTCGGGCACCCGAGGCTCGATGACCGCGCCCCGTGTGGGCCCCTGCCGGCGGTAGCTGTCCAGGCACCAGTCGCGGACGTTGCCGGCGAGGTGGCGCACGCCGAAGGGGCTCTCGTCGACCGGGAAGTCGTGCACCGACGCCGAGGTGGGCGCCTGTGCGTGAGAGCTCTGCATGCAGTACCAGGCGGGGTCGTCGTCGGGACCGAAGGGGAAGGCCCAGCCCAGGTCGGCGCCGGCGGCCCGGAGCCACTCCAGCTGGTGAGGCAGACGCCAGGGGATCCCCGTACGATCGGCCTCGAAGGCGGCGAAGGCCATGGCGTCGTGCCAGTCTACGAGCACGACGGGTTGATCCGGCGAGCGGGTGAGCGGCTGGTCGGGATCGAGGTGGTAGCGACCGTCTTGGAAGCGGTAGAGCGGGCGATCGGCCTCGGCGCCGCCATCCCAGCGGGGGGCGTGGACCTGGGCGCGGGCGTGACCGTACCGGCCGACGAGCGCGTCCAGGAAGGCCAGGTAGCGGGCGTGGGTCACCGGCTGCCGGGCGATCAGGAAGGCGTCGAGCCAGACCTCGATGGGCGTGAGGGGATCGAGGGCCAGGGGATCCGCGTCGACCGAGAGCCACCCCGACGGCACGAGGACGGCTCCGTCTGGGACGGAATCGGCGGCGGGTGGCGCAGTGAGCGTACGGCCGGGCGGCGGGGGCTTCGGCCAGCTTCGGCCCGGCTCGGCGAGCACCGGGTGACGCACGGTGGCGTGGCCGGGCGCCGACAGCTCCAGCAGGCCCGGACCCTCGTCCGTCTCCGCGGCGTCGAGCGGACCGACGCCGAGGGGGCGCGCGGGATCGGGCCAGAACCGTCGCAGTCTGCGGACCAGGGGGATCCGAGCGACTTCGACCCCGGCCGGAACCCAGCCCAGGTCCAGGCGCACCGTGCCCGAGAGCCACGGATCTCCGCCCTCTTCGGACCAGACCCGCAGCTGGGCCCGGTGGTCGGAGACGGCTTTCAGGTCGCCGCGGCGGGCCGCCTCGCTCGCCCGGCGGCGGTGGTGCTGGACCAGCAGGCTGCGGGACGGAGGATCGTGGGGATCCAGCGCCAGCGCGACGTGCAGGGACTGGACCGCGGCCTCGCTGTGGCGGAGCGCGACCCGGCG
>MDTC01274719.1_pt1 | contig 11623 bp, 9 predicted proteins | sample 811181 | NCBI WGS metagenome assembly MDTC01 (sample SAMN05326644, study PRJNA326480) | marine metagenome | isolation source: seawater | place: Pacific Ocean: North | collected 2011 | reverse complement strand
GTACTGCGGATGTGTGAGGCCGAGCGGTTCGAGGATCGGGCGGTAGATCGACACCACGTTGCGGGCGGCGGTCACGAGAGCGAAGCACACCTGATTGTCGAGCTTGAGCAGGTCTTCCTCGTCGGCCATGTGGCCAGTCTAGCAATCTATTAGTACACTAAACATCATGACACGAACGAATGAGGCGCCGAAGCGACCGCTCCGTGAGCGCGTGCGCGAAGCGGGCGGTTGGTACACCTGGTTCAACACCAACCTCATCCGCGTCGCCGGGCCGCCTCAGGTGAGCCCGCTGGAACCGGGGCCGAGCGCCGAGGAGCGTGCCGAGCGCGCCTGCCCACTGTGTCATCAGCCCATGAATCGCCACACGTTCGACAGGTCAGGCGACAAGCCCCTCATGCACTGCCCCTGAGTTCCAACTCCAGCTCCCATCTAGGTTCGGTGGCGCCGTTTTGCGGGTGCTAAGGCGACCGACCCGCATGAAGGCGCGACCGAAAGTCGGGATTCCACGTTCGGTCGCGTCGTGATGCGTGTCACACGGCATGGAGGCGACACAAAGACGCGACCGAACTGTCTGCTCCAGATCGTCGAACGAGCGCTCCGGAGCCGATGTCGGAGGCCACACCTACACTTGACGGGTGCCCATCGTCCCCGTCTCTTCGCATGCCCACAGCACTGGAACACTGAGTGTTCGCGGCGCCCGCGTCCACAACCTCAAGGACGTCGATCTCGACATCCCTCGCGACTCACTCGTCGTGTTCACCGGGTTGTCGGGGTCCGGAAAATCGAGCCTCGCGTTCGACACGATCTTCGCCGAAGGGCAGCGTCGCTACATCGAATCGCTGAGCTCCTACGCGCGCCAGTTCCTGGGTCAGGTCGACCGGCCCGACGTCGATTTCATCGAGGGGCTGAGCCCGGCGGTCTCGATCGATCAGAAGTCAACGAACCGCAACCCGCGCTCCACTGTCGGCACGATCACCGAGATCCACGACTACATGCGTTTGCTGTGGGCCCGGATCGGGGTACCCCACTGCCCGGAGTGCGGTGCGCAGATCCAGCGCCAGACGGTGCAGCAGATCGCCGACCAACTCATGGAGCTCCCCGAGCGCACGCGGTATCAGATCGTCGCGCCCGTGGTGAGCCAGAAGAAGGGGGAGTTCGTCGACCTCTTCAAAGAGCTCTCCGCGAAGGGCTACGCCCGAGCTGTCGTCGACGGCGACCTCATCCAGCTCGCCGAACCGCCGACCCTCAAGAAGAGTTACAAGCACGACATCGCCGTCGTCGTGGATCGCCTCGTGGCAGGCCCCGACATCCTGAGCCGTGTCACCGACTCCGTCGAGACGGCGCTCGGGCTTGCCGGCGGCATCATGCAGGTCAACTTCGTCGACGAAGAGGGCGACGACGCGTGGCAGTCGTTCAGCGAGAAGCTCTCGTGCCCGAACGGTCACCCGCTGCAGCTGACCGAGATCGAGCCGCGGACTTTCTCGTTCAACGCCCCGTTCGGCGCCTGCCCCACGTGCTCCGGTCTCGGCACCCGGATGTCGGTGGATGTCGAGCTCATGCTGGGCGACCCCGAACTCTCGATCCGCGAGGGAGTCCTCATCCCGTGGACGACGCAGGGCAAGGGGCTGTTCCAGTACTACGAGCGCCTGCTCGAAGGCCTCTCCGATGACCTGGGCTTTTCGTTGGACACCCCCTGGCGGGAGCTCACGGCGGAGGTTCAGAACGCTGTCCTGCACGGCGAGAACTTCAAGGTCAACGTCAAGTGGAAGAACCGCTACGGCCGCGAGATGCGGTACACGTCGGGATTCGAGGGTGTCGTGCCCTACATCGAACGCCAGTACGTGCAGGCCGAGTCCGACACGCAGCGCCAGCGCTGGTCGGAGTACCTGCGCGAGGTTCCCTGCCCCGCCTGTAACGGCGACCGCCTCAAGCCCGAGGTCCTCGCAGTACTCGTGCACGGGCGCTCTATCGCGGATGCCTCGCGCCTGAGCCTCGCGGAGGCACAGGAGTACTTCGCGACCCTCGAGCTCACCGAGCGCGAGGCCATGATCGCCGCCGCGGTGCTCCGCGAGATCCGCGCGCGCCTCGAATTCCTCATCCAGGTCGGGCTGAACTATCTGAACCTCAGCCGCTCGGCCGGTTCGCTCTCGGGCGGCGAAGCTCAACGCATCCGCCTCGCGACCCAGATCGGGTCGGGGCTGACCGGTGTGCTGTACGTGCTCGACGAACCGTCGATCGGGCTGCACCAGCGCGACAACCGCCGCCTCATCGAGACGCTCCTGAAGCTCAAGGGGCTCGGCAACACCCTCATCGTCGTCGAACACGACGAAGAGACAATTCACGCAGCCGACTGGATCGTCGACATCGGGCCTCGCGCCGGCGTCGACGGCGGGCACGTCGTACACTCCGGACCCCTCGCCGAACTTCTCGCCGACTCCGACTCGATCACCGGCGACTACCTTGCCGGCCGCCGCAGCATCCCGACCCCGCGCAAGCGCCGCAAGATCGACAAGAAGCGGATGGTCGAAGTCGTCGGTGCGCGTGAGAACAACCTCAAACAGGTCAGCGCGCAGTTCCCGCTGGGCGTCCTCACGGCAGTAACCGGCGTGAGCGGTTCCGGCAAGTCGTCACTGGTCAACGACATCCTCTACCAGGTGCTCGCGGCACGGCTCAACGGAGCACGAACGGTTCCCGGCAAGCACACGCGCGTCACGGGTCTTGACAACCTCGACAAGGTCGTGCACGTCGACCAGGCTCCGATCGGGCGCACACCCCGCTCGAACCCGGCCACCTACACCGGCGTGTTCGATCGCATCCGCACCCTCTTCAGCGAGACCCCCGAAGCCAAGGCGCGCGGTTACCAACCCGGCCGCTTCAGTTTCAACGTGAAGGGCGGACGCTGCGAGGCGTGCGCGGGCGATGGCACGATCAAGATCGAGATGAACTTCCTGCCCGATGTCTACGTGGACTGCGAGGTCTGCCACGGCAAGCGCTACAACCGGGACACGCTCGCGGTCCACTACAAGGGCAAGAACATCGCCGAGGTTCTCGAGATGCCGATCGCCGAGGCAGCCGATTTCTTCGAGCCGATCCAGGCGATCCATCGGTATATGAAGACCCTGGTCGACGTGGGCCTCGGCTACGTGCGGCTCGGCCAGTCGGCAACCACTCTGTCGGGCGGTGAGGCGCAGCGCGTGAAGCTCGCGACGGAACTGCAGCGGCGAAGCAACGGACGCAGCATCTACGTGCTCGACGAGCCCACTACGGGCTTGCACTTCGAAGACGTGCGCCGCCTTCTCGAGGTCTTGAACGGCCTGGTCGACAAGGGCAACACAGTGATCGTGATCGAGCACAACCTCGATGTCATCAAGTCGGCTGACTGGATCATCGATCTCGGCCCCGAAGGCGGCTCCGGCGGCGGCGAGATCATCGCCACCGGAACACCCGAGCAGGTCGCGGGGGTGCCCGAGAGCTACACCGGACAGTTCCTGGCCGAGCTATTCGACGCCCACGACGCGCCGGCGGCTCGCAAGGCAGGTTGAGCGTGGCGCGCGCCACCCATCCCCAGCTCTCGTACCGGCCGGCGCCGGGGGAGATCCCGACGAACCCCGGCGTGTACCGGTTCCGGGACGACGCCGGGCGCATCCTCTACGTGGGCAAGGCGAAGAACCTTCGCGCGCGCCTGTCGAACTACTTCGCGCCGCTGCACACGCTCCACGAGCGCACGAGACGGATGGTGACCACCGCCACCGGCGTCGAGTGGACGGTGGTCAGCAGCGACGTCGAGGCACTGCAACTGGAATACATGTGGATCCAGGAGTTCTCGCCGCCCTTCAACGTGCGCTACAAGGACGACAAGTCCTATCCGTACATGGCGATCACCCTCGCTGACGAAGCGCCGAGAGTCATGGTGACGCGAAACCACAAGATCCGCGGCGCGAAGTACTTCGGCCCGTACCCCAAGGTGTGGGCGGTGCACGAGGTCATCGATCTCATGATCAAGGTGTTCCCGATCCGCACCTGCAGTGACTCGTCCTACAAGCGCGCCATGGCCACTGGTCGCCCCTGCTTCCCCGGCCAGATCGGCCGCTGTGGCGGGCCGTGCTCTGGCCGCGTGACGATCGAGGAGCACCGGGCGATCGTCGACGACTTCGTGGCGTTCATGTCCGGTGGCGATCAGCGCTTCACCCGGCAGCTGACGGCGCGGATGAAGGAAGCCTCAGCTGCGATGGATTACGAGTCAGCCGCGGTTTATCGTGACAGACTCCAAGCGATCGAAGCGGTGCTCAACAAGAGCGCTCTCGTGCTACCCGATGACACGGATGCCGACCTGTTCGGCATCGCGGAGGACGAACTCGCCGCCGCCGTGCAGCACTTCGTCATCCGCGGCGGGCGCGTCCGCGGTGTGCGGGCTACCACGATCGAGAAGGAACTGGACATCAGCGGGGGAGAGCTCGTCGACCAGATTCTGCAGCGGACCTACGGTCCCTCGGGCAGCGCCGACATCCCTAAGCAGGTGCTTGTTCCAGCGCTCCCTGACGATGCCGCGGAACTGGAGGCGTGGCTTCGCGAGAAGCGCGGCACGAACGTCACGATTCAGATCGCGCAGCGTGGCGCGAAGGCCGACCTCATGAAGAACGCAGCGCTGAACGCGCAACAGGCGCTTCTGCTGCACAAAACCCGGCGCACGAGCGACTACGTGGCACGCTCGCAGGCGCTCACCGATCTGCAGGAAGCGCTGGACCTCGATGAGGCGCCGCTCCGTATCGAGTGCTACGACGTCTCGCACCTGAGCGGTACCAACGTCGTCGCGTCGATGGTCGTGTTCGAAGACGGGTTGCCGCGCAAGGACCAGTACCGCACGTTCGGTGTCGCCGAGACCACCGACGACACCGATTCGCTCTATCAGGTGCTCATGCGCCGACTCGCATATATCGACAATGAGCGCGATGGGGCAGCGCCGATGGCCGTTGACGCCGCGACCATTGCTGGCGGCGCCAGCGAGACTGACGCCGATGAGATCGCCGTCAGCTCTGACCCGACCGCCGAGGGCACCGTCGTGACGGAGCGCAACCGCCCGCGCTTTGCCTACCGCCCGCAGCTGCTCGTGGTCGATGGCGGCAGGCCGCAGGTCAACGCCGCAGCACGGGCGCTGGCAGACGCCGGGCACTCCGACATCGCGCTGTGCGGCATCGCCAAACGTCTGGAAGAGGTGTGGCTGCCCGGCGAGGACTACCCGGTGATCCTGCCGCGCACCAGCGAGGCGCTCTATCTGTTGCAGCGACTGCGTGACGAAGCCCATCGATTTGCCATCACCAAGCAGCGCGGCAAGCGCAAACGGGACATCCAGACCGTGCTCGCCGAGATTCCGGGTCTCGGTGAGGCCCGCATCCGGGCGCTGCTTCGCCACTTCGGATCGGTGACCGCGCTCAGGAACGCGACTCCCGAGGAGATTCAAGAGCTTCCCGGGGTCGGCCCCAAGCTTGCCGCCACGATCCACGCGCACCTGGCAAGTCGATAGGCTGGCGGGGCGCGGAACCCGCTGGCAGGCGGCACACCGTGCACCCGACGACCGCGGGGCCGCAAGGCCGCGCCACAAGCGCCACCGGAGGGCAAGGGGACGCGATGGATGAGACGACAGCCGCCAGCAGCGACGTGCTCATCCTGACCGGAATGTCCGGCGCCGGACGCTCGACAGCGGCTAACGCCCTCGAAGACCTCGGCTGGTACGTCGTCGACAACCTGCCGCCGCAGATGCTCAAGCCGATGCTCGAGCTGTCGGAGATCGCGGCATCCGCGCTGCCGAAGGTCGCCGCTGTCGTCGATGTGCGCGGCCGAGATCTGTTCACGGCGCTCCCCGCGGAAGTGGGGGAGTTGCGCTCGCGCCGCAACGTGCGCATCGTCTTCCTCGACGCCTCGGACGATGTTCTCGTCCGGCGGTTCGAGGCAGTGCGGCGCCCGCATCCGCTGCAGGGCGAGGGCACCCTCATCGACGGCATCCGCACCGAGCGAGAGCGGCTCTCGGAGATTCGAGAGCGCGCCGACATCGTCGTGGACACGACGTCGTTGAACGTGCATCAACTCGCGACACGGATCTTCGAGCTCTTCTCGGATGAGGGTGCGGCTCGCCACATGCTCACGATCATGAGCTTCGGGTTCAAGTACGGTCTGCCGACGGATGCCGACATGGTCGCCGACATGCGTTTTCTGCCCAACCCCTACTGGGACCCCTCGCTGCGTGCGTTCACGGGGCAGGACCCGCAGGTGCGCGACTACGTGCTCGCCCAGCCCGGGGCCCGCGAGTTCGTGGACGCTTACGCTGCAGCCTTGCAGCCGGTGCTTCAGGGCTATCAGCGCGAGAACAAGCGGCATTCGGTCGTCGCTGTCGGCTGCACCGGCGGCAAGCACCGTTCGGTGGTCGTGGTCGAAGAGCTTGCCCGACGGCTGAGCGATGAGGCTGGGGTCGCCGTTCGCATCAAGCACCGCGACCTCGGTCGGGAGTAGCGCCGGACCGGGAGACCGCCGAGAATTCGAGGTGCCCGCCCGAGTAGGCTAGAGCGTCATCCGCCGGCCGTGCCGGCACCCTCGAAAGGAGCCTCGTGTCGCTGACGGCCGATGTCAAAGCAGAACTCATTGCGGTCCGGGACCCGCTTCCGAACGCCCGGATCGCCGAGTTGACATCACTGCTCCGCTTCGCCGGCGGCCTGCACTCCATCGCCAACCGTGTCGCGGTCGAGGCTGAGGTCGACTCCGAGGCCCTCGCCCGCCGCGTCGCCCGAGAGCTCATGGAAATCTACGGTGTGAGGCCCGAGATCGTCCAGACGCAGGGATCCGGCTCACGAGCGGGGGCGCTGTTCGCGGTGCGGGTCATCGACGGGGGAGAGACGCTGGCACGTCAGACGGGCCTGCTCGACCAGCGGCGCCGGCCGGTGCGGGGGCTGCCGAACAAGCTCACGACCGGGTCCCGGGGAGACCTCGCTGCCGTGTGGCGCGGGGCGTTCCTCGGTGCTGGTGCTCTCACCGATCCTGGCCGATCCGCCTCACTGGACGTGCTGTGCCCGTCGTCTGAAGCCGCCATGGCGCTCGTTGGGGCAGCGCACCGGCTCGGCATCGGGGCGAAGGCGCGCGAGGTCCGTGGGGCGCCCCGCGTCGTCGTGCGCGAGGGGGATGCCATCCGCACGGCTCTGGCCGTCATGGGAGCCCGCCAGGTCGCCGCGCACTGGGATGAGATGCGACAGCGCCGCGAGGTTCGCGCCGGCGTCAACCGGCTCGTGAACTTCGATGACGCCAACCTGCGTCGTTCTGCCCAGGCCGCGGTTGCGGCGTGTGCCCGCGTCGAGCGTGCCCTCGAGATCCTCGGCGATGACATCCCCGATCACCTGCGCGAGGCCGGTGACCTGCGGCTCGCCCACCGTGACGCGAGTCTCGATGAGCTCGGCCACCACGCCGATCCGCCGCTGACGAAGGATGCCGTTGCCGGCCGCATCCGTCGCCTTCTCGCGATGGCCGACAAGAAGGCTGCAGCCGAGGGTATTCCCGGAACGGAATCAGCGGTTCCGGCCAGCGCCCTGGACTGACCATCCCGGCGGGGCCAGCCCCCGTAACGCGTGTTCTCTTCTCGCGCAAGACCCGCCGAGCGGGTGCCGCGCCTCACTAGGATGACAACTGTCACCCCAGCGACGCCGGGGCATTCCTGGCGCCGCGACGACAGGAAGAGAAGAGCGAATGGCCACCTACACCCTGCCCGACCTCCCCTACGACTACGCTGCGCTCGAGCCGCACATCAGCGCCACGATCATGCAGCTGCACCACGACAAGCATCACCAGGCATACGTGACGGGTGCCAACACGGCGCTCGAGCAGCTGGCCGAGGCGCGTGACTCGGGCAACCTCGCCAACGTCAACAAGCTCGAGAAGGACCTCTCGTTCAACCTGGGTGGTCACACCAACCACTCGATCTTCTGGACGAACATGTCGCCGGATGGCGGCGACAAGCCCACCGGCGAGCTCGCATCCGCCATCGACGAGTACTTCGGCTCGTTCGACAAATTCCAGGCGCACTTCACCGCTGCAGCTCTCGGCGTGCAGGGCTCGGGTTGGGCGGCGCTGTTCTGGGACTCGATCGGTGAGCGCCTCGTCATTCAGCAGATCTTCGATCAGCAGGGCCAGCTCGCCGCTGCGAGCGTTCCGCTGCTCATGCTTGACGTGTGGGAGCACGCGTACTACCTCGATTACAAGAACGTCCGCGCTGACTACGTGAAGGCGTTCTCGAACATCGTGAACTGGCAGAACGTCCAGGACCGCTTTGTCACGGCTCGTGAGAAGACGGCAGGTCTGCTGCTAGGGTCATGATCAGGTGAGGATGCCGCGGAGCCCTCGCCCGCTCGGGGGCTCCGGCAGCCTCATTTGTCTGCTGTAACACACCACAAATGACACCCCTCTCCGGGTCGTCGATCCGGAGCTGACCCCCGGCGCTTCGGCGCGATTAGAAACAGGGAGACACCGTGTCTGTCAAGATCGGTATCAACGGCTTCGGCCGTATCGGACGCAACTACCTCCGCGCAGCTTTGGAGCAGGGCGCGGACCTCGACATCGTGGCGGTGAACGACCTCACCGACAACAAGACGCTCGCCCACCTCCTCAAGTACGACTCGGTCGGCGGACGGCTGAGCGAAGAGGTCTCGTACACCGAGGACTCCATCACTGTCGGTGGCAAGAGCATCAAGGTCTTCGAAGAGCGCGACCCCGCGAACCTCCCGTGGGGCGAGCTGGGCGTGGACATCGTCATCGAGTCCACGGGTCGCTTCACGAAGGCAGCTGACGCCAGCAAGCACATCGCGGGCGGCGCGAAGAAGGTTCTCATCTCGGCACCGGGCACCGACGTCGACGGCACGTTCGTCATGGGCGTGAACGACGGCGAGTACGACCCGGCCACGATGCACGTCATCTCGAACGCATCGTGCACGACCAACTGCCTGGCGCCGCTCGCGAAGGTCTTCAACGACAACTTCGGTATCGAGCGCGGCTTCATGATGACCGCCCACGCCTACACCGCAGACCAGAACCTGCAGGACGGCCCCCACGGTGACCTGCACCGCGCTCGCGCTGCCGCGCTGAACATCGTGCCGGCTGCCACCGGTGCGGCCAAGGCGATCGGCCTGGTTCTGCCCGAGCTCAACGGCAAGCTGAGCGGTTCGTCGTACCGCGTTCCGGTTCCCACCGGTTCGATCGTGGACCTGACGATCATCACGCCGGCCGAGGGCCTCACGAAGGAGACCATCAACGCTGCCTACGAGAAGGCTGCGGCTGACGGTGCACTGGCGGGCTACCTGAAGTACAACACCGACGCGATCGTCTCGACCGACATCGTGCACGACCCGCACTCGTCGATCTTCGACGCCGGACAGACCAATGTCTCGGGCAACCTCGTGAAGGTCTCGGCCTGGTACGACAACGAGTGGGGTTACTCCAACCGCCTCGTCGACCTCACCGAGCTCGTCGCCAGCAAGCTCTGAGCCGCGGCATCCGGTAACAGACATGGCTCTGCGCACCCTCGATTCGCTGGGTTCGCTGGCTGGCAAGCGCGTCATCGTCCGTTGTGACCTCAACGTTCCGTTGAAGGACGGGGTCATAACGGACGATGGCCGCGTGCGGGCCTCCGTTCCCACGCTCAACGCCCTCATCAACCAGGGAGCGCGCCTCGTCGTGTGCTCGCACCTGGGACGCCCCGACGGGGCACCCGACCCGAAGTACAGCCTCGAGCCTGTCGCTCAGCGCCTGTCCGAGCTGCTCGGCAAGCCTGTCGCGTTCGCCCGCGACACCGTGGGTGAGTCTGCTCACGACGCCGTCGCCGCGCTGGAAGACGGCGACGTCGCGGTCATCGAGAACCTGCGGTTCAATGCGGGGGAGACCGCGAAGGATGCCGAGGTCCGCGGCGCGTTCGCTCGGGAGCTCTCAGCTCTCGGTGACGCTCTCGTGTCGGATGGCTTCGGTGTCGTGCACCGCAAGCAGGCGAGCGTGTACGACCTCGCGGGGATCCTGCCGTCGGCGGCGGGATTCCTGATCGAGAAGGAGGTCGACGTCCTCGACCGCCTCACTGAGAAGCCGGAACGGCCCTACACTGTCGTGCTCGGCGGTTCGAAGGTCAGCGACAAGCTCGGTGTGATCGAGCACCTGCTCCCGCGTGTCGACCGCATCCTCGTCGGCGGCGGCATGCTGTTCACGTTCCTCAAGGCCAAGGGCTACGAGGTCGGCAAGAGCCTGCTTGAAGAGGACCAGATCGACACCGTCACCCGGTACATGACCACGGCGCAGGAGAGCGGCGTTGAGATCGTGCTTCCGGTGGATGCTGTGATGGCTGCATCCTTCAGCGCCGACGCGGAGCACGTTGTCGCTCCCGCTGACTCGCTCGAGGAGACCCCGTTCGGCGCGACGGGGCTGGGCCTGGACATCGGCCCCGACACGGCGAAGATCTTCGGCGATGCGATCCGCGCGAGCAAGACCGTGTTCTGGAACGGCCCGATGGGTGTGTTCGAGATGCCCGCCTTCGCCGCAGGGACCAAGGCCGTTGCGCAGGCACTGACCGAGGTGGACGGCCTGAGCGTCGTCGGCGGTGGCGACTCGGCAGCCGCGGTGCGCCAGCTCGGATTCACGGATGACCAGTTCGGCCACATCTCCACCGGTGGCGGGGCAAGCCTCGAATTCCTCGAGGGCAAGAAGCTACCCGGACTGGAGGTCCTCGGATGGGAGCAGTGAGAACACCGCTCATCGCCGGCAACTGGAAGATGAACCTCGACCACCTGCAGGCTGTCGCGTTCGTCCAGAAGCTGCACTGGACCCTCAAGGACGCCAAGCACGAGGATGGTTCGGTCGAGGTCGCGGTCTTCCCGCCCTTCACCGATCTGCGTACCGTGCAGACGCTGCTGGATGCCGACAAGATCCCCTTCGCCCTCGGCGCGCAGGACCTGTCGCCGAAGGACTCCGGCGCGTACACCGGTGATGTCTCGGGGGCGTTTCTGGCAAAGCTGGACGCTCGCTACGTCATCATCGGTCACTCCGAGCGCCGCGAATACCACCACGAAACCGACGAGGTCGTCGCCAGCAAGGTTCAGGCTGCGCTGCGTCACGGTCTCGTGCCGGTCATCTGCGTGGGTGAGACCGCGGAAGACCTCGAGAAGTACGGCGCGAGCGCTGTGCCGGTGGGGCAGCTGAAGACCGCTCTGGCTGATGTGCCGGCTGATGCCGACATCGTTGTGGCGTACGAGCCGGTCTGGGCCATCGGGTCCGGTCAGGCCGCCACTCCCGATCAGGCTCAGGATGTCTGCGCCAAGCTGCGCGGGGTGGTCGCCGACACGCTTGGCGCGGATGCCGCGGAGCGCACACGTGTGCTCTACGGCGGCTCGGTGAAGGCCGCGAACATTGCGAGCTTCATGCGTGAGCCGGATGTCGACGGTGCTCTGGTCGGCGGTGCGAGCCTCATCGTGGATGAGTTCGCCGCCATCATCCGTTACCAGAAGCACGTCGGCGTCTAAGGGCGTTTCGACTCGCAGCTGTCGCTGGGTCGCCGGATGACCCGGTCACCCAGCGACAGCGCGGCGGGCCGAAACGAAACGCGCGCGCCTCT
>MDTC01026834.1_pt1 | contig 11623 bp, 9 predicted proteins | sample 811181 | NCBI WGS metagenome assembly MDTC01 (sample SAMN05326644, study PRJNA326480) | marine metagenome | isolation source: seawater | place: Pacific Ocean: North | collected 2011 | reverse complement strand
AGTTTAGTAGTATTTAAAATTATTATTTTTTTAATTTGTAAACAAGATATAAAAAAAGGTGATATAGTACAAATAACAACAGATCCTTGGAAAGGATATGTTGGTAAAGTAACAAAAGTAGGAATATTTAAAAATAACATTAAGATTAATAAAAATTTAAATTATAATAAAAGAAAATTTCCTAAGAAATTAATATGCAAATATTCTAGTGAAATTATACAGACATAATTTTATCACTATTAATTAATTTAGTATAATCTTCTGTAAAAATATCATTTATTATATTATTATTACTTTTAATAGAATCTTCAATATATTTTTTTAAATCAATAGATCCATTTGAAAAATAAATTAGATTATTTTTTTTTTATAAAATAAGTTGGATTACTATCTATCCATTCAATATTTAAATAATTATTGTTAAATATATTATCAATATATAATGAAAAATAGTATTCTAATTTAGATATTACTACTCTAGAATTTTCAGAACCATATTTTGGATAAATTAATATTTGAGGAAGAATACCATTTTTTTTATTATATTCTTGATTAGGATCTGCTCTAAATTGATTAATTAAAATTTTAATTTTTCTAATTCTAGATTCAAAAGCAGTATCACCATATAATATCATAATTAGTCTTTTTAAAGTCCACATTTGATAATCAGGTGCAGGTTGTAAAGCAATTACATATTCTTGAGATAATATTTCTTCAGCTTCTTTTTTTTGTAAAATATTTTCTTCTAATTTTTTTTGAAAAGTATTTTGATAAATAACATATTTAAGTGTATCATAATCAATAGGATTATTGTATTGCCAATCAAAATATTTTAAATTAGATACCAAATCTTTTGTAATTATATCTTTAATTTTAGTACCTTTTCTAGTAATATAAATATAATCATCATGAATATGAGTAATTAAATCTTTAAAAACTTCTTTTTTTAAAACTTTATCAATCCAAGTAATAATTTTATTTCCTTCATTTATTATATCTTCATTATTAATAATTAGATTATTAACAGCAATATTTTTATTAACAATTGTTTTAATATCTTTTTGATCAATTTTTTCAAAAGCAATTAATTTTCTTCTTATTAATTCTATTTTATCTTTAGGAAGAGAAGTTAATACATTATCATTATCTGATAAAATAAAATCAATCTTATTTTCTGAAAAATAATGATTTTTTTTTTCTGATAATAATGGACTTTGTTTAATTTCTTTTTGTTGTAAATCTTTTTGTATAATTTTATCAGACTTTATAATATCAACTTTTTTAATATCATTTTTTAAATTATATTTCCAGTAATGATTCGCTAATAAAAGATAATATCCTTTTCCATTATTAAATTTAGTATTAGATAATAAAGATGGTTCTGTATAAGTTTCATTATCTAATTTTATTATACATGCAGTATCATTCCAAATATATTCAACAACTGTACCATTAAAATCAAAGGAATCATATTTTATATTAATATTTGATTTTAATTCAGGTGGCCATTTAGATAATTTTATTTCTTTTAAATTATCTGGATAATCTGGAAATTCAGTTAAATTATTATTTCCTCCCTTAAGTAAATTATAAATAATTTTATATATCATATATATATAAAATTAATATTTTTTTTATTAATCTAATAATCTATTTTTTGTATTATTTAAATTTCCTGATAAATTTCTAAATGATATATCATTTAAATCTAATTTTGGAGGATTATCTATATCATATTTAAATGAAAATTTCTTTTTTTCATAAGAATCTTTTGTAGTAAATCTTTTTTTAACTTGATCAATTGTATCTCCTAAACAATCAATTCTAAATTCTTCAAAAGGAGTATTATCTAATACCGTTTTATTATTTTTTTTTAAATATTCATTTCTTAAATTAATTATATTTTCCAACATAAAATCATAATTTTTAAACTCTTTATTATTATTAATATGTAAATACATAAATTTAATTAATAACATTAGTATTAAATATGGATAAGTTACAATATTAATTTTTTTTTTTTCTAAACTAAAAAATGGTATACACATACAATTATGTCCATATATATTTAAAATTTCTTTTCCTTTATATTCAAACGATATTCTACTATCTAAAAATTGAAAGAATGGATGATACTCCTTTACTTCTATATCATTACTAAATGTTGTTAAAATTTTATAAATGTTTTGTGCATCTGTTTTTAAATCAGTTGAAATTACATCATAATAAGGTACATATAAAGGAGATTCTTCATTAGTAGCTTTATATTTATAATAATCATATGCATAATATCCAAAAACAAGTAATTTACTTCCAATAATTATTTTTTTCCTCACAAAATTTAAAACATCTTTCATATTATTATTGATTAAAATTTTACTAAAATTACCTTTTGTTTCTAAAGGATAGTATTTTAATAATTTAATAGCTCTTTTAAAATTTTTTTCTATCCTCCAATAACTATTTATAGGATCATTATACATTCTTAAAATATCAATTAATATAAATTTAGGATGAGCTAATTTTAATTTATTAAATTGCCATAATGGCATTTTATGAAATAAATTAGCAGGCATATATGAAGCATCACAATACCCAAAATAATCTACAAATAATGTAAATGTTTCCAAATGCATAGCAGATTTAACCACTATATTTTTATATCCTAACTCCTTTAATTCATTACCTATATTAACTAAATCTCGTATAGGTTCAAATGAATAAAACTCAATATCAGCTAAATCTAATCCATCTTTTGAATATATACGATCATCCTTATTTTTATTTATGATTAATTCATTATATGCATATCCTCCATATATAACTCTCTTATTTTTTTCAATATAATTTTTAATTATATTAATAACTTTATTATAAGTTTTTAATGATGGTTCAATTTTATTCTCTAATGCATACTTTCTAGCTTTATTACTTATTTTATCTAAATTATTATTTATAATATCTATATTTTTTTCATCATATAATATTACCATATATATATATATATAAATAAAATTATTTAATTAAATCAGGAATACTAGCTGGCATTTCTGATATTTGAGTTTGATAAAAATTTTCAATACTTCTCATATACTTATCATCAGTTTTCATAACAAAATTGATAGCATAACCTTTTCTTCCAAAACGACCAGTTCTACCAATTCTATGAATATATGATTGCATATCTTCCGGTAAATCATAATTTATTACTAATGATACCGCTCTTACATCAATACCTCTTGCTAATAAATCAGTTGTAATTAATACTCTAGTTTCTCCTTTTCTAAAATTCTTCATTATTCTATCGCGGTCAACTTGAGTAATATCACCATGAATACTAGAAACAGGATAACCTTCTTCTGATAATTTTTCAGATAACCAAATAACTTTTTTTTTTGATGAACAATAAATCATAGACTGACCTATGGAAATTGTTTTATATAAATCACACAATGTTTCATATTTTTCTTGCTCTGTTTCTAATGAAATATAATATTGTGAAATACCCTCTAAAGTTAAATCTTCTTTTTTTACTAAAATTTGAATAGGATTTTTCATAAACTCTTTTGTTAATAATAAAACATCATTTGGCATTGTTGCTGAATAAATTGCTATTTGTGAACTTTGTGGTACAAATTTTAATATTTCTATAATTTGTTCTTGAAAACCTTTATTTAACATCTGATCTGCCTCATCTAATATAAATAATTTTAATGTTGACATATTAATAACACCCCTGTTAATCATATCATACATTCTACCAGGTGTAGCTACTAAAATTTGTGATTTACCAACTTCATCCAATTTTAATTTTTTGCCTCCTATAACCGGAGAAATATTAATATTTAAATACTCTGATAAATTTTTAATTACTATAAATGATTGATCCGCTATTTCTCTTGTTGGACTTAAAATAATTATTTGACATGATTTAATTGTTTCATCTGTTAATTCTAATGATGATATACTAAATGTTGCAGTTTTACCACAACCTGATTGTGCTTGAATAACAGAGTCTTTACCCTCTATTACTGGGACTATTCCTTTTTTTTGAACTGATGATGGTTTATCAAAACCATATGCTAATATTCCTCTCAATAAATTCTCTTTAAGAGGCATATCTTCGAAATTTTCATAATTTTCTATATTTTCCATGTTTATATAATAAATAGTTTACTATTTAAATATATTTATATAATATATATGAATAACGAAAATTTTATTTTATTAACATCATTATTTTCATTAATTTTATCAATTACTTATCTTCTATTAATAAATTATATATTTAAAATAAATTTAATTGATCTTAAAGATCAAAATATATATTTAAATAGAAATAAATTGTATATTTGCGAGAATATTAATGATAAAAATACTTGTAAATCAGTTCTTAACAATAATAAAATGATTGACCTTAACAATGATAATCTTTTTATAAATAAAAATACTCTTTTATGCGATGATATTAATGATATTAATACCTGTAGTTGTTTATCTAACAAATGTGATTTTTTTCAAAATTTAAATCATATTACCTTAGTCGATAAAACTATATCATTCGATGATAATAAATATGGTATGAAATTAGGAGCTAGAATTTTACCTATGGAAAGTAAAAATACTTTTACTTTTAGCACTTGGATTAATATAACAACTACAGATAGTGAAAATTGGCGTTCTATATTCTTATGGAGAAAATCTAATAATAATTATAATCCAGCAATATTAGTTTCTCCTAAGAACTGGTCTACTTGTGGAACAAAAATAGATATTAGATTTAATAGTTTAAATACTAATGATGGAACATTTAATATAGTAGATGATAATCATGGTCATTGTATTAGAGATACAATTTACAATTATTATAATTGGTTTAATTTAGTTATAGTAGGAAATAATAATAAATTAAGTTATTATATAAATAGTACATTACTTCAAGAAGAAAATTTATATAAAAATTTAGAATTAGGAGATGAAGATGATCAAATATTTATAGGAGGATCTCCAGAATATAGTTGTGATGGTATATTATTATCAAAAATGAGATGGTTTTCAAAACCATTATCAATGAGAGAAATTAGTATATTATATAATGATAAATATTATTAAAATATATATATTATATATATGCTCATATTTATATCATTAATTTTAACAATTATTTATTTTATATTAAATATTATGGATAAAGGTCCTGTAGGAGATCAAGGTGAAAAAGGTCTTAAAGGAGAAAGAGGAGATAAAGGACTTGTAGGATTAAAAGGTAATAGTGGTTCTAGAGGTTTAATGGGAGAAAAAGGAGATTTTTACCATGGAAGTTCACAGGGTGAAATAGGATTGCAAGGTGATAGAGGAGAACAAGGAGAACAAGGTGAAAGAGGGGAAAGAGGAGATAGAGGTGATAGAGGTGATAGAGGTAAACAAGGAGATGAAGGTGATAAAGGAGATTCTGGTGTAAGAGGAATAAGAGGAAATAAAGGAAATAAAGGAGATAATAGTATTTTAAAATTTGGAATAGATAATAATATAGAGGAGGTTAAACCAGTAAAAACATTAAATAGTAATAGTGAATTAATGTATTATAGTATTAATTCAGGAGATTTTAGTAGATTTGAGAAAGGAATTAGATTAGACAGTATAAATGGAAATATGACTTGGGATAATGTATTATTAGGTTTTAAATTAACAAGTGAAGATGATAATGACGATAGATTTAGTGCTTATTATAATAATATAAAAATTACTAATCCATAATAATTATATTACTATATTATATGAAAAATATATTAATATATTTAATATTTTTAATATCAGTTTTAAATATTATTTTTTATCATTTTATAAAAAAACCAAAAGGTTTAAAAGGAGAAAGGGGTTTAACTGGTCCAAAAGGAGATAGAGGACTTCAAGGTCCTCCTGGTAAAACAGGACCAATGGGATATTCTGGATCAAAAGGATTAGTAGGAAGTAATATAGGTGTTATTGGTGATAAAGGTCTAACTGGACTTATGGGAGATAAAGGTATTGTAGGATTAAAAGGTGATAAAGGTTTAAAAGGTGATAGAGGAAATAAAGGTTTAAAAGGAGATAAGGGTTCTATAGGTCCAATGGGGAAAATGGGTGATAAAGGTTCTAAAGGTCCTACAAGAATTATTGGAAATTTAAATGATTTAGATATTATAGCAGATAAAAGTAAATGTTTAAAAATAAGTGGTAATTTTGAATGTCCTAAAGATTCTTTAATATTTGATGTAACATTTGATAAAAATAATTTAATAAAAGATATTACTTGTTGTAAGATAATGATTGATAATATTCTTATTCAAAAAATTAATAATAAATCTAGATTAACAGAAAAATTATTAACTATATTAACAGAATATAATACTAATATTTTATCATTTAACAATCACTATATTCCAACTAATAAATATCATGCTATATTAAAAGAATATGATTCTAGATCTATCGAAATTATTAAAAAAAATATTGATTTAATTCAAAAACTAATTTCAGGAATACAAAATTTAAAATCAATAAGAGAAATGTCTGAAGAAAATATGTTTAATTTAATTGGTAGTCAATCTAAAGTAGACGAAATTAAAATTTATAGTAAAGAAGAAGAAGAAAACATAATTAAAATATATGGTTCAATTACTAATTATGAATATTATGTTTTAAGTCTAATAACATTAATTTTTAGAAGGGATGAAGAGGGTGTTGAAATTACAGATTATAATTATTTAACAAAACAAATTTATGATTTTCCTAGAAATGATTTAGATGATTTAATAAAATATACTTCATTATAGAAAATATATTTATTATTATATGGAATTAATATATCATATTAGTATATTAATTATTGTATCTATATTAACAATTTTTAATTTAGTTAATAGATTTTTACCTGGACCAGATGGTTCAAAAGGTCTTATCGGTGATAAAGGAGAACGAGGTTTTACTGGTCTTGTAGGTAGTAATGGTAATAGAGGAGAAAAAGGTTTTGATGGGATTCAAGGTGATAATGATGGAGTAAAAGGAATTACTGGGATTGTAGGAGATAAAGGATTAAAAGGAGAACAAGGTAATAAAGGCTTCAGTGGAGAAAAAGGAATGAAAGGACTTGATGGATTAAAAGGAAAAATAGGATTAATTGGTGATATAGGATTACCAGGTTTAACAGGAATTAGAGGAGATGGTGGAGAATACCTTTATACTAAAATAGATATAGATAGTTGTAAAGAATATTCTTTTGATAATGAAAATTTAGAATTAAAATGTCCATTTGGATCTTACATAACAAAAATTGATTTAGAAAATAAAAAATGTAAATGTTGTAAATTAATGTTTGATGAAAGGTGTAATAATAATTTAGCTAAATTATCAGATGATGATGAAAATGATGAAGTAAAAAAAAGTGAAGAATATTATGGAGATTTAAAAAAAATTTTTTATATGAAAGATTATATTTGTGATAATAATTTTAATCCAACTATCGAAGGTGATGTTAATAACATAAGATGTTGTAAAAAAGAAGATGAAAATAATATTTTTTATAAATCTTATAATGTTAGACATCATAGAGCAGATCGTGGTTTTGAAAACTTAATTAATGCAACTGGTACAAATAATGATAATGAAAAATTTTATAATGATATTAAATATTTAAAAAATAATTTTATTACAATACCTGATTTTAGTGGAGATACTTTTTATACATTTGATGCTTCTGATTATGGAAATGGTTTATCATATAAACAACTAAAATTAAGAGATTTGAATGGAAATAAACCAATACTTTCTATAAATACAAATTATACATTTAATGTACATCCTTTTATTAGTAATTCAACATATTTAAAATTAAATATTATATAATATATGAAAGAGTATTTTTCGTTGAACAATGAATTAGTAAATAATAGATATAATTTAGTTATAGAAAATTTTGATATGTTAATTGGTCCAAAAGGAGACATAGGAGATAGAGGTTACACAGGAGTAAAAGGTCCTCAAGGTATAGAAGGTGATAGAGGTTATGATGGACCTATTGGTGATGTTGGATTACAAGGACCACAAGGTTATAGAGGTTTAGAAGGTATAATTGGAGACAAAGGTGAAAAAGGTAAAGACGGTGAAAGAGGACCAGTTGGATTTCAAGGATTTAGAGGTCAAAGAGGTTTAATGGGAGAGCAAGGTTTAAAAGGAGATAAAGGTAAAATTGGAGATCAAGGTTATGAAGGTAGGCAAGGTTTTCAAGGTATAAAAGGAGATAGAGGTCCTATGGGAGAAACTATTTTAACTGAAGTTTTAATAGAAAACGATTATCAAACCGATGGTATTGATATGACAGGTTTTGAAGATAATGTTGGATTAGTAAGACTTCAAAGTAGTATGATAGATCCAATTAATGGTAATACAGTAAATTTATCAGGAAAAAATAAAAATTCTTTAAATGCATTATGTCCTTATAATGGGTATCTAAATACATTTAGATTTACAACAAAAAATTTACAACCAGCTTATAGAACATCACCAAATGAAAGAGTAAAAAGAGTAAATATTAATGATGTTGATTTTGATACACAAAATATATTAGGTGAACAAGGTATGCCTTATAAATTTAGAGTTGGATGTAAAAAAATAATAAATAATATTATAAAATAAATAAATTTAATGAATAATTTTTACATTTTTAATAAACTACTTAATAAATATATTTATAATTATATGAGTTATGATATTCAAGGTAATTATAATTTGATAGAAAATTTTATACCTTTTGGTTTTGGAGATAAAGGGTCTAAAGGAGTTAGAGGTGATGAAGGAGAAATAGGTAAAATCGGTAATAGAGGACAATTAGGTATTAGTGGAGAAAAAGGAGATCAAGGTATGACAGGACCTAGAGGTGATTTGGGTCCGAGAGGACCTAAAGGTATCAAAGGTGAACCAGGTCCTAAAGGGAAAAATGGTTTAAGAGGAGATAGAGGAGAAGAAGGACCACGAGGATCTAAAGGAGATGTAGGTCCTAAAGGAGATGATGGTCCTAAGGGTTTTCTTGGACCATTTGGTGCTAGAGGTGATCTCGGAATTAAAGGAGATATAGGTGAGCAAGGTGAAGCAGGATATAAAGGTTTAGTTAATATAAATTATGGTAAATGTATATATACAAATTGGACAGAATATTTCAAAAATACTGAAATAAAATGTCCTGATAATAGTATTGGAATAAGTATCGATACTGAATGTAAATGTGAAAATAGGGATAATGCTAGAATATATAAAAATAATAGAAAAGAAGATAGAGAAAATTGTGGAATATTAACAAAACGAGATTGTAGACACAGGATTTTATGTTGTCCATTACAATTAAATGATATTCCTGAACCAGTAACTGTTTTAGATAATAGATATTTTTCGGGAACAATTGACCCTGATGTAAAAGAAAAATTAATTAATAAATTATGGATAAAACTTAAACCACAAGGTTTAAATAAAACTATAGATGATTATCCAATTAATATTTTTAGTACTGATGAATCAGATAATTTAAAAACTGAAGATAAAGATGAAAAAATTCCTTATACATCTGATTGTAAATCAAAATTTTGTTTGTTAGAAGGACAATTATGTACAGATAATAAAGTTTGTTTAAATAAAGTAAACTTAGAAACTAAATGTTACAAACCCCCATGTTGGCATAATATTCTTAAAGAAAAAACAGATTGTGATCATAAATGTGAATACGAAGAATTAGGAAGTTTATGTGGAAATAAAATTTGTGATATGAGAAAAAATGATAAATGTGATAATCCTCCTTGTTGGAATAATATACCATTATTAGAAAAATGTAAAGGTGTAAGATGTCCAACAAAAGGACAACAATGTGCATTAGGAGGAGAAAAATTTAATTTAGTAGGATTTGAATGTAAAGATGAAAAAAATTTAAATCCTAATAATAATCGTTATGAACAATGTTTAAATCCACCTTGTTGGCATAAAGCTGAACAATATACTTTAGATTGTAGTGATCCATCTTGTAGAATAATTGGACAAAAATGTGGGTCAAACGATGAATACACAAAAATTTGTTTAAATAAAAAAAATGTTAATTGTAATAATCCTCCTTGTTGGCATGATGTTGAAACATCACAATGTAATGATTTATTAAGAGATGATGCTCAGGATACTTTATGTATACGAGAAGCTTTAAAAGATGTTAATGGGAATGATATTTTAGATAAAGATGGAAATCAAATTCTTGTTTTAAAAGATTGTGATTATGCTGGTAATTGTTCTAAAATAGGATCAAGATGTTTAATAGATAATGAAATTAAATTCGAATGTATGAATACCAAAAAATCTATGGACACTAATTCAAAAAATAATCCAAGTTATAAATTTAATAAAAAAAAATGTAATAATCCACCTTGTTGGGTTCCTGTAACTGACGGTATTGATAACCAAGTTTATATGCAATTAAAAGTGATTAATGACAAAAATTTTAAATCAGATAATGATATATTATCTTTAGAAACTCTTAAAAAAAATAGTTTAGAAGATAATACATATGAATTTACTGAAGAAGATAGAAAGGGAACTATTGATTTTAATACTTTTTATAATTTTATGAATGATAATTGGTCTATATTTGAAGCAAATTGTAAATTACAAAATGCTCAATTTATATGGAATAAATATGTTGGATTAAATAATAGAATGGATTATTATCAATTTAATGGAGTAATGAGAATTTTGAAAGTTGAAAAATTTAAATATAGAAATGAAGTAGGAAGAATATTCCCACAAGCAATGGATTATAATGACTATAATCAAATTTATAATTATTATGATAAAATTACTCAAAATTAAAAAAATTTTTTTAATTTTTTTTTTCTGATAATATTTGCATTAAATAATTATTATTTAAACATTTTGATGTAATATCAATAGAAATATTACGATTATTTAATACATTATTTTTGAATTCATTTGTAAATTGAATAAATTTTTCCAAAAAAATATTTTCTGTAATTTTTGATTTAATTAAACAATTATTTTTATATTCAAATGAAGTTTTTAAATAAAATCTAATTTGATAATAATATAAAATATTACTAAATTTATAATAACTCATGTTTAAAATATTATAAAAATGATTAAAAATTTGTTTTAAATTTTCATCATCATTTCCAACATCTAAAGAAAGCAATTTATTAATATTTTTTAAATTATTTTCTATTAGATTATAGAATTGCTCATCTAATTCATTAGATGTTGGATGTCTATAGCCTAAAGAAAACATTTTATTAATCCATTCTAATCTATCTGCTATTAGATTATACCAATTTAAATCATTTTGTATTAGATTATACAATTGCTCATATTTATCATTATTATTATTATTATTAGAATTTAAAGTATACCAACCAAATATTATTTGAAAAAAATAGTTATTTTTAAAATTAACTGAAAATTTATTGTATATATTCTTAAAAGTCTCTTCTTCATTATTACATTCTCTTATATCAACTTTTGCAATATAGAAAGCATATTTTTTTGCAAAAGTTGGTAATCCAGAATAATATTTACTATTTAATTCTTCAAATTTTTTTTT
>MDTC01008742.1_pt1 | contig 11623 bp, 13 predicted proteins | sample 811181 | NCBI WGS metagenome assembly MDTC01 (sample SAMN05326644, study PRJNA326480) | marine metagenome | isolation source: seawater | place: Pacific Ocean: North | collected 2011 | reverse complement strand
TATCTGCCTCTGAGCTTGAGCTCTCTCTGCCTGCCATCGGGCCAGTGAGGCGCGCGAACTGGCGAGATCTGTCTCTGCCAGGCGCAGCTGGGAGGCAAGTCCTCCCTCCAATGCCGCCGCGAAACGCTCCCGGATCGAAGCCACCGTCTTCACACGAACCTCGACTGCTGCCTCCGCTAGCATGATTTGCTCCATCGCCTCACCCAAGACGAACCAAGCCTTAGCCAGCTGCCCCGCAAGAGAAGTACGTGCGGCCCTGTAATCCTGCGACTGCGCCATGCTATCCGCCACCGCGGCACGCTGTGAAGCCCGCATTCTGCCCCATAAATCGGGCTCCCAGTTTATATCCAGCGAAGCCCCATAAGACTCCGCTGTGTTACTGCCAAGCCTGATAGGAAAACCGGGGAATCTCTGCTTTTGCTGGAGGCCACTGATTTGACCGGACACTTGTGGTTTTTTCCTAGCTCCGGCGAGCCTTGCCACTGCTTCAGCCCTGAGCACTCTCTCGGCTGTAGCCCGCAGATCGGGGTTTTGATTCATAGCCTCGGCCGCGAGGCTAATCAGTTGGGGATCTTTAAATCTTGCGATCCAGTTCTGATCTACTCCGAGCTCTTCTGCCCTGTTCACCGACCACCCGGAAGGAAAATCCTTATTCACCGAATCCGTAGAGTGGTCAACAGTGATCACAGAGCAACCGCTTATCGCAAGAGCAAGAACCCAACCAGTCAGGAAAACTACCACTTTACAGATTCGAACTCTCATAGATGTCGACCCTCGAATTCGATTCCCGCTCTGCAGAAATCAATAATGTTCACCAGCAGTGTTTCAGTTGACGGATTCCCGGACCTCCCATCAGATAATTGGCGAAGGGTGTCTCCGTTGGTGAGGGTGTGCGCCATTACGCCGAAGGAGAAATGCATTCGCCAGAGCGCGGACTCCTCATCGAGTTGTGGAACCGCTCTCTGGAAGGCTGCCGCGAACCGGGCCGCCATTAACGCGAAAAGAGAGCAGGCATTGGGAGGCAGGGAATAGCCCCGTTCGCCTATTAAGCGTCCCATGAACTTCTTAAACAGATCCTCTGACATTTCGCCACTCGCGATGTGTTGCAGGACCGGAGACAAAAATGCTTTCAGAATTTCTTCGACTGGAATCGGCGTGCGGGAAAACTGCTTTTCCAACCTGTCCAGCTGGCTCAACCGTTCTTCATTAACCGGAGTTAGATGCCTTGTCACCACAGCATCGATGAGTTTCTCCTTCGAGCCAAAGTGGTAATTAACGGCGGCCACATTCGCTCCCGCTGCTCCAGTAATGTCCCGGAGCGAAACAACCTCGAATCCTCGCTCAGCAAAAAGAGCCTCCGCAGAAAGCAGGATTCTGTCACGTGTTCCTCGTGTTTCCTCAGAAAGGACCTTCATCAATTCAATCATATGCTTAAAACGGAAGTTTTACCGGTCAACCTAAATTTATCCCGTAAATTTGGGGAAATTATAACCCGTTGCTTTTTAGTATGTTATTTCCATCAGGAAACCCGGACTTGCGGTCGCTCATAACTCGCCACAGGCTTGATCGATCCCTGCCCCTTAGACCAATCGCAACCTCCTTCCAACTTCATCACGGTGACTGCCTGGCAGGGATGCGAGAACTTGAGAGCGAAAGCGTCGATCTGGTAGTCACTTCTCCACCATATAACCTTGGACTCAACTATCGTAGCTATGCCGACGATTCGCCGAGGGCTAGCTTTCTCGAATGGTGTAGCGCCTGGTCCCTCGAAGTGCAAAGGCTCCTGCGCCCATCGGGCTCGTTCTTTCTCAATCTAGCAGGATCGCCCAGTAATCCTCTTTTACCTCACCAGCTCCTCCTTGCCCTAACCTCTCCAGAGCTATTTATCCTGCAGAACACCTTCCACTGGATCAAATCAATCTCGATTGAAACCCGTGATAAAGAAACCATCAGCGCCGGCCATTTTAAGCCCATCAACTCAGCGCGATACGTGAACGATTGTCACGAATTTGTCTTTCACCTGACAAAGAGCGGCTCAACCCAAATTGACCGCCGGTCAGCCGGAGTACCCTACGCTGACAAATCGAATATAAAGCGCTGGAAGCATACCGGAGGCTACGATAAAAGGTGCCGCGGCAACACTTGGTTCATCCCTTACGAAACGATCCGTTCGCGAAAGGACCAACGCCCACACCCTGCCACTTATCCGCCTTCCCTCGTTGAGCAGTGCATCAAGCTTCAGGGTCAGGGCGAGAGCACCGTGCTGCTGGACCCATTTCTCGGCATTGGATCCTCCGCGATAGCGGCAAAAAAACTCCAGATTCAGACCTGTATCGGCTTTGAGATCGATGAGGAGTATCTCCGGATTGCCAAAGACCGGATTGAATCCACAGAATCAGAGAACTTTCACTACGATCTTGCCGACAACGTCTCTCCTTCCGACCCCGAACTCCCTCTTTAAGCTTTCCGGCAACTCCCCATGAACAAGGATATTACAGAGGAATTCGTTAAGGTTGAGTCCGTTTTCGTAAGGCACCGTAATACCCTAATGGTCAGGGGGTGCTTCACCTCCATTTACACAGACTATTACCTTCATCTGATGCAGCATGGTATACGGCATACCGAGGAACTTGATAGCAAACTGAAGGACGCGATGGCCATGCTTGTCCTTCATCTTGTAGCCCGTCCTTGGGCGGAGACAATAGCCTGGACGGCAAGCCTGCGAGCGCCTCGCGTGAACCTGTTTGTCACCGGATCATCCATCAACGAGCAAATTACAGGAAGGTGCTTCACCGAGGATGTTCGTGAACCTCCCCATAATCTTTTCTATTCGCAAACAACCGTAGCGGACAAGGAACCCCGGATGAGTTCTCTCCAATTAGATACCAGTGATCCCCTGGAATGGGTCGAGAAGCTCTATGAATGCTCCGAGCAACGGCCAGGGAGAATCTTTCGGTTATCCGACGAAAACTATGTGCTCCTTGCCGCTCAGCCGGACTTTGACGAGGACTGGTTCCACTCTATCGACGCCCAGGATGTAGCCAGCATTCAACAGGCCGAGGAGACAAAGACTCTTGAAACAAGAAGGTTCCGCTGGAACTGCGGATGTGATCTCGACCGGATTTTGCCTATTCTTGGGGGTTGGCGGGAAAAACCTGACGAGCTATTCAAGCACGAACCCGCAATTTCCATTCAATGCCCGCGATGCGCAGCGAAATTCTCGGTTACGAGGGACATGATTTGACTTCCTGGCTTGCTGAGTTTTCGATCAGGAAATGTCTGTTTTTGACGTCATGCCCTCGAGGAGAGGCACTGGCTCCCTGAAGTGGGACCAGCGCCCGGAGCTTCGGCCCTACTGGGTGGCTGATATGGATTTTCTTTCGCCCCCTGAGGTGATTGCCGCACTCCAGAGGCGGGTCGAGCATGGGGTCTTTGGCTACGCGATACCTCACGATGGGCTCGTCGAGTCGATTCTCGATTACCTACGAACCAGACATGAGGTGTCGAGCTCGCCTGACGACCTCGTTCACCTCGGAGGTCTAGTCCCTGCATTATCTCTCGCTTGCAGGGCATTTGCCGAGGAAAACGACTCCGTCCTGACCTGCACTCCTATCTACCCTCCGTTTCTACACGTTCACAAGGACGCAAAGCTGCGTCTGACGACCGTTCCCTACATTACTGACGGCGAGACATGGACCTTCGACTGGGACGGCCTTGAAAAGGCGGTAACTCCAAGCACACGACTCTTTCTCCTGAGCAACCCACAGAACCCCCTTGGTCGGGTTTTTTCCGAAAACGAAATACTGCAACTGGCAGCATTTTGTGAGCGTCACAATATGATTCTCGTTTCAGACGAAATTCACTGTGATCTCATTCTAGATGAGGTGCGCACTCCACATTTCACGGCCATGCGCCTACCTGAATGCTACAAAGAACGAACCATCACCCTCTTATCGCCGAGTAAAACCTTCAATATCGCCGGAATGGGATACGCGTATGCGGTCATCCCTGACCAAAGTCTGAGAAAGCGCTTCGTTGCAGCAGAGGGACACACTCTTGCAGAGATCAATTGCCTTGGTTACCACTCAGCAGAAGCGGCCTACCGACACGGGGAGCCGTGGCGGCTAGAGTTGATTTCCTATCTTCGAAGCAACCGTGATCTGATTACCAGATTTTGTCGCGATGAAATGACCTCTATCAAAATCCCTAATATTGAGGCCACCTACCTCGCCTGGATGAATTTCCACCAGACCGGCATTGCGAATCCTGCCTTATTCCTCGAAAAAGAGGCAAGGATCTTCCTCTCGGACGGTCGCTATTTCGGCGAACAGGGACATGCCAGACTCAATTTCGGCTGTAGTCGATCTCACTTGGAGGAGGCGCTCTCCGACATCAGAAAAGCGATGGAGAATAGGCCATAGAATGCTGCCTGAGCTCATCTTTTCTGAAGACTTCTCGCCATTCGAAAATGCTCAATGCCAGCTTCATTAAACGGAGATCCGGCAGCCTCAAACCCTTGCCGCTCATAAAATCCGATCGCTGCGGTCTGAGCATGCAAAAATACCTCTGATAACTGTGAATCCCTCGCCGCGCAAAGCAGTCTCGCAAGCACCTCTCCTCCCACACCCCTACCGCGGCAACTCCTCATTACTGCTAACCTTCCAATTTTTCCGCAAGGCGCGAGTCTCCCCGTCCCAATCACTTTTTGATTTGTGTCTCTGACGATCACATGCAGGCATTTCCCATCGTGCCCATCCCAGTTTATCTTCTCCGGAACTCCCTGTTCTTCGCCGAATACCCGATCTCGCACAGCCCTGATTTCGGCCTCTGCTTCAACGAAATCTACGAGGAATACGTTCACCCGCCTCAGCGTTACCAGGGAGCGGCCAATCGTCAATCGAGGACTGTGGTGTGACCTGCCGCTTACCGCCCCGTTAAGTTCTATTTCGGAGAACTGCCGGCACTCCCTCCTTGCCCCTTGCCTCCCCCTGACCCATTCTGAGCACGTGAGATTAGGTCTCCTCCTCTCTTGTTTTCTTCCTGCTACTCTCCTCGTCGCGAGTGCTGAGGATCACGTAATCCTCTGCGGCGGCCCTGCACTGCGCCAGTGGGAAGACCTGAGAAAGGAACACGAGCAACATGATCGCTGGTGGGCCAATTTTGTCCGGGCCTCTACCCTGCGCATGTCCCAGCTTCGCCTGGATCATGGAGAAGACGCGAACATCGTATGGCTCGTCTACCGTCGGGGCTATCTGAATCGTGCCAACGCAGACGACAAGCCCTACGTGGCTTGGATTGAGTCGCTCGCCCAAAAAAGGAAATGCGAGTTAATCTGGATCGAGAATGGAGAACAGGCAATCAAGGCCATCAATGCGCGGTCTTCTCGGTCAATTCGGACGTTTGACTTTTTCGGCCACTCTAATCGCTATGCCTTCCTTTTAGATTACAGCAGTGAAATCATGGCTGTCTCGAAGGCTTGGATTCATCAAAAAGATCTTTCCAAAATAAAGCGAAGCGTGTTTCACCCAGAAGCACGATGCCAGAGCTACGGATGTCATACCGGGGAAAGCATGAGCCGGACATGGCGTCTTCAAATTGGAAATCACCTGATTGGGGCAATCGGAAAAACCGACTATAGCGGGATTGGCCAAGGCATCATGCCTACAGTCTCAGGATCATGGATTCACTAAACGACTACTTAGATTCACATGCTCTATTCTGACCTAGAAAAACTCTACGACCTGCCCTTTTTTGAACTTCTCCAGATGGCAAGGAAGGTTCATGAGGAGCACTGGGCCGACTCCAGCGTGCAGTTATGCACCCTTCTCTCCATAAAAACTGGAGGCTGCTCCGAGGATTGTTCCTACTGTGCCCAATCAGCTCGTTACAGCTCCGGGGTAGCCGCAGAGCGACTCATGGAGAAGAACGAGGTTCTCGACCGGGCCCGTGCAGCCAAGACACACGGCTCTACACGTTTTTGTATGGGAGCCGCGTGGCGAGGAGTACGTGTTGGAACGCGGCGATTCGATTCCGTCCTCGAGATCGTCCGTGAAGTTGCAGCCCTCGATATGGAGGTATGTGTAACCCTCGGAGAACTGGGAGCAGAGGAGGCTTCTGCCCTGAGAGAGGCTGGTGTCACCGCCTACAATCATAATATCGACACCTCACCGGAACATTACCCTAACGTTGTTACCACACACACCTTTCAAGACCGGCTTAACACAATTAGGAATGTCCAGGATGCTGGGATGTCGGTCTGCTGCGGTGGCATTCTTGGCCTTGGCGAGGAAGTTAAGGATCGCCTCAAAATGCTCGAGGTCATCTCAGAATTCAATCCCCCTCCTGAAAGCATCCCGATCAACTCCCTTATGCCGATGCCGGGCACACCTCTTTCGGAGAACAAGTCCATCGACGCATTCGATGTTGCCCGGCTCATTGCGCTGACGCGCATCTCAGTCCCCGCCGCGCGAGTGCGATTATCCGCAGGACGCACTCGACTCTCAGACGAAGCTCAGGCTCTCTGCTTTTTTGCCGGGGCAAATTCAATATTCTACGGAGACAAACTTCTCACTGCTGCCAACCCCGCCGTGGAAAATGACCTCGCGCTCCTGGGAAGGCTAGGACTGGAGGCCAAGGCCTCGGATCGGACCAGCCCACCCCCCTGCTCCAGCCCAGAAAGACCTCTTTCTCCAGCGGCCGAGTAGGCACGGTATATGCCCATGGCAACCCCTGTCCTCAAGGTCTTTATATCCTCTCAGCTACTTGAGGTCTGGGAGGGAGACGAAAAGACCCGCTCTTATCCGATATCAACTTCCATGTTCGGCACCGGCAACGAGGAGGGCAGCCTCAGGACCCCCCTTGGGACTTTCGAAATCTGTGAGAAGTATGGAAAGGGGCAATCATTGAACACCATTTTTAAGGGCCGCAGCCCGATGGGCCAATGGACGGGAGAAAAATCTCATGATGATGAAGATCTTATCCTAGGCCGTATTTTACGGCTTAGTGGCCTTGAGAAGCACAATGGGAATACCTTCCAACGCTATATCTATATCCACGGGACTAACCACGAGGCTACGATCGGATCACCTACCTCTCACGGCTGCATCCGGATGAAGAGGCAAGATGTGGCGGCCCTTTACGAGATCATACCAACCGGCAGTCTGATCCATATAAGTGCAACCTAGCTACCTGTCTCATCCTCAGAAAACAGATATCACAGGGAAATATCGGTGATCTCCCAAGGTGCGCTTGACCTCTAGCAACTAAAAACGCTCTCCCTGAAAGGGAGAGCGTTGATGAGAAAATAGTATCTTTTACCAGCAAGCTTAGGAGTCCGCAGTGGCTTCAGCTACCTCCTCGGCCTCTTCCTCTTCCTCTGCACCAGCCTCAACAGCCAGATCCACCCACTCGATAAGCGCCATGGGAGCAGAGTCCGAAAAACGAGGCCCTAGCTTTACAATCCGACAATAGCCACCTTGGCGATCTGCGCACGCAGGAGCGATCTCTTCAAAGAGTTTTTTCACTGCCTCCTTCTGGCGCAGGAAGGCTACAGCCTGCCTACGAGCATGCAAGTCTCCCCTCTTCCCAAAAGTAACTAGCTTCTCTGCCACGGGACGAAGCGCCTTAGCCCTTGCAAGGGTAGTTCTGATTTTCCGCTCTCGGATTAACGCGCATGCCAAGCCTGAGAGCAGAGCCTTTCTCTGGCTCGCATTACGCTGGAGCTTTCCGGTTTTCTTACGATGCCTCATACCTTCTATAGTCTGATGATTATTCGTCGATGTTCTGGGCGATGAGGTCTGCCAACCCGACAGGAGCCTCATCTTCTACACCCAAGCGCGGAGCTGCAACTGATGGCATAGGCCCGCTAAGAAGCGATGGGTCGAATGTCATTCCAAGGCTAAGCCCCAGCTCCGACAGCTTGTCCTTGATCTCATTAAGGGATTTCTTACCAAAGTTGCGATACTTGAGCATTTCTGCCTCCGTCTTCATTGCAAGCTGACCCACCGAAGTGATATTGGCATTGTTCAGGCAGTTCGCAGCCCTCACCGAGAGTTCAATCTCATTGACGCTCATGTTCAGAAGCTTCTTGAGCGCAGCATTCTCTTCGCTCTGCTCTGCTGGCGCTTCCTCGAATTCGACCGCATCATCGTCGTAATTGACAAACACATCGAGGTGGTGTCGCAGAATTGCCGAAGCATGCAGTAGCGCCTCATGGGGCTCGATTCGCCCGTCGGTCCACACATCAAAAATAATCTTATCGAAGTCTGTCATCTGGCCGACACGTGTGTCTTCCACTGCGTACTTCACACGGGTGACTGGTGAGAAAATTGAATCAATCGCAATCACTCCGATCGGCATTTCCTCCCTCTTGTTTTCGTCACCCGTCCGAAAACCCCGTCCCACCTGAACCTCAAACTCACAGTCAAACTTAACTGACCGGTCCAAGGTGCAGATCACCTGGTCCTTGTTGATCACCTCGTAGATATTGTCATCGTCAATATCCCCTGCGGTCACGACTCCAGCTTTCTCAATCTTGATCGAAAGCACTCGGGGCTCTTTATCGTGATGACGGAACTTCACCTTTTTCAGATTCAGCACGATATCCGTAACGTCTTCCACAACTCCCGGGAGAGTTGAGAACTCGTGCTGGACTCCCGCAATCCGAACGGAAGTGATTGCTGCCCCCTCAAGAGACGATAGCAACACACGCCGGATAGAGTTTCCTACCGTATGCCCAAATCCACGCTCGAATGGCTCGGCCACAAACTGCGCGTAGGAATCGGTGGCAGTATCTTCGTTTTTAATCAGACGGTTTGGGACTTCAAACCGATCGAGCCGGATAGGCTCGCTTACACTTTCGTTTTCAGCAAGAGGTGCTTCAGACATTGTTTTTTAGTTTTGCCGGGTTTCCCTCTGGCGAGATAGCGACCAAACTCTTTGGCTGCCCAGAGGACCTACGGCGAATATACAGTCTCGCGGCCGGGGACTAAAGGTGATCTACCCCCCTATTGCAACCCTAAATTGCAACCCCAAATCGCAACCGTCCCTCCCTCAAAAACTCCCTCGCCGAAACCTAACAAATCTTAGCACTTTTGTATTGGATTGTCTCATACATCAGGGCATATCGTCCCGCCCGCCAGCGACATGAAATCGAAACGCAACCTCACCCGCTTCACTTACGAGACTACAGCGTTCCAAGGCTGGCGCCTCTGCCTGAGCAGAGCCGGCACCACGTTCACCAAATATTACAGCGACAAAAGATACGGGGGCTCCAAAAAATCGCTCGCGGCTGCAGAAAGCAGCCTCGCTGAGCTGGTTCAGCTGGTCGACAACTCTCGCCGGGTAGACAACAAGCTCAGCCAGGCCACCACCCGCAAGGCGCGGAAGCTTCTGGCAAAGTCGTGACTTCCTAACAAGGCAGCCAAAGGACCTGGTCTGACATCTTCAGGAAAGTAATATCCGAGGAGCCGCAATTTCTACCGCCCTACTCTGCGCCGCCCCCAGATTCCTCCCCCGTGATGAGGAGACTAACTATTGCCAGTAATTCCTTGGCCGGAATCGCAAAAGTCTCACATCGGTTAGCGCGTGCTATATTCATCCCCACGCAATGGCCTTCCAGATTAAGGAGGGGGCCACCAACACTCCTGACGGAGAGTGGAAGATCCGTTTGAAGCACCCTCGGGAAGTCGCTCCGCCTTTTGGAGACCCGCCCACTCATCGCATCATTCCTAGTCTTTTTCTCCTCGAAGACACTCTCACGCCTCTTCAGTTCTACTTCCACCTCCAAATCTTCCCCCTCTCTTTTCAGCCTGATCTGAATCTTATCACCCGGCTCCTTGCTGCCCAGTAACTCCTGCAAATCCTCCATCCTTCTTACCTCACGACCTTCCATTTCCAAAATCACATCACCACTTTTCAACCCCGCCTCACTCGCCCCGGAATCCTCCTGCACCTCCTTCACTGGCAGGCCTTCCTCCTCTCCACTCGTATCAAGAGTTACCCCGAGCACCACGGGAGCCCTTCCCTCCCCTACCTTGCGGGCATTTGCGCTAATAATCCCAACCCGGAGCCTCCGATCCCGACGGGTGGTTGACCCGTTACTCACCACCCAAGTCCCATGGGTCGGTTCAGGCTCCGCCCACTCAATCACGGGCAGGCCCTGCGCCTCCACCTTCAGGAGCGCCACATCCCATTCCACAGTAGAAGAGACCACCTTCACCTTCTTGAAGTGCTCTCGATTGACTCTAACACTAAGCTCTTTCACTCCTTCAATCTCGCTGGCCTTCGTTACCAGATAACCATCCGAGCTGACTATTACCCCATAGGCAATGGACTTCCACCCATCGTAGATCACTGCGCTACTCTTCTGCAGCACCTCCCGGACGGGGTCAAACGCCTTCCATGTTTCCTTCCCGTTAAGGCGCAGCTCGCCCTCTAACTGCCCAACCTGCTGCTGCGCAGGAGCAGCCGACACCACTGCCAACAAAAACATTGGGGCGACCCTACTTCTCACCCAACTCAACTTCGATTTCCTTCCTTTCATCATCTCTCAGGATCTTCAGTTTCACTTTTTCTCCGGGCTTGAAGAGTTGGAGCGACGCAGAGAACTGCGCCGCGCCCTCTAACTCCTCTCCGTTCAACGTAAGAATGACATCACCCTCAAGCAAACCAGCCTTGGCGGCCGGCGTCTCATCACCCACAACTTTAATTACAACGCCACCTTCCTCACGGTCTTCCGTAGAGACTCCCAAGAAAGCCACTGCCTCCTGAGCGAATGGCCCTTTTCCTACGAATTGCTTGTCTAACATCGCATCCCAATTCTTCAGAAATTCGCGTAAAGGCACATGCATATTCTGCTCCAGGCTCGCCCCTACCCGGCTATGGATTCCGATCAGCCGCCCCTTCATATTAAAAAGCGGACCTCCGGAGTCGCCTCCAATCAAATTGCAGTCGGAGTTAATAGTTTCCTCCGCCAATCTTACGAGCCGCCCGATCCGAACGCCAACCCCCCTCTCTTTTTCAAAGCCACCGGAATGACCAAGAGCGTAGACCCAATCACCTAGGGAGGTTGAATCCTCACGGTCCAAATTGACATAGGGAAAAACTCCTTCCTCCTCAATTTGAATCATTGCTGCATCAGTTGTGGCTACCAGACCAAGAGAGATGGCTTTGTGCCTCGTTCCATCCTCCATAATCACGGTCATCTCCTTTCCGACACCCGCACTTACATGGGCAGCCGTCAGAACCAGCCCTTCACTGGAAACAATAACACCACTCCCAGATCCTCCTCCAAGGTCAATGGATACTGTGGCGGCCCGTGCCTGAGGCAGAGTTTCCTGCAGAGCTTTCTGAATATTTCGGAGATCTCGAAGATTTTCCGGGGCCTCTTTTTCATTGAAATACTGCCGACCCTTCCCGGCCTCTTCAGCCGCGTAAACCAGGCAGCTGCCAAACATCAAATATACCGCAAGACGAGGAAACCAGGAACCAAGGAGACAAAGCTGTTTCATACCGGTGCCGGAATCTAGACATCAGCCTTTGGCACTTCAACGACCAAGCCCAAAAAAGACAACCCAACGGCGTGAAACTGGCCCAGGAAACCCCCTAACCTGTAGCCAACGCC
>MDTC01247543.1_pt1 | contig 11624 bp, 15 predicted proteins | sample 811181 | NCBI WGS metagenome assembly MDTC01 (sample SAMN05326644, study PRJNA326480) | marine metagenome | isolation source: seawater | place: Pacific Ocean: North | collected 2011 | reverse complement strand
TACAGTAACTTTACCTGCCATTACAGCGCCGTCTGAAAGATACCTCATACGTTGTGCTTGACGAATACGACCTTCAGGTGTAAAATCCCAATCATTGTATTTTGTTCTTACTTGATCAGCATTGATCCATACTGCACCAAGTAATTCAGCCAATGGTTCTGCAAGTGTAGTCTTACCACTGCCAGGCAATCCGCAAATCAAAATCTTCATTCTTTCTCTTTCATTACCGCACTACCTGTTTCAATAGCTTCTCGTAAAATTTCTTGCAAAACATCTCCAGCCCATAATTGTAAGTCAATATTCTCAGACGTAAGTTCAGTATTAGGCGATGATTCAACAAAGAAGTTAAAAGACATGCTGCCTTGAGCTTCTTCATTGACACTAATAGATCCAAATTGAATTACAGTTTCAGCAAATGGGCCCTCGAGAAAACGAACTAGCCAATGCTGCTCGCCGTCTCCTCCAGGTACTAGCGCATAAGTTTCGTTTTCCTTATGCGGAATCGGCGAGTACAAGGACATTATCTCTCGTTCCTCCAATGGCAAATTTGGATTGAATGTAATCTTTGAAATCGGTTTCTGCAAAGATTGGTTCCCAGAAGGAAGGTTCCAATGTATCTTTCTCTCTACATTTTGGATCGACGAGTTCTCCAGTATCTCTATCAACACGACAGTACCAACCGTTACTAGGCTTAGCAACGTAATTGCCGCCAAGAGCGACGTCGAGAAGGCCGCTATAAGACTGAACGCCGCCATCCCAAGACACGCTAATAGGTATTTTAGACTTTTCTTTGACATACCTTGACTTCTCCACATTAATAACAAAGTGGTAGCCTTTAATTTCTGTACCAACTTTGTCTTGCTGACGACCTAAGATCCAGATATTATCAGCAGAGTAATAGATTCCAGTACCACCAGAGACTACAGCTTTAGGGAATAGACCAATCTCCATGTACGTATGATTAACAGCAATCAAAGGGATATCTCGCATATTTAGATAGGGTGTGGTCATACGAAATAAACCCTTAAGAGCTTTAGCACGTGACATATCAGCAACAGACTTTTCGTTAATAGCATCTTCTAATTCTTTTTTAGATGCTACGTTGCCAACTGAGTCGATCATAATTACGACTTTGTCTTTACGTTCAATATTTTCCAACTGACCGATCAAATCAAATTTTAGTTCTTCAATATTTTTAATTGGAGTATGAAGAACTCTTGACGTGTCAATTTTATATTGTTCAAAGTAAGCTTGAGGTGAACCAAACTCTGAATCATAAAATAAGAGTACAGCATCTTTATGTTTTTTGAGATAAGCTGCTGCCATAATAAGACCGAACGAAGTCTTAAAGTGTTTTGAGGGGCCGGCAAGTACAGTAAGACCGGGTGCTAGACCGCCATCAACAGAACCAGATAGCGCCACATTGATCATAGGAACATCTGTAGCAACCATATCTTTTTCTGTAAAAAATTTTGAATCGGCAAGAATAGAAGTTTCTTTGATCTTACTATTCTTCTGAAGTTTATCCATAATACTCATATATTTCTCCTTGTAATAGCTATATTATAACACATTCTACTAGGAATGTAAATAGTTTTTTACGTCAATAGTCGATTTAAATCCAAGTTCTTGAATGTGTGTAACATCTGCTGTATTATCTTGTGCCTCACAATCATCTCCAAATCGAATGTTGATACCCGGGTTTTTAATAATTGCAAGTTCATATACCACATAACCTGTACCGGTACCAATATCATATGCTGACCGAAGCGCGGCGTCAATCAGACCTGGATCTGTAATTTTTAGCATAATACGGTCAATGGCTTGGATTACGTCATCAATATGAATGAAGTCGCGAATGTGCTTTGTAGCATATTTAAGACTACCGTCTTTAATTTTATCCATAAACATACCACGCTGTGCACCATCTCGGCCATAAACTGTAGTAAATCTTAATCCTACCTGACCAGGAAATGCAGTTTCTTCATTTACTTTCTTACTAATACCATAAGGCGATTGATGCCATGCATGAATACAAGAAGATGATGCATAGAGAAGAGGTACGTTTGCTTCATGACACATACGCTGAATACGAGTCGTTGGTATTACGTTATTAAGCCAATATGCATCTGGTTCTTCAATAGAACGTCGTACATCTGCATCTGCCGCAAGATGAATAACAAACTCGGCGCCTTCTAGTTCAAAGTTATGAATGTTTCTACCGCCGTTTTTACGATCCCATTCAATAATTGTATGACCATCACTTTCAAATTTTTCTTTTAGATTGCTGCCAATAAAGCCTCTTGATCCTGTGATTGCGATTTTCATTTGTTTTCCTTTAGAAATTTTTCTGCTGTTACCATTGAAGAGTTAATTGCTTGATGCATATCTACATAAACATACTGACCACATCTGCCAATAAATGTCATATTGTCTTCTACAATGTTTTTATACTTTTCGTAAATTTTTCTGTTTTCACCATCAACGTCTTTGACAGGATAATATCTTTCCATGTTATTGTCTTGATAATCGCATGGCTCTTCATAGGTAAGAGTAGTATATTTATCAGTGTTACCGTGGCACGGCAAATTTTTCCATTCGGTCACTCGAGTATATGGCCCATCATGAGTAAAGTTAACAGTACCTGTAGGCAATACCTTTTTCATAGGTAACGTCACATCATGGAATTTAATAGAACGATATGGCAATTCTCCGTATCTAAATTTAAAGTATTCATCAATGGGCATGCTATTAAAACAATGTGAATAGTCATCGTAAACTTTGTGTCTATCAGCCCATGAAGTATTAAGCATGACTTCAATGTTTTCATGATCGAGCATGTTCTTAATCAAATCTGTGTAACCGTTTTTTGGCAAACATTGATACTCATCATTTGGAAAATAGTATTCATTATCATCGTCTCGAACTGGTACTCTTTTTAGAATACTTGGATCTAGTTCTTCGATTGTTTTACCCCACATTTTGTAGGTATACGGTCTGAAAAATATATCTATAACATTTTCTTCGCCAACAATTTCTTTTGTTTCTTTATTAACAGGCAAAGTAACGTATTGACCGTCACTTAATTGCGCTTTGACTTTATGTTTGTAATCTACCCATTCAGTAAATTGACTTACAAAATCATATACTTTCTTATTGTTAGTATGAAACAAATGTGGTCCATATTTGTGTATACGGATTCCATATTCATTCTCATAATCATAGGCATTGCCGGCAATATGATCTCTTTTATCTATCACAACCGCTTTATGACCTGCGTCTGCAAGCATTCGCGCAATTGTAGCACCAGCAAATCCAGCACCAACTATTAAGCATTTCATAATACTCTCCCTAGTTCTTCTTGAGTTACACTCTTATCGAGCGGGTGAGTAGTATATATGGCTTCTTTTTGGGCGGCTGCCACGTCTTCAAGTTGTTTATCTGACATCATAATTACATCAGATGCTTTCAAAGAAGCAAGGTCATCATCATCATAATAGAGTACCATTTCTTTCCAGTCGCCAATAAGGATCGATCCACTGTCTGCAACCTGTAGAGGTCTTGCTCTCCACCAACCAGATCCTGCATGGAAATAACCTGGCATAAGAACACCCCATTGTTGACCGTAGATGTTAACCATTTCTGGTTCGATAACACGATCTTGACCATCTTTACGAGAACCGTATTTCTTTAATGGCCAATCACCAATGTTCTGTGCTTTCAACCACTTCTTTGTTTTGTCTTGAATCAGACCAGCAAAGTTAAATACCTTTTGCTTTTCTTCGAAGAGTGAATTGAAATTAGAGGAAAGATTAATATGATATGGATTTGGATTAAAAGAAAACATAAGTTCTTTTGGATAGTCAATTAGCAAACTAAGATTACCGCCAGCAAAAGCACTAATCAACATTTTGTTTTTCTTAGATTTTACAATCTCAATACCACTTAGCAATTGCTTTTGATAATCTTCAATATTATCTGGTACATGTTTATGACCATCTTTGACGTATGGCCTAAAAAGCTTTTCAGGATCTTCGAGTGCAGTTAAACCCTTGTAGATACTATCTGTTTGCCAATCATCAAAAGCAAGAATACATTCCGGATATTCATTGATTAGCCACAACCCATTATAAACAAATCCTGCAAAACCGGATGGGTTATGGATGTAACAAATGATTCTATCATATTCAGATAGATCTTCACCGATTGTAACAATACGTTGTTCTACCGTATGACCCATGTCTCGTAGACATGCAATCAAAGAAAGGTGAGATGGCATAACCTTCAGTTGAGAAGTTTTGTAAAAGTTCTCAGTACACTGTTGCTTATTCATGCCAGTAATCAATATTTTCATAATATAGTGTTCTCCTGATTTATAAGTATATTATAAACTAAACGAAGTAAAAAGTAAACAGTTATTTTGCATAATATTATTACTAATTACCATGTAGTTCTGAAATGTTATATCTCAGTTTTAAACTACATGGTAATTATGTTTTAGCATTTATACGTAGTCTGAGCCAGACGTACGCGGGCAAGCTAAGGTGTATAGTTATTCATCCTATGCACCCAGCTGCATGTCTGGGCATATGCTTATTTCTTTAAATCATATATTCGTTGTTCTTCTGGGCTGGTAGCATATGCTGTGTATGCCATATCAGTTTCAAGTGTTTTAATTCTATCTTTAAGTTCTTCAATTTCTTTTGTAAGTCGCATATTGGTATATTCCGTGTTAACGCCGATACCTTCTTCGCGAAGAAGCCGCTTCATGTAATCTTCATGACGTTCTTGAACTTGTGACATTTATAAACTCCCAATTTATTTTTGCTTGATCAAACATACTTGCGGTTGTCTTCCAAGATTCTATCCACTTAGACGGAATATTCTGTTCTTTCATGACAACTCTTTTAATGCCGACCTGTATTACACCCTTTGCGCAGTCGGAACAGACTGGCAAGCCAGTTACATATAGCGTGGCGCCATCTAAAGAAACACCGTTATATGTAGCATTATATATGACATTCATTTCTGCATGAACGACATACTTATATTTAGTCTCACGATCTTCATAATATGATACTCTATCCTCAACTCCACGTGGAAAGCCGTTGTAACCTTGAGCCAATACTTGCCCTTTGGTTCCAACAGCAATTGCGCCAATTTGAGTTGAAGGATCTTTTGACCAAGAAGCAATGTTCTCGGCTAATTGAAGATATCTAATATCCCATTTACTTGACAAGATTAAAATGCCTTTCGTAAACGTGGAGGTTTTGTACTTGCCAAGTAATAAATCCTGGTTGAATACCAAGATCTTTGGCAAGTGTAGTTAAAACATATTGCTGCCAAGCATAGTCATTTTTGTATCCATACACGACATCGTTTGACCGCATTTGGACCACTGACTGTAGTTCATCATTGCGAATATAATAAGTGACAGCATTAGTGCATATAAAATCACTTTTACCATTTTCATTATACTCTGTCCATATAGACGGCCTTTGATAAATCATTGATGCTCTACGAGAATCAGGGTTTTCAAGTAATTCTGTTAGCACATTATCGTACTGTCTATAATATATATCACTGAAAATCAAATAACCGTAATTAGAATTTATGTTCCCATGATTGTCAGCAGCGTATTGCCATGCTTCAGGAGGAGCAGTCCCCCTGTCATAAATATCATGAATGTTAGTAGAAGCAGAAATATACCAATCAATTTCTCGATTAATGTATTCTTGGTTTGGAGTTCCAAAGATTGCGGGTTCGTCTGCGATAAATGAAGCGCCAAGTAGTTCGATCGTATTTTGGCCGGTTTTGTCTGTTGTAAAGGCTCCGTCATTTAATTCTCCAATAAAATGTTTTCTAATATCATTTACTGTTTGCATTTGCATTTGCCACTCTTCCCCTTAGATCGCTCGATGAAAACCTGTGATCTCTCTTATTGAAATATAATTCAATGCCACGATTACGACATTCATCTTTACCGGTGAAATCTTTTTGTCTGTATTCTTCACCGAGTATCCGTATGTCAATTGGATACATGTTTATTATATCAAGTAAATCAGCTTCTGTACAATAAATAATTACTTCATCAACATATTTTACTGCAGAAAGTTGTGCCTGTCTTTCTACGATAGTTTGAACAGGTGCATTCTTTTCAGCACGATCTAAAGTTGGATCTACTTGAAGTGCGCAAATAAGATAATCACATTGAGCCTTTGCTTCACGAAGCATAGTAATATGACCAGCATGAAGTAAGTCAAATGTTGATGCAGTAAATCCTACTTTCAATGTGTTCTCCGTCCATCAAATACACATACAAAATAGCAGCCTTTTGGACCAGCATGTACGCGATGAAACACACCATCTTCAATAAGAACTACGTCACCTTGCATAACACTTATGCTTTCATCATCAAGTTCCATCTTACCAGAACCATCAACAAAATAGTAAACCTCTTCTTGACCTTTATGACTGTGACCAGAAGTACTCATCTTTGCGTTAAGTTTAGTTGAACTTACAACTAGATTATTAAGCGTCTTATTATCTGTAACAACATAACGCTCATCTTCTTTGACGACTTCTCCGCCAATATTACGAATCGATAGTCTCATCTAGGGTCACCTCAAATTTTGCTGGTCGGTTTAACATATCACGAGTACCATCTTGGCCTTCAATACCTTGATTCATATAAGCGGAAAAGAAGGAAGCATAGTTAGCAAGATCAACACATGAATCTTCGAGTGATTCAAAGTTTTGTTCATAGTCAGGATCATGTTCCATAGCTTCGAGTACAGACTGCATACGAAGAACTTTAGCATACATTGTATCAAGTAGAGTAGCACAACCGCGCGGATAGTAATCCGCTTGCTTTACACGTGAATTGGGATTTTGATAATCATTAGATTTTTTAACTTGTATTTCAGCACATCGCTGAAGAAATTTAAGAGATTCTTTCATTTATTACTCCATTTTATAGATCTATTATATACTATTTTTCCATAAAAGTAAATAGTTTTTTTACATATTTTTGTATACGTATTCGAGAGCACGATCTGCTTCTTTATCGAGTGGACGATTCTTATACCAATTACCAGTTTCCATATCAAGCTCTTGACACATCTTAGCAATTTCATTTGATGTAATAGGATATTTACGTTTTACCGCATTGCCAGCAACTGCAACCATAATTTGATACATCTTATGATACCAACCAGTATTATTTATGAGTCTGTATTCCGCTTCGAGTTTACGAGGGAAGAAGGGACAGTCACGATAGGACGTCCACACCACGTGAGTGTTATCCATTTGTCCTTTTCTATGTTCAATGATTTGTTTTTGTAATCCATCTGGGAGTCTGTCGAAGAAGTTATTGAGGTTGGCTTTTTCGGCATATGGATGTTTCCTCATAAGATCTGTAGGATCAAGTGGGTCGCCATCATGACTGAAAATAAAGTTGAAAGCGCCAGAATATTTCGCAGGGATGTAGTACATGCGTGATAAGTCTTTAGTTTGGATGTCACCCAGTTCTCCGAGTTCTGTGTTAAGAGAATGCCAGAAATGTCTGATTCTGTCACTTCCAAGTCGTTCTCGCAAAGGGAACACCATTCTGAACTTAGGCGAATCCAGTGTACTGCTAGCAGTGCTATAGCAGACGAAGCGATAACTAGAAAAACGATTACATAAGTCATCTTGCAAATCTCCGTTAGGTTTGTATTCATCAACATCTACGCAACACCAGCCTGCCCAATCGATAACATTTGCATTTGCTCGAGTGGTGTCAGGCTGGTAAGTTGCTGGAGATATGAGTACAGCATCTTTCTTAGATTTTTTTTCTATCTCAGATAATTTATAAAGAAACTTTTCGAACGCATCAAAATTATCAAGGTCTAAACCTTTATCAGTTTTATTATCAAATATTGAATTAAATACTGTTAGTGAGATATCCATAGTTTCCACCGTGCTCTGGACCTTTCCAACCTTCAGGCTTGATGAGATCTGGTAGTCCGAGTGGGTTAGGACGTGACTCTTTAACTCCTGGTTCTTTAGACATATTTGCATCATGTATCTCATCCCATGCTTTGTAAGCATCAATTCCAAACGCATCTAGTGTGCCGATAGCGACAACACATAAATCAATTAAACCGTCAACGATTTCTTCAGGATCTTTTTCATTAACAGCTTTAGCAGTTTCACTTAATTCTTCTTGTAAGAATTTAATTCTAAACTCAAGAAACTTCTGTAGTTTTTCTTTATCACCAGCCACAAGCTGTTCTGACATCCACTTATGCACACCAAATTTTCGGTGCATATCATTAATATCTTGTACCCAATTTTCTGACATTTAAATCTCCATTTTGTATATTATAACACATATTATAACGAATGTACACAACTTTATCCAAAGAAAGCTTCTAACGTTGCTTGCTCTTCTGCATTCCAACCGACTGCATTAAGAATTAATTTAAGAGGATCGAGAAACGTTTTTTCAAATTGTTTGTCATAATCGATATATTGATCTAATTTGAATTCTCGTGGTAAACCTACAACAGGAAAAGATACAACGTTCTCTTTGAGATGGTTCGGTAATCGCAGATAGAGAAACTTTATCTTATCACCATTACTAATAGACTCATACTTATTTGTGAGCTTACTTTCTTTAAGAATGTTATTATAAAGTATAGCACCACGTGCATGAATAGGAGTGCCTTTCTTGTAGACTAGTTTCTTATCTTGCCATTCTGTAAGATTAGTTACACCACGCGGAAAGGCAACTTCTTCTGCAGGAAGTTGTTTAAATTCTTGTTTGAACTTTAGGATATATTGCTGTACATCTTCTTCTGTACCAGAAATAATAACTTTGAATATCTCTTTGAACTTAGCACGACATATTGTAGGTGTAGAAGACTTGATTGCTTCAATACCCATAATCTTAAGTTTAGGTTCTTCGTACTGCACGCCTTCAGAGTTGTGCACATTCAAAATATATCTTTTCTTTGCAGTCCAGATACCACGATCAGCGATCACCTCGCGTTCCATCACCATACGATTTTCAAAACAATTCATATCTTTGAAGAGTTTTTCCATCGCATTGTCGAGGATTTTTTGGAAGTGATTCTGACACGATTCATCAAGGAACTTTACAGGTTCTTTTGGCTGAAACTTCTGTACAAACTTTGAGAAGTTAACATAGATTGAATCTGTATCGATAGCAATTACAAAATCATCTTGAGTTCCGAGTAGTTTATTCATTTCATCATTTACTACTTTTTCACAGGTCTTAATGACATGTTGGCCGGTAAGAGTAATACCTTCTGCAACTCGAAGGTCGAAATAACGAAACCACTTATTACCCATAGCACCGAACAGAGAGTTCATTAGGATCTTAATTGCCATTTGTCTATTGTTTAATGAAGCAATTTGTTTTTCGATCTCAATACTTGTACCTTCTTTCTGTTGTTTCTTTTGCCATTCAATCATTTCTTTCTTAGCAGTTTTACGATCATCGTAGTACTGCTTAACAAGCATAGGGAATACACCTTCGCGATTGTTATTAAATGATACGCCAGCTTTTGCCGAACGAGATAGATTATCTCCATTCATTACAATAGTTTCAGGCGACATATTCCATTGCGCAATAATATTTGGATACAAAGAATTCAAATCAAAGGAAACTACCCAGTCGTGTGCACCGACTTGTGGTTCTTTTACATAGCCACCTTCGAACTTAGTATATGCGCCTTCACGATCACGGCGGTCAGGTGGACCGGGAATTATAACTTTTCTTTTTGACAGTTCGCGATACACAATAGAATCCCATATTGCCGTAGTACCAAACGTATCGCCATAATTAACACCAGCTTTATAGGCCATCGTAAAGACAAGATTCAATAGATCAAGTTTAGTGTCAAGCTTTTCTACAAGTTCAACATCTTTAATATTATAATCAATATAGAGTTGATAGTCATCTTTGTAGAGATTACGCAAGCTGCCATGTTCTTCATATGACATCTTACTTTCGCCAAGCACGACATGTGAGATATGATTAAGTGAATAAGATTCTTGAGGACCGTAGCTATAGCCAAACTTTTGGAAAAGATCCATGTAATCAAGCTGTGAAATACCTGCAATTTGATAGGTATTCATAGTCTTCATTTTAAACGCTACAGATTTGGTACGAATAGCCCAGTCTCTAAATTGTTTATGCCATGGTGAAAGCATACGAGCAATATGTTCACCGAATAAGTGTTTCATACGATTAACAAGATATGGAATATCAAAGCCGCGGACATTCCAGCCTGTAATTACTTCAGGATACGTCGACGTCCAGTATGCCATAAATGATTCAAGTAAAGCATATTCATCTTCGCAGCGAATATAGTGAATATTAAGATGCGTGTGCGGTGATTTTTGTTTGTCATACTCACCGCAGCCCCATACACGATACACTTTTTCAATTGAAGACTTTAAAGCAATAGCAGTTACAGGCCATTGCGCGTCATCGGGATTAGGAAATCCATCTTCTGAATGAACCTCAATATCCATAAAGACGGTGTTAATAAAAGAAGCATTTACTTCGGGTTCTTTAGGGAATTTTTTCTGTATGAACTGCCAAATAATTCTATCTTGACCGTACCATTTAAAGCTATCTACATTTTCATACTTTTTGATAAAGTCTTTCATTTCATTATAGTTATGAAAATATATAGGCTCTACATAATTGCCATCAAGAGCTCGCCATTCAGTTTGACTTTTTGAAGGTACATACAGCACTGGTCGATAGTCATTACCTCTATCGAGACCAAGTTTATATTCTAAAGTTTGCGGAACACCTTGATGGTTATATCCGCGATATAATATTTTATTTCCACAACGATCTACATTCGTATAAAAAGACATACAACCTCCAACAACATAATATATTATACACTAGTTTCAACGGATTGTACACTGTTTTTATGCGATTGCTCTCATTCTTTCTACAAGTCGATCTGCACGATTAGTTACCTGACGGTACCATGCGCTATCTACCATTTCGTCAGCAGCAGCATTCCAATCTTGAGCATCTACTCCGCGTTTCATTCCTTTAAATTTAGAAAGACGTGGACGACCCATATTAAACATCATATTGGCTACAATTTGTTGGACTTCTTCTGGCAAGTCGTAATAGTCTGGATAGAGGGTTTCGCAGTCAGACAATACAATTTCGACGTCTCGTTCAAAACACTCGTTGACTCGCTCTTCGCTGACAGGAGTTCCAATCGGCTCTTCGTATTCTTGATCTGATTCCAAGACCAGATGCCCAATACCAAAAGTAGGCAAATCCAGATGATCGAGGTAGATTTCATATTTTACACCTTCATCTATTTTTAGCTGTTCTCTTAAATTGTCAATATTCATTATGTATTCTCCTTTGTAAATGAATCTGGTAAATCTATAATAGGTAACTCACAATCACATTTATTACAAACATCATTTATGCATGTCATACATTCAGTTGTTAAACAATGGCATCTACAGCCACAATTTTTACAATGTCTAGGTGCTCCTTGCATATTACCTCCTATATTGAAAGGGAACAGCGTGAGCCGTTCCCCTTTATTTATATTTGTGCTTTCTTCTTT
>MDTC01045282.1_pt1 | contig 11625 bp, 13 predicted proteins | sample 811181 | NCBI WGS metagenome assembly MDTC01 (sample SAMN05326644, study PRJNA326480) | marine metagenome | isolation source: seawater | place: Pacific Ocean: North | collected 2011 | reverse complement strand
GTCGCATCCCGCCCCATCGGGCGCTGTTCACCAACCGGGTGGTTGGTTAGGATTCGGGTATTCCACAGGCCAGGAGGACCCACCATGACCACCGAATCCGTCGCGCCCGTCGAGGTGTCCAGTACGACGACCGACATTCCGGCAACGGTGCGCCGCCTACGGCAGACCTTCGCCACCGGGCGCACCCGCAGCGTGGAATGGCGTAAGGGCCAGCTGCGCGCGCTGGAGCGGCTGATGACCGAGAACGAGACGGCGATCGCCGACGCGCTCGACAAGGACCTGGGCCGCTCACCTTTCGAGGCGTGGTTGGCCGACGTGGCCAGCACCGCCGGAGAGGCCACCTTCGCCGCCAAGAACGTCGGCAAGTGGATGAAGCGTCGGCACCGGCTGCTCGAGATGTCCCAGCTGCCCGGCCGGGGCTGGGTGGAACACGAACCGTACGGCACCGTGCTGATCATCGGCGCGTGGAACTTCCCGTTCGCGCTCACCCTCGGCCCGGCCGTCGGGGCCATCGCCGCGGGCAACACCGTGGTGCTCAAGCCCTCCGAGGTCGCCCCGGCGTCGGCGGCGCTGATGGCCGAGCTGGTGCCGCGCTACCTCGACAAGGACGCCATCGCCGTCATCGAGGGTGACGGCGCGGTCAGCCAGGAGCTCATCGCCCAGGGCTTCGACCACCTGCTGTTCACCGGCGGCACCGAGATCGGCCGCAAGGTCTACGAGAGCGCCGCGGCGCATCTGACCCCGGTGACGCTGGAGCTCGGCGGCAAGAGCCCGGTGATCGTGTCTGCCGACGCCGACGTCGAGGTCGCCGCCAAGCGCATCGCCTGGACCAAGCTGATCAACTCCGGGCAGATCTGCATCGCCCCGGACTACGTGATCGCCGAGGCGCCCATCCGCGACCAGCTGGTCGACCGGATCCGCGCGGCCGTGCAGGAATTCGAGGCCGGCAACGCCGCGGGCAAGAAGGTCGTCAACGAACGCCACTTCAACCGGCTGACCACCGCGCTGGCCGCCACCAAGGGGCAGATCGCCGTCGGCGGCGGCTCCGATCCCGCGGGGCTGAAGATCCAGCCCACGGTGGTGGTGGACCCGGATCCGGCCGAACCTTTGATGACCGACGAGATCTTCGGCCCCATTCTGCCGATCGTGACCGTGCAATCCCTCACCGAGGCAATCGATTTCGTCAACGCCCGACCCAAGCCGCTGGCGGCCTACCTGTTCACCAAGACCAAGGCGGTGCGCGAGCGCGTGATCAGGGAGGTGCCCGCCGGCGGAATGGTCATCAACCACCTGCTGTTCCACTTCGCCACCCACAAGCTGCCGTTCGGCGGCGTGGGGCCGTCCGGGCTGGGCGCCTACCACGGCAAGTTCGGGTTCGAGGAGTTCAGCCACCGCAAGTCGGTCATGACCAAACCAACCCGACCCGACATCGCCGCCTTCATCTACCCCCCGTATACAGAGAAGGCGTGGAAGCTGGCGCGCAAGCTCTTCTGACCCGCGCCGGCTCGGACCTTTTCAGAGAGGAAGATCAGTGCCAGGAGTGCAGGATCGTGTCATCGTCGTCACGGGCGCCGGCGGCGGACTGGGGCGCGAGTACGCGCTGACGCTCGCCAAGGAGGGCGCCAGCGTCGTCGTCAACGACCTCGGTGGCGCGCGGGACGGCACGGGCGCCGGCCACAACATGGCCGACGAGGTGGTCAAGGAGATCAAGGACGCCGGCGGTCGCGCGGTCGCGAACTACGACTCCGTCGCCGAGCCCGAGGGCGCGGCGAACATCATCAAGACCGCCGTCGACGAGTTCGGCAAGGTCGACGGTGTGGTCAGCAACGCCGGCATCCTGCGCGACGGCACCTTCCACAAAATGGAGTTCGCCAACTGGGACGCAGTGCTCAAGGTGCACCTCTACGGCGGATACAACGTGATCCGTGCGGCGTGGCCGCACTTCCGCGAGAACGGTTTCGGCCGCGTCGTGGTCGCCACCTCGACCAGCGGGCTGTTCGGCAACTTCGGGCAGGCCAACTACGGGGCCGCCAAGCTCGGCCTGGTCGGACTGATCAACACGCTGGCCCAGGAAGGCGCCAAGTACGACATCAAGGCCAACGCCGTCGCCCCGATCGCGGCCACCCGCATGACGCAGGACATCCTGCCGCCCGAGGTGTTCGAGAAGCTCACCCCCGAGTACGTCGCCCCCGTGGTGGCCTACCTGTGCACCGAGGAGATGCCCGAGACGGCGTCGGTGTTCATCGTCGGCGGCGGCAAGGTCCAGCGGGTCGCGCTGTTCCAGAACAGCGGCGTCACGTTCACCGAGGTGCCTTCGGTGGACGACATCGCCGGTCGGTGGGACGAGATCGCAGACCTGTCGGCGGCCGAGCGCGCCACCTTCAGCCTGGGCTGATACCTGCATGAAAGCGCTTGTCGCGCAGGAGCTGTCAGGACCGGCCGGGTTGGTCTACACCGACGTCCCGGATCCGGCGAACCCGGACCAGGTGATCATCGACGTCGGTGCGGCCGGCGTGTGTTTCCCGGACCTGCTGCTCCTGCGCGGTGAGTACCAGATGCGCCTCGATCCACCCTTCGTGCCCGGCATGGAGGTCGCCGGCGTAGTACGGTCCGCCCCGCAGAGTTCCGGTTTCACGGCCGGCCAACGGGTTTCGGCGTTCACGATGCTCGGTGGCTACGCCGAGCAGGTCGGCGTCGCGCCCGACGCGGTGGTACCCACTCCCGCCGACATCGACGACGCGTCGGCGGCCTCGCTGCTGGGGAACTACTACACCATGCAGTTCGCGCTGCAGCGCCGCGGCGCGCTGCACCCCGGCGAGACGGTGCTGGTGCTGGGCTCCGCCGGCGGGGTCGGCACCGCTGCCGTGCAGATCGCCAAAGCGATGGGCGCCAACGTCATCGCGATGGTGCACCGGCCCGGGGCTGTCGATTTCGTGGAGTCGCTCGGCGCCGACGCGGTGCTCCCGCTGACCGACGGCTGGCGCGACGCCGTGCTGGCCCACACCGGCGGACGCGGGGTGGACATGGTCGTCGACCCGGTCGGCGGCCCCGCCTTCGACGACGCGATCCGGGTGCTGGCCACCGAGGGCCGGCTGCTGGTCATCGGGTTCGCCGCCGGCGGCATCCCCACCGTGAAGGTCAACCGGCTGCTGTTGCGCAACGTCGGGGTCCTCGGCGTCGGCTGGGGAGAGTTCGTCAACCGAACTCCGGGCGCGCAGGCCGAGGTGGGCGCGGCGCTCGGGAAGCTTGTCGAGGCCGGGTTGCGACCACCGCCGCCGGTGCGGTGCCCGCTGGCGGAGGGCGCCGCGGCGCTGCAGCGGCTGGCCGACGGCGCCGTGCACGGAAAGCTTGTGCTGCAGCCGTGACGAGCCCCCGGGTGCTCGCCTTCGACGTGTTCGGCACCGTCGTCGACTGGCACTCCAGCGTCACCCGCGAACTCGCGGCGTTCGGTGAGCGCCACGGTGTGCACGCCGACTGGGCCCGCTTCGCCACCGACTGGCGGGCGGGTTACGTGCCGGCGATGGATCGGGTCCGCCACGGCGAGCGGCCCTGGACCCGGCTGGACACGCTGCACCGCGAACGTCTGCTCGAGTTGCTCGACTCGGCCGGCATCAGTGCCGGGGATGCCGACATCGACCATCTCAACCGGGCGTGGCACCGCCTCGATCCGTGGCCCGACGCGGTCGCCGGACTCACCCGGCTCAAGAGCACGTTCACGATCACCACGTTGTCCAACGGCAACGTCTCACTGCTGACCGACATGGCCAAGCACGCCCGTCTGCCGTGGGACTGCGTGCTGTCGGCCGAGCTGTTCGGCCACTACAAACCCGACCCCGAGGCATACCTCGGTTGCGCCGACCTGCTCGACGTGTCACCCGGCGAGGTGATGCTCGTCGCGGCGCACCCCGCCGACCTGCGCGCCGCCCGCGCCGTCGGGCTAGGCACCGGGTTCGTCTACCGACCCGCCGAACAGGGCCCGGGACGAATCGCGCGACGGCCCCCCGACGGCGAATTCGATGTCCACGCAGAGGATTTCCTCGACCTCGCCGACCAGCTGGGCTGTCCGCCGGGCGAGTAGCGTGGACGGCGTGACTGCGACACTCCCGCCCGCGCTGGCCGCGGCGCAGAAGCTGCTGGCCGACCCGCCCGCCGACCCGGACATCAGCCGGGGCTACCTGGACCTGCTGGGCGCCCAGATCACCGACGTACCCGAGAACACCGGCCTGATCCAGGCGTTGTGGGCGTCGCCGATCGGGTCACTGCTCTACGACAACGCCCAAACCGTCGCCCGGCGCCTCCTGACCGCCTGGCACCAGCCCACCGAATGGCTCGACCTGCCGTCCGGCGGCGTCGCCCTCGACGTCGGCTGCGGGCCCGGCAATGTCACCGCCGCGCTGGGCCGCGCCGTCGGGCCCGCCGGGCTGGCGCTCGGCGTGGACATCTCCGAACCGATGCTGGCCCGCGCGGCGTCCGCCGAGGCCGGACCCAACGTCGGATTCCTGCGGGCAGACGCACAACGGCTCCCCCTGCGCGACGCGTCGGTCGATGCCGTCACGTCCATCGCGATGCTGCAGTTGATCCCCGACCCGGCCACCGCGATCGCCGAGATGGTGCGGGTGCTGCGGCCGGGCCGGCGCATCGCGGTGATGGTGCCCACCGCGGGGCGCGCCGCCAGCCTGATCCGGCTGCTGCCCAACGGCGGCGCCCACGCGTTCGGCGACGACGAACTCGCCGACACCTTCGAGAGCCTCGGACTGAGCAGCGTGCGCGCCAAGAACACCGGCACCATCCAGTGGGTGCGCGGCGTCAAGGCCGCATGACCCACCGTCGCCGCCCGGCTGAGCCAGTAGGCTCGCGGCCGTGAGCACCGGCGGCCTCGCCCTCGTCGCGCTGGCGATTGCCGTCGGCCTGGTCGGCATCATCGTGCCGATCCTGCCCGGCGGGCTGCTGGTGATCGGAGCCATCGGCGTGTGGGCGTTCGTCGAGGGCAACGCGATCGCCTGGGTGACCTTCGCCGTCGCGGCCGCGGTGTACCTCGCCGCCGAGGTCATCAAATACACCTGGCCGGTCAAGCGGATGCGGCAGGCTCAGGTGCGCACCTCGGTACTGGTTGCCGGGGCGCTGGCCGGCATCGTCGGCTTCTTCGTCATCCCGGTGATCGGACTCGTGATCGGCTTCGTCGCCGGCGTATTCGCCGCGGAGGTCGTGCTGCGCCCCGACCTGCGACGGGCCTGGGCCTCGACCGTGCACGCCCTCCAGGGGGTCGCGCTGTCGGTCGGCGTCGAGCTGGCCGGTGCCCTGCTGGCGACGATGGTCTGGGTGATCGGCGTCGTGCTGACGGTCTGACGGGTCAGTCGCGCAACGCGGCGCGCAGCCGTGCCAGGTCCTGGTCGGTGACACCGGCGGCCTCCAGGAAGCCGCGAAGCGAGCCGAACTCGTCGTCCAGCGTGCGCCGTGCCATGTCGAGATACTGGTCGCGCACCCCGAGGACCGCGTCGGTCAGCCGGGCCTCGGCCAGTTCGAGGATCTCGGGCGCTTCCGCGGCGCGCTCCCGGATCGTGGCCAGGATGCTCTCCCGCAGCTGGGGCACCGCGACGTTGCTCTGCAGATAGTCGGCCATGATCGCGTCGCGGTCCACCCCGGCGGCCTCCAGCACCACCGCGGTGGTGAACCCGGTGCGGTCCTTGCCCGCGAAACAATGGGCGAGCACCCGGCGGTCCGAGCCGAGCAGCTGCACCACGCGATAGACGGCCGTGCGCGCCAGCGGGGCGGCGGCGATGCGTCCGTACTCCTCGGTCATGTACTGGGCGGCGGCGTCCGCGACGGACATACCCTCGGGTTTGTCGGTCATCATCCGCTGGAAGGCGTGCTCGTGCGGCGCCTCCCCATCGGTGGCGGCGGTCTCGACGAACGGCAGGTGGTGGATGTCCACCCCCGGCGGCACCAGTCCGGCGCCGTGGCGCTCCAGCTCGCGCAGCGTGCGCAGGTCCGCGACGTCGGTGACGCCGTAGGCAGTCATGGCGCCGCGGCCGGCCTCGTCGAGCTTGGACAGCTCACTGGCCCGGAAGAACCGGCCGGGTGCGATCCCGGTGTGCTCGGCGACGTCACGGAAGTTCCAGGCCCCCGACAGTTCCTGGCCGCTCGAGACCCGACCGTTCGCCACTAGTTCGTCACCGCCGCCGGACCTGATTGGCGGCTCGCCGCCGTATCCGATTGGCGGCTCGCCGCCGTGCAGGCCGCCGCCAGAGCGGACTTCTCCCGCCCCAGCTCCGCTCGCGCGATCGTGCGCATGTGCACCTCGTCGGGCCCGTCGAACAGCCGCATCGCCCGGTGCCAGCTGTACAGCCGCGCCAGCGGCACGTCGTCGGACACCCCCGCCCCGCCGTGCACCTGGATGGCCCGATCGATGACGTCACACGCCATCTGCGGCGCGACGGCCTTGATCTGGGCCACCAGCAGCTGCGCGTCCTTGCTCTTGTTGCCGTGCTGGTCGATGGTCCATGCCGCCTTGTGGCACAGCAGCCGGGTCTGTTCGATCTCGTTGCGGGACTTGGCAATCGCCTCGCGGACCACGCCCTGCTCCGAGAGCGGCTTACCGAACGCGATCCGGTTCTGCACCCGGTCGACCATCAGCGCCAACGCCCGCTCGGCGGCGCCGATCGCCCGCATGCAGTGGTGGATGCGGCCGGGGCCCAACCGCGCCTGGGCGATCGCGAATCCGCTGCCCTCCTCGTCGAGCAGGTTCGACACCGGCACGCGCACGTTCTCGAACACGATCTCGCAATGGCCGTGCTGATCCTGCCAACCGAACACCGGCAACGAGCGTTGGATGTCCACACCCGGGGTTTCCACGGGCACCAGAATCATCGACTGCTGACGGTGGCTGGGGCCGTCGGGATTGGTGCGACCCATGACGATCAGGATCTTGCAGCGCGGGTCCGCCGCCCCGGTGATCCACCACTTGCGGCCGTTGATGACGTAGTCATCGCCGTCGCGCTCAATAGTTGTTTCGATGTTGCGGGCATCGCTGGAGGCCACGGCGGGCTCGGTCATCGCAAAGGCACTGCGAATCTCGCCCGCCAACAGCGGTTCCAACCACTGCGCGCGCTGCTCCTCGGTGGCGAACAGGTGCAGTGTCTCCATGTTGCCGGTGTCCGGCGCCGCGCAGTTGGTGACCTCGGGGGCGATCTCCATGCTCCAGCCGGTCAGCTCCGCCAGCGGGGCGTACTCCAGGTTGGACAGCCCCGACTCGTCCGGCAGGAACAGGTTCCACAGGCCCCGCTCCTTGGCCAGCGCCTTGAGCTCCTCCACGACCGGCGGCACGGTGTGGTCGTCGGGGCCCGCCTCAGCGCGGTAGCGGTGATAGGCCTCCTCGGCCGGGAAGACGAACTCGGTCATGAAGTCGGTCAACCGCCGGTGGTAGTCGGCCGCCTTGGCTGACATCGCGAAGTCCATGACCGCCACGATATGACACCTGAAAAAGCGCCATCCTGCGAGTAGTCGTCTCGCGGGGCAACGTCCAGCCAACCCTCAGCGTAGGGAGCCCGCGGACGGGTTACCCGACAATAGGGGCTCGGCGAGGCCGGCGCTGACGACACGGACCGAGAACGAAAGCGGAGAACACATGTGGCCTGCATCGTGGACCAACGGCTACCAGAACGCGCCCGCCCAACACCTCGACCAGGTGCGCACGCTCCACCTGGCCGAGGGCACGTTGATGGCGCTGCTCCGCTGCCGCGACAAGGCCGCGATGGACGACCTCGTCGAGGCTGCTCGTAGCGCATGCCTGTCGCCGTACGCCGTGGCCGCCGCGCTGGTGTCGGTCATCGCCGGGGACAGCGCCCCCGACTCCGAGGACCCGGCCCACGTTCTGGTCCGACAGCGCTGGGGCGCGCTGCTCGGGCTGTGACACTCTGCGGTCAGTACCGCAGCGTGTCCGACGGTATGCACCCGTACGTCTGCCGGTACATCGCCGCGAACCGACCGGTGTGCGCGAACCCCCAGCGGGCAGCGACCTGCTGCACGGTGGTTTCGGTGGGGTCGGCGTCGACCAGCTCGTGGTGCGCGTGGTCGAGGCGCACCCGTCGCAGGTACGCCATCGGCGTCATCTCCAGATGCCGCTTGAACATGTACTGCAGCGCGCGGGGAGTGATGTGCACGCAGGCGGCGACGTCGGACAACACGATCGGCGAATCGGCGTTCTCCTCGATGAATGCGATCGCGCGCTTCAGTAGCAGCGGCCGGGTGTCGGTCTCGTTCAGCGCGGCGCCGTCGGAGTCGGACGCCGTGGTGGGGAAGGCCGACAGGACCGCGCCCGCGAGCATCGCCGCGGTCGTCGAGGCCACCAGCCTGGTGACGGGAGTCCCGTCGGACGCCAGAGAGCGGACATAGTCGAGAGTGGCGCGGACGTGCCGCTCGGCCTCCTGGGACACCGGTCGGTGCCCGAGCAGCTGCACCCGTTCGCCGTCCAGGCCGGCCAGCCGGTCGAGCAGATCGACGTCGAAAAGCGTCAGGTCGTAACTGGCGTTGCACACCCGACCGGAGTACGGCAACTCAGGCTGACAGAACAACGCCACCTCGCCGGGAGCGAGCACGTCGCGTCTGCGGCCGGGGACATCCTCCTCGATCGTGCCGGTGTGAACCTGGGTCAGGCAGATGCGGTGCATCGGCGCCGCGTCGTAGGTCATGTGGAACCGGACGTCCAGCCGATCCATGTTGATGGGGCCGTACCGCTGCCGCTCGACGTGCGTCGACGGTGAGTCCCCCCGATCAGGCGTGATCGTCGTCTTCGAGTAGGCGCGGGTGAGGAAGTCCTGGGTGGCAGCCAGATCGTCACTGTCGAACACAAGGCCGGCCGTAGAACCGGTCTGATGTCGGCGGGAACCCCCGGAACAGGTTCCGGACCGCCGTCGTTGATCGGCCGGCGCACCCTCCAGCAACACCGACGCATAGTCATCGAACATCACAAACCCCGCATCCGCGGCGGCGTGGTGGGGCGCTCGGCTTGACCCCTGGCTGTGACGAGCCTACCCATCGCGCGGCGGTCTCAATCGAGGTCGCGAAGGGGCCATTCGCTCTGCGGGGCCACCTGATAGTCCGATAAGCGAAAACATCGCGATCCGGAAAGCGAAGTACCTCGTCAGCGTTTCGTGAATGGTCTTGACGCCGAATGTATTCGGACGGCTGCGGCGTTGTGGCGTGGATGGCGCGATGGCCTACCGTTGGGAGAACGGCCTGCCGCCTGACATAGTTGGCGCAGGTCAGCTGGGCGCCCGGACATCTGGCCGGTGACTTAGGACGTCGCGGTGAACAGATCGGGCGCCTACGAGAGGGGCCGACGTGCCCAATGACCACAAAGATTCGGCAGAGACGACATCGCCGGTGACGGATTCGCTGCCAGAATCGATCGACAAACAGCACATCACGTGGCACGGCGAGCGGCGCCACCTCTACGAGGTCGCCGAAATGGTCGACAGCATGCAGCGGCGCGGCGAAGACCAGTTCGAAGCGGTGATGCGGGAGATCACCGCGACGACCGTAGAGTCCGTTCCCGGCGCTCAGTACGCCTGTGTCACGACGGTCGAAGACAATCGCACGGTCTCTTCGCTGGCCGCGACGCACCAGTACCCCATCATGCTCGACGACGTGCAGCGCGACGTCGACGAAGGCCCCTGCCTGTCGGCGGCGTGGGAGCACGACATGGTGGCGATCGAAGATCTCAGCACCGAAACACGCTGGCCCCGGTTACCGGGATGCCGCGCTGCCGCTGACGCCGATCCGGTCGATTCTGTCGTTCCGGTTGTTCAGCGACGGGAAGGGCTTGGCCGCGCTCAACCTTTATGCCGAAGGTGCCCACAAGTTCGACGAGGAGTCGGTCGAGCTCGGCCTGATCTTCGCCGCCCACACCTCGGTGGCGTGGAACACGATGCGCCGCACGGAGCAGTTCCGCAGCGCCCTGGCCAGCCGGGACCTCATCGGTCAGGCCAAGGGGATCCTGATGGAACGGCTCGCCATCGACACATTCGCCGCATTCGACCTGCTGCGGCGGCTGTCCCAGGAATCCAACGTCAAGCTCATCGACATCGCCGAGAAGGTCGTCGCCGACCGCCGCACCAAGGACTGAGCGGCCCACCGCCGCACGACCGAGCGGCCCTCCCGGAGTCCGGGAGGGCCGCTCGGCGCGTCAGGAGTTCGGTGCCGGCCGAAGCTCAGTGCCGCCAGAAGTTGTTGTGGCTGTGGTGACGCTCGGTCCACGGGTGCAGCTGCTGGCCGTTGTGGGCCTTGTCGTTGGCCCGGGTATCGGGGGTGGTGACGATCGAGTGGCTGCCGTTGGTGTGCGTCGTGGTGGTCGCGGCGGCGGCCGGGCCGGCCAGGCCGAGGGCGGCACCGCCGATGACGCCGGCGGACAGCAGGGGCAGGACCAGGGCGCGGGTGATGTTCTTCATGATGAGTTCTCCTGTGTGAGTTGACTTTTCGGTTCTCCCGCCGGTGTGTTTCGGCGATGACATAAGAATGCCGCCTCGCAGCGCCGGTGTCTGTCGGCCCACCGGTGGATGCGGCGGTGGAATCCGGCGTCCACCGATCGGGGGATGGCGCGGCACTGCTGTGGGAGGCTGTGCGCGTGGGGAGCGGAGAACGGGTGCAGGTGGTGGTCGGTGACGACCATCCGATGTTCCGCGACGGCGTGGTGCGGGCACTGCAGTCCAGCGGGTCGATCGACGTGATCGCTGAGGCCGACGACGGAGTGGAGGCCCTGGCGGCGATCCGCGAGCATCGCCCGCAGGTGGCGCTGCTGGATTATCGGATGCCCGGCATGGACGGCGCGGCGGTCGCCGCCGCGGTGCGCCGCGACGAGCTGCCCACCCGCGTGCTGCTGATCTCGGCGCACGACGAGCCCGCCATCGTGTACCAGGCGCTGCAGGACGGCGCCGCCGGATTCCTGCCCAAGGAGTCCTCCCGCGGTGAACTGGTCGCCGCCGTGCTGGACTGCGCCAAGGGCCGCGACGTCATCGCCCCGAGTGCCGCCGCCGGGCTGGCGGCCGAGATCCGCAAGCGCTCGGTGCCCGACGGTCCGGTCCTCAGCCCGCGAGAGCGGGAGGTGCTGACCCTCATTGCGGCCGGCCGCAGCATCCCGGCGATGGCCAAGGAGTTGTTCCTGGCTCCGTCGACGGTCAAGACGCATGTCCAACGGCTGTACGAGAAGCTGGGTGTCAGTGACCGCGGCGCCGCGGTCGCCGAAGCCATGCGCCGCAAACTGCTGGACTGACGTGACGAGTTCCCGGCAACGGCTGCGCTCCTACCGCGACTTCCTGGCCGCCGAACCGGTCCGCGTGTCGGCGGTGTTGCGGTTGCCGCTGATCGTGCTGATCGCGGTGCTGGTCTGGTTCTGGGAGGTCGACCATTGGCTACCCCAGCTGTACGCGGTGATCCTCGGTGTCTACGCGGCGGTCGCGGTGGTCTGGCTGCTGGCGGTGCTGCGCGGCCCGGTGCCGCGGTGGGCGGCCTGGGCGTCGACGGCGGTCGACCTGCTGGTGATCCTGCTGCTGTGTGTGGTGTCCGGGGGAGCGACCGCGGCGCTGCTGCCGGTGTTCTTCCTGCTGCCGATCTCGGTGGCGTTCCAGGACC
>MDTC01096971.1_pt1 | contig 11626 bp, 13 predicted proteins | sample 811181 | NCBI WGS metagenome assembly MDTC01 (sample SAMN05326644, study PRJNA326480) | marine metagenome | isolation source: seawater | place: Pacific Ocean: North | collected 2011 | reverse complement strand
CAGTCGACCGACCGTCTCCCGCCGCTGGGCCTCCATCAGCTCCGTCTGCAGGCGCAGGAGGGTCGAGCGCTGCTCCGCCTCGTGGCGCGCGGCTTCCCTCGCGAGCGCCCGGGCGCGCCGCTCGACCACGACGAGGCGGCCGAACACGACGGCGAGCACGGCACTCAAGAGCCCCATGGACACCAGGTCGCGGGCCATCTCCACCGGCGTCGTGGCAGACCGCTCGCCGACGAGGCCGAGCCCCGCCTGGCCGGACACGAAGGTCCAGAGGCAGAGGGCAGCGAACAGCCCCGTGAAGGTCAGCAGACCCACCACGACGCCGCTCAGTGCGTTGCCCGTTGGGCTGGGGGGAGGGTGCACGTTCATGGGCTCGCATTCTCGGCAGCTTCAACCATGCTATTCGGGCCAAATGGCCCAACGCAAGGGGCGCCGTAGCGGACGATACGCTCGCGCGCTCGCTCACCCGGCCTCGGCGCCCTTGTCGGTCAGCTGCAGCTGGCTGAACCCGAAGCGTACTTTCAACGTCATGTCCTCCTCGTCGATGATCAGCACGAGGTCCTCGACGCCCATCTGCATCTTGAGCGCGCTGCCTGCCGGGGCGACCAGGTCCTCCACCTGCTGGCGCTTGAGGATGGGCACCGGGTTGACCCGGGGGAGCTGCTGCTCCAGCAGGTACTCGGCGAGGCGGGCGACCAGCTGCACCGCGGCCTGATCGCCTATGTGCACCGCGAGATCGCCGAGCGAGCCGATGACCGCGCGATCGCCGTCCGAGTAGTGGATGTCCTTGAGCGTGACGCTCGCGCCGACCCGCCGCTCGATGACGAAGGGCAGCTCCACGTTCTCGCGAAGCAGGAAGATCGTGCCCTCGGCTACGCCCTTCACCCAGGCGTCCGCAGTGACCTTCTGGCTGCCGTAGCGCAGCTCGGTGCCGAGGTCGTCGAGCTCCACCCGCCAGGTGCCCTCGACGCGCACGAGGTCGTTGATCCGTCGGTAGACGCCCTGGCGGCGCTTGGTCCACGACCGCTTGGCCCGGTCGCGGATGCGGACGAGGGCCTGGGGCGGCTGGCGATCGGTGAGCAGGCCGGCGACCCGCTCGCGCACGCCCAGCTGCTTGACCAGGTCCTTGGCGTTGCGGGTGAGGTCCAGCTCGCCCTTCTGCAGCTCGACCGGGAGCGCAGACGCCAGCAGTTCCTGCCAGAGCTCGCGGGAGAGGTTGAGCGAGAGGTGGTAGCCATCCGAGGCCATGGGCCCTCCAGACGGGCAGGCTAACCGAGACGGGAGCGCCGCCGCGCCCGGCCGCAGTAAGCTGACCCCACGTGGAGGTTCCTTGCCCATGCTCGTTGCCCTCGGCTGGTTGTTCCTCGGTGCGACGTCGGCGCAGGCGTCCGATCTCGATCCCGATCTGAAGCGCGCCTTCGACGAGCTGGCGCAGTCCCTGGAGGCGTTCGACCGCAGCGCGGCGGATCAGATCGAAGCGCAGCGCGCCCTGGACGACGAGATGCGCAAGCTCGAGGCATTCATCCGGGAGAACCCAGAGTTCTTCGAGGCCCTGATCGAGGAGGAGCAGCGGCAGGCCCAGGCGGAGCTGACCGTCATCGAGACGGAGCTGGACCGCCAGGGCGCGCCGGTGCTGCAGCCGCTGTCCGTGCAGCCGCTACCCGGGCAGCCAGCGCCGACCCTGAAGCCACTGACGCTCGACCCTGCGCCGACGCTGACGCCCCTGCCCCAGCCGACGACGCCGGTGCTGAAGCCGCTGCCGACGCCGGAGCCGGGGTCGCGGATCGAGGCGCTGCGGCTCGATCCCAAGCCGACGCCCGGGTCGAGGCTCGAGGCGCTGAAGCTCGACGCCAAGCCCACCCACAGCGGACCGGCGATCACCCCAGCCCAACCCTCCCGCCTCGACCAGCTGCTCCTGCGCGCGGACGCCCTGCGCCAGTCCGACCCCGGGGGCCAGGAGATCTACGACCGGCTCACCCACCTGCGCGAGGAGCAGCCCGCCACCCGGGTGCTGCAGATCGCCAGCCGCCGCACCGGCGAGCCCATCACCATCGGGGTCTCGGTCGACGCCCAGCCCGCGCCCGCGCTCCGTGACGCCCGGCCGGTGCAGCTGCCCTCGAACGTCGGCGTGGCACCTGCGAAGCCCGTCGCGCAGCCGGTCCCGACCCACGAGCGGACCTGGGGCGAGTGGGCGGGCGAGACCGCGACCTGGGTCTGGGAGGGCCTGTTCGGCAGCTGATGCAGCAGGCAGCCCCGTCCATCGTCCGCGTCGGCGCGCTCCAGGCCCTCTCCTTCGGCATGATGGGAGCCATCTACCCGTTCTTGGCGTTGGAGCTTCGTTCTGCTGGCATCGGCGGAATGTTGCTGGTCTCGGCGCTCGTCGCGGCTCCGGTCCTGAGGCTGGTGAGCGGACCCGTCTGGGGCGCCATCTCCGATGCCCTGGGCGACCTGCGCCGCCCGCTCCTCCTGGCGGTCGTGCTGTCGGTCCTCGGGGTGCTCGCCATCGTGCTCGCTCCCGGACCCGCGGTCGTGGTCGGAGCGATCGTGCTGGCCCTCGGACGGGCGGGCGCGGGCCCCCTCGTCGACGCCGCCTCCCTCACCGCGGTCGACCACGACACCGGTCGCTACGGGGGCATCCGTCGCTGGGGATCGCTCGGCTTCCTCGGCTGTGTCGTGCTCGCCGCGCTGGGCCGCGACACCCTGGCGATCCCGCCGCTCCTGCTGGCTGCGGTCGTCGGCGTGGGCCTGGTCGTGGGAACGGTCGGACTGCCTCGCGCCGCCGCTCGAACCCGCATCCGACGCCCCGATCCGCGCCCCCTGCTGCGCGATCCGATCACCTGGCTCGTGCTCGCCACCGCCGCGCTGCACTTCGCCGGGATCGCACTCTACGACGCGTTCTTCGCGGTCCACCTGCAGTCGGTCGGGCTGGGCACGACCTGGCTTGGCGTCGCCATCACCCTGGGGATCGCGACGGAGCTGGCGACCCTCACCCTGGGGGGCTGGCTGCTCCGCCGGCTCACCGCACCCGGCCTGCTCCTGCTCGCCATCGCCGTGCAGCTGCCGCGCTGGGTGATCACCGCGCTGGGCACCGATGCATGGACCCTGGTGCCGGTGCAGGTGGTGCACGGCTTCACCTTCGGCGGCTACTGGCTCGCCTGCATCGCGATCCTCTCGCGGCGGGCACCACGAGAGCTGACCGGGAGCACCCAGGGTCTGCTGGCGGCGGCGGGCGGCGGCGTGGGCTCGCTCATCGCGAACCTGGTCGGCAGCCTGATCGTCGAGCACGGGCACTCGGCCTGGCTGTTCTGGACCGCGCTGGGGCTGACCGGCGGTGCTGCGCTGACCGCGCTGGCCGTGGCCATCGGGACGGGTCGGCAGGGGGCCTGAGTGCGTGGGCGCTGCGCTGGACGCTGCCCCAAACCACGCGAAGGACACCTGCTTCCACTCGATCCGCCTACGGCGTTCCTCATGGCGGTGCCATTCGCGCGGCTTGTCTTGCTACGGCCCCTTCGTTCGCCCCGCTTCGCGGGACGATCTCGGCGATCTAGCGGTTCTCCGGACTCGCTGCGCGGTCCTGAGAACCGCTAGTCGGCGATCTCGGTGGTGCGGAAGAAGTAGGCCACCTCGATGGCCGCGTTCTCGACGCTGTCGGAGCCGTGCACGCTGTTCTCGCCGATGCTGTTGGCGTAGAGCTTGCGGATGGTGCCGTCGGCGGCCTGGGCGGGGTTGGTGGCGCCCATGATCTCGCGGTTCTTGGCGACGGCGTCCTCACCGCGGAGCGCCATGATGACGACCGGGCTGCGGGTCATGAACTCGACCAGCTCACCGAAGAAGGGGCGCTCCTTGTGGACCGCGTAGAAGCCCTCGGCCTCGGCGCGGGAGAGGTGCTGACGACGGATGGCGACCGGGCGGAGGCCGTCCTCCTCGAAGCGGGAGATGATCTTGCCGATCAGGTTGCGCTCGACGGCGTCCGGCTTGATGATCGACAGGGTGGTCTCGATGGCCATGAGTGCCTCCTCACCGGGGTGCGTCCCCGTTGCGTGGTCGGCGGGCTAACGCGCCCTCGACGGGGTGCACGCGACCATCCTGCAACGCTGCACGCGCGCATCACTTGTGGAATGCTGCGGCGGATGCAGACGCCCCACCCCTTCCGCGCCGCGTGCGTGGCCTGGCTCGAGCTGGTCGCCGCAGGACACGCCCTGCCGCTGCCGATGCGCCTGGAAGCACTCACCCAGCACGTGGCCCACCTCTACGCCCAGGGCCTGCGCCTGCCCGCGGTCGCGAGCCTCGACGCGCTGGCCACCCCGCCCGCACCGCCCGCGCCCTGGCCCGACTCCTGGCCCGGCCTGGGCCCCCACGATGACGGCGCGCCCAGTCTGTCCGTCCTGCTGCAGGGCCTGACCTCGGACCTCTCCCGCGGCCTCGCCGCCTACCCGGAGGACCCCGACATCGCCCTCACCTGGTGGGCCGCCTCGTTTGAGGCCCGCTGGGGCACCCTCGCCGCCGCCTCCCTCCTCCAGCTCCATGCTGCGCTGTGCGACGAGCGCACGAAAGACCGACTCCAAGGCACCTCTTCGACCGGCGACCCCGAGACCGAGACCGACGGCGAGACCGGGATCGAGGCCGAGACCGCGTCCGAGACCGCGTCCGAGACCGCGTCCGAGACCGCGTCCGAGACCGCGTCCGCGACCGAGCCCGCACCTCGCCCCCCCGCCTCCTCCCACACCCTCGTCGAGGGCGCAGCCCCCGGTCTGCTCCCCGGCCTCGAGCCCGCCCGACCGACCCGCCAGGTCACCCGCCGCGCACGCGGATCCGCGGCCCGGACCGACGGTGTCCTCGGCATCCGCTTCGACGCCGACTCTGGCGGCCTGCGCGTCACCGCGGTCCATCCCGCCGGACCCGCCGCCGGCCTGCTCTCCGCGGGCGACGTGCTGGTCAGCGTCGACGGGCTTCCCCTGCGCGGACGCGACGACGACGCCCTGCGCGCCGCGCTCTCCGGACCGGTCGGCGTCGCCCGCGCCTTCCAGGTGGCTCGGGGGGCCGGCCTCGACCAGGTCGACGTGGTCGCCGTCAGCGCCGAGGAGCTCGCTGCCGCGCCGCTCCAGGTCAGCCTGCTGGTGCTCGACAGCGACGCGCTGGCCGGCCTCGTCCCCCGCCTGCAGGCCCTCGCGGTGGAGATCGTCGAGGATCCCGACCAGCCCGGCCTGCTCCACCTCACCGGCCCCGCCGACGCCACCCCCCGGGTGCAGACCTTCGTCGAGGTCGGCCAGGCGGCAGGCTGGTGGGAGCGGATCGGGTGAGGCTCAGCGGTCCTTCGGCACTGCGGTGTCGACGTCGTCCGGGGTCTCGGTGGCGGCGTCTGCGGGGGTGACGGTCTCGCCGTCGGGATCCTCGACCAGCTGGAGGAAGGTGTCGACCCCATCGGGCTCGGGGAGCTCGAGCTCACCCACCACCCCCAGCCCCTCGAGGCGCTCCAGCACCGCAGATCCGTGCAGGCCCAGCAGCTTCGCCGCGCGGCTGACCGTCGCGGATTCGGCTGGGTGCAGCTCACCGTCTGCCAGGCTGGCCTCGAGGAAGGTGTCGAGCAGGGCGAGCTTGTCGTCCTGGGACAACGCCGTCTTGAGCTGAGCGACGGCGCTGCTGCAGGCCTCGTGGAACGCCCCGGTGGGCGCGCCGGTCGAGTCGAACAGCCCCAGCTCGGCGAAGCGCTGCCGCGGCCACCGCGCCTCGAGGAACGCCCGCTCTTCGTCGTCGACGGTGCCATCCGCCGCGACCACCTCCGCCACGACGTGGTAGGCGAAGACCTGGACCAGGGTGTCGAGCTCCGATGCGTCGGACATCACCACCTCCGGAGGCCCCCTATCCACTTCCCGTCCTCACAACTCGGCCTCTTCCCGCAGCTCCTCGATCCGCGCAACGGCCCTACGTACGACCTGGCTCCACCGGCGGGTCCGGTACGCTGGTGGGTGCTGGCGACGACGCCGAGAACGGGCTCGACCCTGCTCGCCCGGGCCCTGTGGGCGACCGGACGGGTGGGCGCCCCCAAGGAGTACCTCAACCCCACCCAGCTCCGCGACTGGGAAGTGCGCTTTGGAAGCCCCACCTCGCGAGCACGTCACCAGCTGCTGCGCGGTCGGGCCGTAGGCCTCGCCGGGCGCCTCCCGTGGAGCGAAGCCAGGGTGGCCACCCACCTCGACCGGATCGCGACCCACCGGGCCAGCGCGAGCGGCCAGGTAGGCCTGAAGCTGCACCACCACCATCGCGCCCGCCACCTGCCAGGTGATTCCGCGCACCGCCTGTTGCCCGGCGCACGATGGATCCGCCTGACTCGAGCGGATCGCCTCGGCCAGGCGATCTCCTGGGTGCGCGCGCGCCAGACCGGGCGCTGGGCGTCCCACGAAGCGTCCCGTCGGGCCCCCCGGTACTCGACCCGCGCCCTGAAGCGCGCCCTCGACGCGATCGACCAGGGAGAGCGCGGCTGGGATCGGCTCCTGAACGGCCACAGCGTGTTGCGGGTCTCGTACGAGCAGCTCACCGCAGATCCGCTAGCCGTGGTCAACACCGTGCTGGACTGGCTTGACGAGCCGCCGGTGCACGAGGTCTCGCTGCAGCTGCAGCCTCAGGCGGACGCCACCAGCGAGATCTGGCGTGCCCGGTTCGTGGCGGAACGCGAACGGTCTTGAGGCCGGCTCGCAGCGAGCTACGTCCAGCCGGAACAGGGAGCCGCACATGCCCGTACCCATTCATGGCGCTGATGGACTTCGTACCCATGCAAACCGCTCGTTGGGGGCCAGCGCGTGGCGCGAGATGACGTTCGAGCGGATCGTCGCATTCGCCGACGCGACCGGCGATCACCAGTGGATCCACGTGGACCGGGAGCGGATCGCCGCCGAGTCTCCGTTCGGCGCGCCGATCGCCCACGGCTACCTCACCCTGTCCCTGGTCGCCGGGCTCTTCTTCGAGGTCGTCGAGATCGGCGGCATGAAGATGGTCATCAACTACGGCACCAACAAGGTGCGCTTCCCCCATCCCCTGAAGGAGGGCGCCCGCTACCGGCTGGCGCTCGCGCTCGGCGATGTGGCGGAGAAGGGTGGCGGCTGGATCGAGGCGATCTTCGTCGCGTCCATCGAGATCGAGGGTGCCGACAAGCCCGCCTGCGTGGCGGAGGTCGTCTACCGCTTCCTTCCGGGGGCGTAGTTGCCGGACGCCCTGCTGCTGGACCTCGACGGCGTGCTCGTCGACTCGGCCCGGGTCCACGCCGCGGCGTGGGAATCGCTCTTCGCCGAGCACGGCATCGCGTTCGGCTGGGAGCGCTACCGGCTCGAGGCCAACGGGCGCTCTCGAGGGGCGGTGATCCGCGCGGTGCTGGGCCACCGGTCCGACCACCAGGCGCTCATGGCCCGCAAGGCCGCGCTGGTGCAGGAGCGGCTCGACCTCAGCGGCTGTCCGGTCGTGGAAGGCGCCCGCGCCCTGCTGGTCGAGGCGCGCTCCCGGCGGATCCCGCTCGCCATCGCCACCGCCAGCCGCATGCCCCACGCCCTGGTCCAGGCCGCCGGGCTCAAGACCCTGGCCCCCGACGTAGTGGTCGACCGCAACATGGTCGATCGCGGAAAACCCTGGCCAGACGTCTACAAGCTGGCGGCAAAGATGCTCGGCGTCTCCCCTGCCCGCTGCCTGGTCGTGGAGGACAGTCCGGCCGGTCTACGCGCCGGTCGCGCCGCCGGGTGCATCACCGTGGCCCTGACCACGACCCACCCGCGGGCCGATCTCCAGACCCAGTCCGACCACGTGATCGACCACCTGAGCCAGCTGTGGACGGTCTGGGACGCCCTGCCGTAGGGTCCCGAGGCCCTGAGCAACCAGGCCCCCCGGCCAGACGACCGGAGGGCCTGTGCGGGAGCGTCCCGGGCAGGATCAGCCCAGGACTTCCTTCATCATGTGGCCCATCTCGGCGGGGCTACGCACGATGTGCACGCCCGCGTCGGAGAGCGCCTGGAACTTGGACTCGGCGGTGCCCTGACCACCGGAGACGATGGCGCCGGCGTGGCCCATGCGGCGACCCGGAGGGGCCGTCGCGCCCGCGATGAAGCTGACGACGGGCTTGTCCATGTTCTCCTTGATCCAGGCGGCGGCCTCTTCCTCGGCCGTGCCGCCGATCTCGCCGATCATGATCACGGCGTCGGTGTCGTCGTCCGCGTTGAACAGCTTCAGCACGTCGATGAACTTGGTGCCGATGATGGGGTCACCACCGATGCCGACCGCCGTGGACTGGCCGTAGCCGACAGCGGAGAGCTGGGCGACGGCCTCGTAGGTCAGGGTGCCCGAGCGGGAGAGCACGCCGACGCGACCCGGGGTGTGGATGTGACCGGGCATGATGCCGATCTTGCACTCGCCGGGGGTGATGACGCCGGGGCAGTTGGGCCCGATGAGGCGGGACTTCTTGCCCTCCATGAAGCGCCAGACCTTCACCATGTCCGCGACCGGGATGCCCTCGGTGATGCAGATCACCAGCGGGATCTCGGCGTCGACCGCCTCCATGATGGAGTCGGCGGCGAACGGCGGCGGCACGAACACGACGCTGGCGTTCGCGCCGGTCTCGGCGACGGCCTCGTGGGCACTGTCGAAGACGGGGACCTTGCCCTCGAACATCTGGCCACCCTTGCCCGGGACCGCGCCGGCCACGATCTGGGTGCCGTAGGCCATGCACTGCTGGGCGTGGAAGCCACCGGACTTGCCGGTGATGCCCTGGACGAGGACCTTGGTGTCCTTGTTGACGAGAATGCTCATGATCAGGCCCCCTGCGCCGCGGCCACGGCCTTGGTGCCGGCCTCGTCGAGGTCGTCGGCAGTGATGACGTTCAGATCGGACTCGTCGATGATCTTGCGACCCAGCTCGGCGTTGGTGCCGGACAGGCGCACGACCAGCGGGACCTGCAGGCCCACCTCCTGCACCGCGGCGAGCACGCCCTCGGCGATGATGTCGCACTTCATGATGCCGCCGAAGATGTTCACCAGGATGGCCTTCACCGCCGGGTCCTTGGTGATGATCTTGAAGGCCGCGACCACCTGGTCCTTCTTGGCGCCACCGCCAACGTCCAGGAAGTTCGCCGGCTTTCCACCCTTGTACTGGATGATGTCCATGGTGGACATGGCCAGGCCGGCGCCGTTGACGAGGCAGCCGATGTTGCCGTCGAGGTTGATGAAGGACAGGCCGTACTCGCCGGCCTCCAGCTCCGCCTCGTCCTCCTCGGACAGGTCGCGCAGGGCCTGCACGTCCTTGTGGCGGTACAGCGCGTTGCCGTCGAAGCTCATCTTGGCGTCGAGCGCCATGACGTTGTCGTCGCCAGTGACGATCAGCGGGTTGATCTCCAGCATGTCGCAGTCCATCGCGACGTAGCAGGCGACCAGCTTCTGGAAGAAGACCGCGGCGCGGTTCACGGCCTTGCCGGTGAGACCGAGGTCCTTGGCCAGCGCCCGGCCCTGCCAGCCGCCGAGCCCGATGGCGGGGTCGACGTGCACGCGCTTGATGGCCTCGGGGTCCGCCTCGGCGACGTCCTCGATCTCGGTGCCGCCGGCCGCGGACGCCATCAGCATCACGCGGTGGTTGGAGCGGTCGAGCATGACCGAGAGGTAGAGCTCCTGGGCGATGTCGGCGCCGCCCTCGATGTAGAGGCGGCTGACCTGCTTGCCCTCGGCGCCGGTCTGCTTGGTGACGAGCGTGTTGCCCAGCATGAACTCGGCCGCGGCGCGGACCTCGTCGATGCTGCGGCAGAGCTGCACGCCGCCCTTGCCGTCGAGGGGGTGTCCATCGGCCGCGGCCTGGATCTCCTCGGCAGAAGAGACCTCGGCAAAACGGCCCTTTCCGCGGCCGCCGGCGTGGATCTGCGACTTGACCACCCAGATCGGGCCGCCCAGCTGATCGGCGGCGGAGACCGCCTCGTCGACGCTCATGGCCGGCTTGCCGGACGGCACCGGCACGCCGTGGCGACGGAGGATCTCCTTCGCCTGGTACTCGTGGATCTTCATCGGGACCTCTCGTCGGGGAGCGCGTGGGACACGCGCCGGTCACGTGACCGATACCAGATGCCGTCCAGCACAGCATCGTGGCGGAATCAGCGGCGGACAGGCGTAGCCGTAGCAGGGTGCCGCGGCAACCGAGGAGATCACTTGCTGGGAAGTGATCTCGAAGGCAGGCACTTCGGCACGTCAGTTAGTGGCTCGAGGGAGTCCAACCCTTTCGCCGAGTTCAGGTGGGACAGCACGCCAGGGAGGCCACCCGCCTTGGAGAGCACGGCACTCTCGCCGGAACCACTCACCAGGATCGCGGGCCCACCGCCATCCCGGCTCCGAGCGCAGGAGAACCCGTGGGTGGACCCTCGGGGGATCTCGAAGCAAGACCACGGTCCAAGGGTGGTGATCTCGAACGGGCGCGGCCCGCGTACGCCCTCGACCACCTTCCGCGGCGTCGCGGTGGGCCGGTCCTCCGCCGGGTCGACCCAGACGGTGAACGCCCCCCGGCGGGAGGCACTCGGCAGGGACAGCCGGACCCGACGGTCGGCCTTGACCGTCACTTCCCAGCCGGATGGAACGACCAGCTCCAGGTCATCCCCAATGCAGCGCACGCCGGCCGAAGCCGGAGACTCCGGGGCCGGGTCGTCGTCCGCGCGGGCGGTGCCTGACACGAGCACCGCCCCCACCAGCAGGACGAGGCGCGTCACTTGGCCGCGTTGTCGTCCTTCGCGCCGGACAGGACCCGGGCGAACACGAGGTCGCGGTTCATGCGGGCGATGGCGGTGAGCGGGATGCCCTTGGGGCAGACCGCCGCACACTCGCCGTGGTTGGTGCAGCCGCCGAAGCCCTCGGCGTCCATCTGACCGACCATGTCCTTGGTGCGCTGGACCTTCTCCACCTCACCCTGGGGCAGGGCGTTGAGGTGGGCGATCTTGGCGGCGGTGAACAGGCTGGCCGAGGCGTTCGGGCACGCGGCGACGCAGGCACCACAGCCGATGCACGCGGCATAGTCGAAGGCCTGGTCCGCCATGGGCTTGCCGATGGGCATGGCGTTGGCGTCCGGCGCGGAGCCGGTGCGCACGCTGATGTAGCCGCCCGACTGGATGATCCGGTCCATGGAGGCGCGCTCCACGACCAGGTCCTTCACCACCGGGAAGGCCTCGGCCCGCCAGGGCTCGACGACGATCAGGTCACCGTCCTTGAACTGGCGCATGTGGACCTGGCACAGCGTCGAGCGGTCGCCCGGACCGTGGGCCCGACCGTTGACCATCGCGCCACAGGAGCCGCAGATGCCCTCGCGGCAGTCGTGCTCGAACGCGATGGGCTCCTCGCCCTTGGCGGTGAGATCCTCGTTGATGACGTCGATGACCTCCAGGAAGGACATCTCTTCGATGACGTCGACCGGGTAGTCCTTGAACTGACCGCCCGTGTCGGGTCCCGCCTGGCGCCAGACTCGCAGAGTGACCTTCACTTGTAGCTCCGGGTGCTGGGGGGAACGTAGGTGAACTCGAGGCTTTCCTGGTGGCGACGGGGCTCGTTGCCGTCCCCGGTGAACTCCCACACGGCTCCGTGCTGGAAGTTCTCGTCGTCACGGCGGGCCTCGCCGTCGGTGTGCTGGT
>MDTC01025551.1_pt1 | contig 11626 bp, 10 predicted proteins | sample 811181 | NCBI WGS metagenome assembly MDTC01 (sample SAMN05326644, study PRJNA326480) | marine metagenome | isolation source: seawater | place: Pacific Ocean: North | collected 2011 | reverse complement strand
TCAACGATCACGCAGGTCTTGCCGCGCACGTCGCCGATGATGTTCATCACCTCGGCCACATTCGCCCGCGGGCGCCGCTTGTCGATGATCGCCAGATCGGCGTCATCCAGGCGCTTCGCGACCGCGCGCGCGCGGACCACGCCGCCCACGTCCGGCGACACGACGATCAGGTCCTCGTACTTCTGCCGCCAGATGTCACCCAGCAGCAGCGGCGAGGCGTAGACGTTGTCCACCGGCACGTCGAAGAAGCCCTGGATCTGGTCGGCGTGCAGGTCCACCGTCAGCACGCGGTCGGCGCCCACGGTGCCGATCATGCTCGCGACCACCTTGGCGGAGATCGGCACACGCGCCGAGCGCGAGCGGCGATCCTGTCGGGCGTAGCCGTAATACGGCATGACCGCGGTGATTCGGCCGGCCGATGCGCGATGCAGCGCATCGATCATCATCAGCAGCTCCATCACGTTGTCGTTGGTCGGCCAGCAGGTCGGCTGGATCACGAACACGTCCTTGCCGCGCACGTTCTCCATCAGCTCGACCATGACCTCGCCATCGGAGAACCGACCGACCACGCATTTGCCCAGCGGGAGCTTGAAGTTGTCGGCAACCTCTTGCGCAAGCACCGGATTGGCGTTGCCGGTGAAAAGCATCAAGGAAGAATCTGTCATCGCTTCGCCTGTGGACGGATGTTCCTGCTGCCACGGCGTCCGACGACCCGTGCCGTGCCCCGCCGAAGCGGGTTCAATGTGTGGCTGGGGCGGCAGGATTCGAACCTGCGAATCACGGGATCAAAACCCGATGCCTTACCGCTTGGCTACGCCCCAAAATCAAATTGTCTCGACGAGCCGCGCAGGTTCGCCGTCTGCCGCTACGCGTCAGACCGGACGCGTCGAACAAACCCGCGGGCTCACTCGGCCCCTTGGTCGAATCGCCTCGATCCGGACCAGATGCCGCAGTGCCAACCGCGCCAGCGCGCCGGCAGCCGGTTCAGGGCTGCGGCAGCGACCGCCGCGTCGTCCACGACGACAAAGACCGCGCTTCCGGTACCGGACATGCGCGGCCTTCCAAATTCTTCAAGCCAATCAAACACTTCTGAAACTTCTGGCGCCTGCTCCAGCACCACGGGTTCGCAGTTGTTGTGTCCGTTGACAACAATCTCCGCAGCCAGCCCGGCCTGCGAGAGGGCCGACATTTTGGTAAGGGGTTGATTCCTTGTCAATTTGGGGTGATTGAACACGGTCGCCGTACTCACGTGCACCGGCGGCACCACGACCAGAAAGTCCGCGTCCGCGACCTGGACCGGCGTGATCCGCTCGCCCACGCCTTCGACCCAGGCCGGAACCGCGTCGATGAAGAACGGCACATCGGCGCCCAGCCGCGCGCCCAGATCGCGCAGCGCATCGCCGTCCAGACCCGCCTCCCAGAGCACGTTCAACGCGACCAGGACCGTGGCGGCATTGCTCGAACCGCCCCCCATCCCGGCACCCGCCGGAATCTGCTTGTCGATGTCGATGGTGATGCCGAAGGGCGCCTCGCCCATTTCGGCCGCAAGCAGCCGGGCGGCTCGAATCGCCAGATCGGCCTCGGGCTCCACATCGTCCAGCCCGCCCGACCGCTCGATCCGAGCATCGTCACGGCGGTAGATGGTGATGCTGTCGCTCAACGTGATCGGCACGAACACGCTTTGCAGCGCATGGTAGCCGTTGTCGTAGCGGCCGGTGATGTGCAGGCACAGGTTGAGCTTCGCCGGCGAAACCCAGCGGCCCAGCATCATCCCGCCGGCCCCGCCGGGGTCGGAAACGTCCAGCGATCCACCAGCACGCGCCAGCGCGTTTCGCCGTTGTCCACGGTCAGCTTCTGGGGCATCGCGAGTCCGGTGTCGGTTGGCGCGTAGGCTTCGTAGTGAATGACCCCCCCCGCCTGCTCCAGCGTCTGGAGCTGACCGGCGCCGTTGACCGTGACCGCCGCGGGAACACCGTCAATCGGCAGTCCCAGCGCCCAGGCCTGCAATCCGTCCAGCGGCAGCGTCCAGCCGTATGCGTCTCGCAGCATGCCTTCCGGGTCGCTGGTAACCCACGCGCCGTCGGCGTTGCGGATCTCCACCTGTTGGGGATGCCCGGTCAGCCGTGTGGCACCGGCACCGAACGGCCCGGCCACGTCGATCACGAAGGTTTCATCCGCCTGCTGCCAGCGCACGCGGCCGGAAAATCCGAACAGCCCGGTCGATGCGATCCGCCCGTTGAGCGTCCAGTGCGTCAGCGAGCGCAGCGCCGCCTGACGCTGCGCCCAGGCGCGCTCGTCGGCGGCCTCCTCGCCGGGTTGCACACCCCAGTGGGTGCAGCCGCCGAGCAGCAGAACCGCGACGCAAGCGATGTGAAATCGCCGCCCGGTCGGCCGGCGGAAAACGGAAGTCATGGTCGGACGCGCGAATGCCCGCCTACGGCGACAGTCGCGTGATGGTTTCCTGCAGGGTGCCGTGTTCCGGGTGCTCGGTCAGCGCGGTATCCCAAACCTGCCGGGCCTCGTCACGCTCGCCCATCTTCCACAACACCTCGCCGAGGTGCGCGGCGATCTCGGGATCGCCCAGCAACTCGTAGGCGCGGCGCAGATGCTCCGCCGCGGCATCCAGGTTGCCCAGGCGGAATTCCACCCAGCCCATGCTGTCGATCACCGCCGGATCATCCGGACGCTGCTCCAGCGCACGGGCAATGTACCCCCTGGCTTCCGAGTAGCGCTCGGTGTGGTTGGTGAGGATGTAGCCAAGGGCGTTGAGCGCGCGCGCGTCATGCTCGTCAAGCTGCACCATCTCGCGCAGATCGGCGATGGCCTTGTCCACCTGTCCGAGTTGCTCGTGGGCCAGCGACCGGCCGTAGAGCAGATCGGCCTCGGCGGGGTAGGCGACCAGACCCTGCTCGTAGATCTCCAGCGCGGCTTCCGGCCGGTCCGACTGCAACAGGATGTCAGCCTCGACCAGCATCAGCTGCAATTCCATGCCGGGGTTCATGCGCGCCAGCCCTTGGAGATAGGCCTGCGCCTCCTCGACATGGCCGCCGTCGGCCATCAGATAGGCTCGGCGCGTCAGCGCATCCACCTGATGCCGCCCACCGGCGACCCGCCGATACCAGCCACGCGCGGCATCCAGATCGCCCCGTGCCTCGGAGATGCGCCCGAGGTAATAGGCCGCGTCAAACCGCTGCGCCGGCTGCTCGATCAGTTCGAGAAAGTGCCGCTCGGCCAGTTCCAGATTCTTGCGATCCAGCGCCAGCAGGCCGCGGGCGTAGCGGGCCTCGGGGTGTTTGGGATCCTCATCCAGCACGCGATCGAGCTGGACTTCCGCCAGATCCAGCGCCTCGGCCTCCAGCAGCAGACGCGCCAGCGCGAAGCGGGTATCCGGATCGTTGCCGTCCTCGACCAGAGGCTTGACCACCGCGATGCCTTCCAGCACGCGCTTCTGCTTGATCAGCACGCCGGCTTCCAGCAGCGTCGCGTCGTTCCAGTCGGGGCGCAGGGCATGCGCCTTGCGCGCGGCGTCCTGCGCCACATCCCATTCACCGACGTTCATCGCCACCAGACCCAGCGCGTAATGCGCATCGGCACTGTCGGCGTTGGCCTCGACCAGCGGCTGCATGATCGCCATCGCCGGTTCCGGCTGGACATTGTCGCGGACCAGGGTGGTGGCCACGGCGCGCAGCGCGTCGCCCTTGCGCTCGGGTTCGGCCGCGACATAGCTCTCCGCCATGTCCAGCGCAGTCTCGTAGGAACGCGCGCGCACCGCCACGCGGAACGCGGCCTCCTGTGCCTGCACGTTGTCCGGCGCCGCCTTGCGCCAGAGCTGCGAGGCTTCCACCGACAGCGCGCGATCGTTGCTCGCCAGCGCGTAGCGCGTCGCCTCCTTGGCGACATCCGCCTGCCCGGTGAGCTTGGCGGCCTCAAGATATTCCTGCGCGGCAAGCGCCAGTTCACCACGATCGCCCGCCAGCTGACCGGCAAGCACGTGATACATCGCCTGCGCCCGCTGCGGCAGCGGTTCGGCTGGCGGAGTCGGCGGGCCACCGGTGGCCTCGAACAGGGCGTTCAATCGGTCGCCCGGCTCCGGCGCAGTGACGCATGCGGCCAGCAGGGCCGCCGGAATCAGCGTGGCGAGAATTCGCAGTGTCAACATCGTGCTCCTTGGCGCTGACCATCGATCATACCCGACCGTGGCCGCGCTCATCCGTGCCGCCTCCGGGCGTCACGGAGGCGCGTTCGCGATCGTGTCGCTTGTACTGACCACAAGGCATCGCGGACAATTCCGCGCTTCCCCGATTTCTCCCGCGAATGCCCCTCCTCGTCCTCGGCCTCAATCATGCGACCGCGCCTCTTGCGCTGCGGGAGCAAGCGGCGTTCGCCCCGGACGAGCTGGAGCCTGCGCTGAACGAGGCCCGCCAGGTCGAGGGCCTGGAGGAAATCGTCGTGCTGTCCACCTGCAATCGCACGGAGCTGATCACCAGCGGCCAGCACAGCACGGACAGCCTCACACGATGGCTCGGCAGCCGATCAGCGCTGGACGCGGACACCCTGAGCGGCCACGGCTACGTGCTGGAGGATGCGGCGGCCGTACGCCACGTGTTCCGCGTTGCCGCGGGCCTGGATTCCATGGTGCTGGGCGAGCCGCAGATTCTCGGCCAGGTGAAACAGGCCTTCGCCGACGCGGATGCCGCCGAGGCGGTCGGCCCGACACTGCGGCGGCTCTTCCAGAAGGCGAACGAAGCGGCCAAGCGCGCGCGCTCGCAAACCAGCATTGGGCGCAACCCGGTGTCGTTCGCGTTCGCCGGCGTGCGGCTCGCCGAGCAGATCTTCGAGGATGTCACGCAGCAAACCGCCCTGCTGATCGGCGCCGGCGAGATGATCGAGCTGTTCGCCGCGCATCTGCGCGCCCGCGGGCTGCGGCGGTTGCTGTTCTGCAATCGCACGGCCGCGCGGGCCGATGCGCTCGCGCACAAGCATGCCGGCGCCTCGATACCGTTTTCCGAGCTGGACGCCTACCTGCCGGATGCCGATCTGCTGGTGAGCTGCACCGGCTCACCAACGCCCATCGTCACCCGCGCCGCGTTGAAGCAGGCGCTCAAGCGTCGACGCCGACGCCCGGTCTGCGCGCTGGACATCGCCGTGCCGCGCGACATCGAACCCGCCGCCAGCACGCTGGACGACGTGTACCTGTACGCGGTCGACGACCTGCAGGCGATCATTGATCGCAACCAGCAGGCCCGGCGCGACGCCGCCGAACAGGCCGAGGAACTGATCCAGCAGCATGTCGATCAGTTCATGCATTGGGTGCAGACACGGGATGCCGGCGCGGTCGTGGGAGAATTGCGCAAGCGACTAAATCGCGAAGCCGACGAGCTGACCGCGGCGGCGCTGGCCCAGATCGCCCGGGGCGAGGACCCGGCCAAGGTACTGCCGCGACTGGCGCATACGCTGGGTCAGCGCTGGCTGCACACGCCCAGTCGCGCCATCCGCGAGGCGCCGCCGGAGGATCAAGCCGCGCTGCAGGCCGCGGTGAAACGCCTGTTCGACCTGGACAACGACGCATGAACCCCAAGCTGGAACGGAGACTGGAACAACTCGTCGAACGCCACGAGGATCTCGGCCACGAGCTGAGCGATCCCGCCGTGATCGGCAATCAGGACAAGTTCCGCAAGCTCTCCCAGGAGTATGCCCATCTCGGCCCGCTGACCGAGGCCTTCTCCGCATGGCGCGCCTCGGCAACGGAGCTGGAGGAGCTGGAGGTCATGCAGGCCGACAGCGATCCGGAGGTCCGGGCCATGGCCGAGGACGAAGTTGGCGCGGTCACCGACCGCCGCGCCGAACTGGAGCGCGTGCTTTACGGATTCCTCGTGCCGCGTGATCCGCACGACGACTCCAACCTGTTCCTGGAAATCCGTGCCGGCACCGGCGGTGACGAGGCGGCGATCTTCGCCGGCGATCTGCTGCGCATGTATCAGAAGTACGCCGAGACCCGCGGCTGGCGTGTCGAACCGCTGTCGGAAAGCCATGGTGAACACGGTGGTTACAAGGAAGTCATCAGCCGCGTGGTCGGCGCGGGCGCCTATTCGCGGCTGAAGTTCGAATCCGGCGCGCACCGCGTCCAGCGCGTGCCGGAAACCGAATCGCAGGGGCGCATCCACACCTCCGCCTGCACCGTCGCGGTGCTGCCGGAACTGGATGACGTCGAGGCCACCGACATCAACCCGGCCGAACTGCGCATCGACACCTTCCGCGCCAGCGGCGCCGGTGGTCAGCACGTCAACAAGACCGACTCGGCCATCCGCATCACCCACCTGCCCAGCGGCATCGTCGTCGAATGCCAGGACGAGCGCTCGCAGCACAAGAACCGGGCGAAAGCCATGGCGCTGCTGCAATCCCGGCTGCTGGAAATCGAACAGAGCCGGCAGGCTTCCGAACAGGCCGCCTCGCGCAAGTCGCAGGTCGGCAGCGGCGATCGCTCCGAGCGCATCCGCACCTACAACTTTCCGCAAGGCCGCGTGACCGATCACCGCATCAACCTGACCCTGTACAAGCTCGCCGAGATCATGGAAGGCGCGCTGGACCCGGTGATCGACCCGCTGCTCGCCGAATACCAGGCCGAGCAGCTGGCGGCGATCAGCGACGACGCATGAGCAGCTACGGCGACGTGCTGGCCTGGGCGGATGCCCGGTTGAACAACGGCGCGCAGGCCAGACGCCTGCTGGAGGACGCGGCCGGACGCTCGATCACCTGGCTGCTGGCCCATGCCGATGACCTGGCGCCCGACGACCTGCGCCCGCAGATCGAGGACTGGGTGCAGCGCATCCAGTGGGGCGAACCGGAGGCCTACGTCACCGGCGTGACCCACTTCTGGAAGCTGCGCCTGCGCGTCACACCCGACGTACTGGTGCCACGGCCGGATACCGAAACCCTGGTCGAACTGGCCCTCGGCCTCGGCGGGGCCCAGCCGCAGCGCGTCGTCGACCTGGGCACCGGCAGCGGCGCCATCGCGCTGTCGCTGGCCATGGAGAAACCGACCTGGCAAATCGTCGGCACCGACGCCTCGGAAGGAGCGCTGGATGTCGCCCGTCGCAATGCGCTGGATTGCGCGCTCAGCGGCGTGCGCTGGTATTCCGGCGACTGGTACCAGGCGCTGGACCAGATGCGCTTCGACGGCATTGTCAGCAATCCGCCCTATGTCGCGGCGGACGATCCGGCGCTGTCCGACGACGTACTGAAGTACGAGCCGCAGGGCGCTGTCATCGCCGCGGACGATGGCCTGGCCGACCTGAAGACCATCATCGGCCAGGCGCCCGATCACCTGAACGCGCGGGGCTGGCTGGCGGTGGAACATGGCTATCAGCAGGCCGAGCCGGTGCGGGCGTTGTTCGAGGCCGCGGGCTTTGTCGACGTCGGCTGCAAGCGCGATCTGGGCGATCATCCCCGCGTCACGTTCGGCCGGCTGCGTTGACCGACGCCGCCCGCTACGCCCGCCAGATCGTGATGCCGGCGATAGGCGAAGCCGGCCAGCGACTGATCGGCGACAGCCGCGTGGTGATCATCGGCCTGGGCGGTCTCGGCAATCCGGCCGCGACCTATCTCGCCGGTGCCGGCGTGGGCACGCTGGAACTGGTCGACCACGATGCCGTTGCGCTGAGCAATCTGCATCGGCAGTTTCTCTTCCGCGACACCGATCTGGGCCGCCCCAAGGCCGAGGTCGCCACCGAACGGCTCACGGACTACAACCCCGACATCGACGTCCGCGCGCATGTCACGCGGCTGGATGAATCGGTGTTCGATGCCCTGCTGCCCGGCGCCGCTGCCGTGCTGGACTGCACCGACAACTTCCCGACCCGGTTCGCGATCAACGCGGCCTGTGCGCGCCATCGCGTGCCGCTGATACTCGGAGCCGCGATCGGGGTGCAGGGCCAGCTCGGCATCTTCCGCCACGATCTGCCGTCAGCGGGCTGCTACCGCTGCCTGTTCGACGAGACCGGCGAGGCCGCCGAAGCCTGCGAGGATGCCGGCGTACTCGGCCCGGTGGTGGGCATGATCGGCGCGTGGCAGGCCTTCGAAACCCTGCGCCTGCTCATCGAAGACGGCGAAGCGGGCAGCCGCTGGCTGCATTTTGCGCCGGAAACGCGGACAATCCGGGCACACGAGATTCCGCCAGACCCCGCCTGCCCCATCCATGCCTGACGCCCAGCCTTCAACGGACGTGCTTCTGCTGCCGCGCACCACGGCCATCGCGCTGATGCACGCCGCCCAGTTGTCGCCGGATCATCCGATCGCCGGCGTGCTGGCTCTACGCGACGATCAGCCGGCGGACCTGATCCACTGCCCGACGGATTCGAAAGAGGCGCTGGATGCGGCCTGCTCGCGGGCGGCCAGCAACGGCGGCATCTTCGCCATCTATTACTCCAGACCCACGGCCGCCGCCGAGCCGGAGGACCTGCCGTCGCCCCTGCAAGATGCCGCAACCCGGCATCCACTGCTGATCGTGTCACTGAACACCAAGGGCGTGTTGCAGACCCGGGCCTGGACCCACACCGACACCGGCTTTGTCGAGCGGGAGCTGACGGCCATCGAGCCGCCCACCGCCGCCTGACCAGACGAGACCCATGCGCCTCTCACAATTTCCGATCACCACGACCAAAGAAACGCCGGCCGACGCCGAAATCGTCAGCCATCAGCTGATGCTGCGCGCCGGCATGATCCGGCGGCTGTCCTCCGGCCTGTTCACCTGGATGCCGCTGGGCCTGCGCGTACTGCAACGCGTGCAGACCATCGTCCGCGAGGAGATGCAGCGCGCCGGCGCCGTCGAGCTGCTGATGCCCAGCATCCAGCCCGCCGAGCTGTGGGAGGAATCCGGCCGCTGGTCGAAGATGGGCCCGCTGATGCTGAAGATGCGCGATCGCCACGATCGCGACTTCTGCTACGGCCCGACTCACGAGGAGGTGATCTGCCACCACGTGCGCCAGGACGTGAAGTCCTACAAGCAGCTTCCGCTCAACTACTACCAGATCCAGACCAAGTTCCGCGACGAGATCCGCCCGCGCTTCGGCGTGATGCGCTCGCGCGAATTCCTGATGAAGGACGCCTACTCCTTCCACATCGACCAGCCGTCGCTGGAAGAGACCTACCAGGCGATGCGTGCGGCCTACACTCGCATCTTCGAGCGCATCGGCGTGGACTTTCGCGTGGTACAGGCTGATTCCGGCGACATTGGCGGCTCGCGCAGCGAGGAGTTCCACGTCCTCGCATCCTCCGGCGAGGACGAGCTCGCGGTGGCACGTGACGGTCAGTTCGCGGCCAATGTGGAAGCGGCGGCCACGCTGCCGTCCGACAGTCCCCGCCCCGAGCCGGGCGCGCCGATGCAGCAGGTGGAAACGCCGCATTGCAAGACCATCGAGCAGGTCTCCAATCACCTGGACCTGTCGCCGAAGCAGTGCGTCAAGACCATGCTGGTCATGGGCAAGAACGACAAGCCGCTGGCGCTGGTCGTGCGCGGCGATCACGAGATCAACGACATCAAGGCCGCGAACCACCCCAAGGTGCGCGACCCGTTCACACTGGTTGACGAGGCCGCCGCGCGCGCGACCGTCGGCGCCGGATTCGGATCGGTGGGCCCGGTGGGCCTGTCCATCCCCGTCATCGTCGACCACGCCGCCGCCGCGCTGGCGAATTTCGCCTGCGGCGCGAACGCCGACGGCATGCACCTGATCAACGTCAACTGGGGCCGCGACCTGCCCGAACCCGAGGTCGCGGACCTGCGCACGATTCGCGACGGCGACCCCAGCCCCACCGGCGAAGGCCCGGTGCAGCTGGTGCGCGGCATCGAGGTCGGCCACATCTTCCAGCTCGGCCGCAAGTACACCGAAGCGATGAACGTGACCGTCCTCGACGCCGACGGGCGCGAGGTCCATCCGGAGATGGGCTGCTACGGCATCGGCGTGACCCGCGTGGTCGCCGCCTGCATCGAGCAATGCGCCGACGACAAGGGCATCGTCTGGCCGGCGTCCGTCGCGCCGTTCCAGGTGGTCATCGCCCCGATCGGCGGCAAGAAGAGCGATCGTCCGATCCAACGCGCCAACGAGCTGTACGAAGCGCTGCTGGAGCGCGGTGTCGATGTCGTGCTGGACGACCGCAACCTGCGCCCAGGCGTGATGTTTGCAGACCAGGAACTGATCGGCATCCCGCATCGCATCGTCGTGGGCGACCGCGCGCTGGATCGCGACGTGCTGGAGTACAAGGCCCGCGATGCGGAGGAAGCGACCGAAATCGCGAACAGCATCGATGCCGTGCTCGAAGCGATCGGCGGTTAGTCTCGCGCTGGTTCTGATGCTGGGCGGCGGCGCTGCGCACGCCCAGGTCATGGAGCCCGATCCCGGCGTCCGCGCCGCGCTGATGGAGGCCGTGGCCGAGGCCGACAGCTTCGACCACCCCTTCGATGCCGAGGTCTGGCTGCTGGACATGGCCACGCGGCTGGACGCCTACGACGCCGCCTACGACGACGGCCTGGAGATTCTCCGCGTCGCTCACCGCGAGGCCAGCCGCGCCGAACTGCCGCCGGAGCTGGTGCTGGCGGTGATCGACATCGAAAGCCGCTTCGACAAGTTCGCGATCTCCCATGCCGGTGCGCTGGGCCTGATGCAGATCATGCCGTTCTGGCTGGAGGAGATCGGCCGTCCCAACGACAACCTGTTCCAGATCGAGACCAACCTGCGCTACGGCTGCGCCATCCTCAAGCACTATCTCGACCGGGAAAATGGCGACCTGACACGGGCGCTGGCCCGCTACAACGGCAGCCTGGGCAAGACCTGGTACCCGGAGCGGGTGCTGGAGGCGCTGTCGCGCCGCTGGTATCAGCGCTGATCCGCCACGCCCGGGCAGTCAGGCCCTAGTCACCCTCGACGCGGATCGGCCCGATCCGGACCTGGCCGCTGTGCAAACCGCCGGATTCGCGCAAGGCCTCGTAGGTCGCGTCCACGGTGGGGTGTTTGGGAATCTCCAGATCCATGCCGATGCGCAGCGCCGACGGGCTGGGCAGCCGGTCCGCGTTCGCCCGATAAATCAGCGGCCACAGGAATCCGTTGTCGTAGACCTCCGGCCGCGCCGCGATTCCCCAGAGCGTATCCCCGCGCGCCACCCGGTAGATGATTTCAGCGATGCGGGTCGACTGGTTCAGATGCGCCAGCAGGTCGTAGGCACGGCGCGCGTCACCGGCCAGCAGCGCGGCGTCGGCCTCGCGCAGCGATGCCGCCTGGGCCTGGTCGAGCACCGTGCGCTGGCGCAGCTCTTCACGCTCGTTGCGCGCCAGCTCGACGAAGCGCTGGTTCAGCGCCGCCTCGGCGCGGGCCTGCGCCGCACGGGCCAGACGATGCGCGCGCAACACCTGCCCGAGCCGGGCCGCGGACTCGGCGCGTTCCAGCAGGGATTGCGCCTCCCCGACCTCCGCATCACGCAGCGTGGCTTCCCGCACCGCGCGATGCGCCGCCGTCAGCGCGCCCCCGGCCTCCACCGACTGCACCGGGACGACAGCCGGTGCGGCCGGCTCGGGCGATACGACGGGCGCCGGCTGGCGCTGCCCGACACAGCCGGCCAGCAGCCCGCAGATCGCCAG
>MDTC01124946.1_pt1 | contig 11627 bp, 11 predicted proteins | sample 811181 | NCBI WGS metagenome assembly MDTC01 (sample SAMN05326644, study PRJNA326480) | marine metagenome | isolation source: seawater | place: Pacific Ocean: North | collected 2011 | reverse complement strand
ATAAATTTATACATAACTTCTCTCGGGTTCCAATTTATAAACTGATCAGAGTTAGCAATTAGTAATGGGTTTTCATTATTTATATACTCCTTAGCCATTAAGGTTGTTGAGGCTGCTCCTTCAGTTATTGAGTCAAGAACTACTATTTTTGCTTCAGGCCTAATAAGTTTTAACATTTTATCTATATTGTATTTTTCAATATGTTCTTTTTGGACAATAAAAATATAGTTTGCATCGATATTCAAATTTTCAACAACTACTTGTATCATTGGTTTTCCTCTAACTTCAATAAGTGGCTTTGGAAAGACATAGCCTTTATCAGTAAAACGTGAACCCAAGCCAGCCATTGGAATTAAAATATTTAGTTTCTTATTTCTATATTCGTTAAGCTTATTATCACTGTCCATATTATTAAATTCTAAGTTATTGTAATAAATATCTTCACTGATATCTGCACTAGATTCCACAAAGTATGTTTTAGCACCACTTAGAGAAGCACCTAGTCTTCCTACTGGAGAATCTTCTATAATAAGAGTCTCATTAGGAAGAATTGATAAATTAGTCATACATTTCCAATACATTTCGGGATGAGGTTTTGAATTCTTAACATCTTCGTTTGAAACTATAATATCGAAAAAATCAATAATTTCTAATTTGCTCAATACCATGTTTACAGTTTGAGAAATACTATTTGAAGCACAGGCTAATTTAATCTTATTTTTTCTAAGTAGAGTTATTAAATTATAAATTTTTTCATTTTTTTTAATGCCGCCAAGAAGTTCTGTTGTATGTTTTTGTTTTTGCTTCCATATACTTTCGTATTTATTTTCTTCTAAACCTTTTTTTTCAGTTAGCAATTCTAATTTTTTGTTAGTAGGTAGTCCATCAAATTCTTTGAGATGTTCCTCATATGAAATTACATATTTTTCATCTACTTCATTTAATGCAAGATTAAGAGCTTCAAAATGATATTTTTTAGAGTCAAACAGTACTCCATCAAGGTCAAATATTACTAAATTAATCATTTAATTTTATTTTAAGCAAGGTTTAATATTGTATATGGAAATTAAATGAAAACTTTATTAATCGCTCACAGGGGGAATATATTTGGTCCAAGTAAAGATAACGAAAATAGACCAGAGTATATTTTAGAAGCTCTAAATCATGGTTTTGATTGTGAAGTGGATCTTAGATTAGATGAAAAATCAGATGATTTCTTTCTTGGCCATGATCACAAACAGTTTCAAATTTCAGTTGATTGGCTTGTGCAAAATAAAGAAAATCTATGGATACACTGCAAAGACTTTCTTGCATTAAACAAATTAACTGTATTAGATCTTGATTTAAATTATTTCTGGCATGAAAATGATAGATTTACACTCACAAGTAAAGGTTATATCTGGACATATCCAAAAAATCTAACCTCAAAAAATAGTATCATTGTTAGTTTGGAAGAACCCAAGCCAAATATGGAATGTTATGGTATTTGTTCAGATTATGTAGGCAAATATAAATAGTTGTCTATGAAAAAACAAGATTTAAAAATTACTTTCGTTTTTCAAAGAGCAAGAAATTCAAGAATAAACGAGGGTATACCATTCGCAAAAGATATGTTTTATACGTTCTTTAATTTTAAAGAAGAATATGAAACAGAAATTATTGAGTTTGGAGATTTTCCAGCAGGAAGAGTGTATAAAATAATTTTTCATCTTGAGAGATATCTAAGAACCCTATTAAAAATTCCACTGTACTCTTTATACTTAACAAATAAAAAAAATTATAAAATTTTATCTAATAGTGACCACGTAATTTTAAGCACAAACAGAATAGCAACTTCGTTAGTACCTATGATGCTTGTTATGAAACTATTAAATAAAAAGGTAAAATTTACCTTTTTTGTGTTGGGGATCTTTTCTTCAAAACCAAGATTTTTTATTTTGAGGATTCTTCAATCAATTTTTTATTCTCTACTTTATTATTTATCAGACAATATTATTTTCATAGGAGAAGGAGAATATCAACATGCTAAAGAAAACACTATATTTTTTAAAAACAAATTTATATATATTCCATTTGGAATAGACACAAAATTCTGGAAATCCCAAGAAGTTAAATCTTTTAAAAATAAAAAAGAGATTTTATTTGTTGGTAATGATAGCAACAGAGATTTTACACTTGTTAACAAAATTGCCGAACATTTACCAAGCTACGATTTCATCTTTGTAACTTCAGAAATAAATAAAAAAGATGTATCTAAAAATGTAAAACTTTATTCTGGAAGTTGGGGTAATCCAGCGTTGACAGATTCTGAATTAAAATCTTTGTATGAAAAATCTAGGCTTACAATCATACCATTAAATGATAGCTTACAACCATCAGGGCAAAGCGTTGCTTTACAATCAATGATGGTTGGAACTCCTGTCTTAATAACAAAGACATCCGGACTATGGGATAAAACTAAATTAGTTGGGAATGATAATATCTTCTTTCTGAATGATAACTCAGTTAATACATGGGTAGACAAAATAGTTTCTCTATACAACAAAGATGATGAATTAATAAGGTTATCGAGAGAGTCAACAAAAACAATAGTGGAATCTTTTTCAATTGATTTATTTTATCAAAACATAAAAAAAGTAATCAAAATATAAGTTAAAGTTAATTATTAGTGCAGACTGAAACATTCAATTAAAATGTATTTATGGAATTTACTTTTGGCATAATTACATCGGGCAATAATTTTGATGATCTATCTAAAATCATTACAAGTATAAAAAACCAACATATCAAGAATTATGAAATAATTATTGTTGGTGGTGAAAATGCATTTGAATTAGAAGAGGTAGTAATTCATTATCCATTTGATGATACTCTAAAAAATGGTTGGATAACAAAGAAAAAAAACATAATTACATCTAAAGCTAAATATGAAAATATAGTCTTTATGCACGACTACATAATCCTTCATAAAAATTGGTATAAAGGCTTTTTAAAATTTGGAAATGATTTTGAAATAGCTATGAATAAGATTTATAACAAAGATAATAAACGTTTAAGGGACTGGTGTTTATGGACAGATAACGGAAACTTCGTTGATAATATTGTAAACCCTAAACTTAGATGTCTTCTCCCGTATAATGTAGAAAATTTAAATGAATTTATGTATATTTCTGGAACCTATTGGGTAGCAAAAAGAAAGTTAATGGAAGAAACCCCCCTTAATGAAAATTTACTTTGGGGACAGGGCGAGGATGTAGAATGGTCTAAAAGGGTTAGAAATATCTATAGTTTTAAAATGAACAAACACTCAAAAGTATTGTCACTTAAACAAAAAAGAAATGACTTTAGATTAATCTCAAAAAAGGATTTAGTAACAATAAATAATAAAATGTTAAATATAAGTGAATAACATATAAGTTAAATGAAAAAAATTAATGAGATTTTTTCAATAAAAAATGTAAACAGAATAAAATTTAGAGAAGATATAAACGGATTAAGAGCTATATCTGTTCTAGCTGTTGTTTTTTATCATATAGAAATTGAATTATTTAAAGGTGGTTGGTTAGGCGTAGATATTTTTTTTGTTATTTCTGGTTATTTAATTTCAAACATAATTATTTCAGAATTAATTAATAATGAATTTTCATTTAGAAAATTTTACCTCAGAAGAGTAAACAGGATACTGCCTCCACTTTTCGTTGTTCTGCTTATAACTATTCGTTTTTCTATTTCTGTATTATCTCCTAAAGCATTTAATGAGTTTACTGAATCTCTTCTAAGTGCAATATTTTTTTACGCTAACTATCACTTTAAGAATCTTGATTTCTATATTTCAGAACCTTCAAAATATAGTCCACTTCTTCATACTTGGAGTTTGGCAATTGAAGAACAGTTTTATATATTGTTTCCATTAGTAGTGGTTTTTCTATATAAATTTGTTAAAAGTAGATTTACTTATTTTATAGGTATCTTTATTTTCATATCCCTATATTTAAATTCAATTGATCAAAGTTATGATAAATTTTATGGCCTTCAATTTAGAATATGGGAACTTCTTTTAGGTGTATTAGTAATGATTATTTCTTCGAATGTTAAAGTTAATAATTTTCAAAATTTAGGAATTATTCTAATTCTTTTCTCAATTTATTTTTTTGATGATAGTTGGATAAATGACATAGAGCCCAAGCTATTGTCATTATCTGGCACAGCATTAATTCTGTTATCAAATAGAAATCAAACAGCCCTTTCAAAAGTACTTTCAATGAAAGTTTTTAAATACATAGGTCTGTCTTCTTTTTCCCTGTATCTACTACACCAACCCTTTTTCGCATTTTTTAGGATTGTCAAAGAAAAAAAAGAAATCTCGATGGTTGCATTTGATCACTATTCACCAAATTTTTATGAAAATTTTTTCATTTTTTTTATAAATACAAATTATCCAAAAACTTACTTAACAATATTTTTAATATTGTTTTCATTAGTAATTTATGAATTTATCGAGAAAAGTTTTGTGAGCAAGAATTTCAAGTTTTTTAAAAAAGAAGTATTTTTTATTTTTACAGTTTTTTTGTTTACTTTCTTTTTATTTACTAAAGATAATTATGCTGCATATCCCACAATGATGCTTTCTCAATATGCGGAAGAAGAAGTTCTTGAAGATGGTATATGCTGGAACGAGGAACCAAGTTTTGAGTGTCTTACAGGAGATTCGAATGATCTTATTTATTTGATAGGGGACTCACAGTTTGCAAAAGTTTCAAAAATTTTATCTGAAAAAAATAAAAATTATTCTTACTTTTTCAACATTAATCCCTATGGTATCGATTTCTTTAACAATTTTTATTCAGAAAAATGTCAAGATTGTTTAATGGATTATATAAATCTTAAAGAAAAGAAAAAAATAATTATTTTCAATGCAAGAATTCCTCATTATTTAGAAGATTCTTATTTCTTCAATGGAAAATATACTGCAAAAGATAAAATTACTAAACCCTATCCTAAAGAAAATCTTATTAAAGATTTAAATATATTGATTGATGCTTCTGACTTATTTATTTTAATTTATCCAATCCCTGAACATGGTTGGAACACTAGAGATTTGATAATTAATAAAACAATGGATGCAATTGCATCTAATAAAAATCTTTCGTATGAAAAAAAATATTGGGATTTATATTCTTCACCTTCAATAAAAATTCTAAATTCCCTAAAATCAGAAAAAATTAAACGAATTTTTCCCTCAGAAATTTTTTGTGCTGAATTTATAGTGAATGAGTGTGTTGCTGAATTTAATGAGAAATATTTTTATCTTGATGGTTTTCATTTAAGTTCTGACGGTGCAGAAATAATAGTAAACGAAATTGAAAAATTATTAATCGTTCAAGATAAATAAATACCCAAGTAAGCATCTAGGCTTTCCTACGTTTTTCTTTAGGATGAGTATCAAAAATTATTTATTTTTTCACACTTATTTTATTTTGATTATTGAAGAAAGAATATAGAAAAATTTTTATAATCAAGCTGAATACAAAAATGTATAATGTATTAAAAAGGATTAAAAATGAAAAATTCTGGCAATTTATTAGTTTTAGGCGCAAGTGGATTTTTAGGTAAGAATGTTATAGAGATATTAGAAAAAGAACATGAATACAAAATTTTTAAATTACATGGAAAAAATGAACTTGATTTAACAAAAGACTATCTACTTGCAAATTATCTATCAAAAAATAAGATTGACTATATTATAAATTGTGCAGCATTTGTAGGAGGTATTGCTTATGGGTACGACTTTCCTGCAGAGCTACTCTCAAAAAATACCACCATGGCAAGTAATATTTATGAATCATCCCATGAGGCAGGAGTTAAATTTATAGTCAACCCAATTTCTAATTGTGCGTATCCAAAAGACCAAACTCTTTATGAAGAAAAAAATTTTTGGAACGGAGCACCTCATGAATCTGTATTTGAATACGGTTTTTCAAAAAAGTTTTTTGTAGCTATGGGAAATGCTTTTTTTAAGGAATATAATTTAGGATCTGCAAATATTGTTCTTTCAAATATGTATGGTCCCCACGATCACTTTGATGAGATAAGATCGCATGCTCTTGGTGCTTTAGTAACTAAGATCGTGAATGCTAAATTGAATAAAATAGACAACGTTGAGATTTGGGGAACTGGAAAGCCTATAAGAGAATGGTTATACGTAAAAGATGGAGCTAATGCTTTAATAAAAAGTGTAGGATTAAAAAATGGTAACTATTTTTTTAATATTGGAGTGAACAAAGGTATGTCTATAAAGAACCTAGCAATATTAATCGCAGAGTCTGTAAATTGGGATGGAGAGTTTATTTATGATACATCTAAACCAGATGGAGCTTTAGAAAAAAGAGTTTTAGGAACATTTACTAAGGAAAATTTAAACTGGTCTCCAACAACTAGTTTAGAAAATGGCGTTAAGACAACTATTGATTGGTACAAAGAAAATATATTAAGAATATGAATAAAAAAGAAATAATACATAAGGATGAGCTTTATGCCTTTTATTTTGATGTTTTAGAGGCTGATGATGGTCTTACTTTTATTTCAAAAGAAAGTGAGTTTATTCAAGTTGGTATCTGGAATTATAATATGGGCAAAATACTGCCAGCTCACTATCACAACGAATATAGTCGAGAAGCCACAAGAACTTGTGAATCTGTATATGTTGTTGAAGGAAAAATAAAGTGCAATATCTATACAAAAACGGGAGAATTTATTGATTCATTTATCCTTAAAAAGAATGAGATGGTAATTCAATTATATGGAGTCCATGAATATGAGATTATAGAAAAATCAATAGTTATTGAAAATAAAAATGGGCCCTATTTTGGTCCTGAAATAGATAGAAAAAGAATAGATGTCAAAAAGAATTAACCAGATAGAGCCTGTAGTTGATGAAAATGATTTTAAAGCCGTAAATCGTTATCTTCAATCTGGAGGATGGCTTACAGAACATATTGAAACAAGAAAATTTGAAGAAAACATTAAAAACTATGTTGGAAGAAAATATGCTGTAGCAGTACCGAACGGAACTATTGCAATTTATCTTGGTTTACTTTCCCTTGGAATAAAAAAAGGTATGAAAGTTGCTGTTCCAAACTTAAGTATGATTGCAACAATAAATGCAATTTTGTGGATAGGTGCAAAACCTGTACTAGTTGATGTTGATGACTTTTTGACAATGAATTTTGAAAAGCTGATCAAGAATAAAAATTTAGATGCCGTAATTTTCGTTCCCCTAAACGGAAGAGTTGGTAGAGGTAAAGACATTGAAAAATGGTGTAAAGATAATAAAATTAAACTAATTGAAGATTCTGCACATGCACTAGGTTCATCTTACGCGGATAAAAAATGTGGCAAACTCGGCGATGTCAGTATTTTTTCATTCACCCCTCACAAAATAATTACAATGGGTCAGGGTGGGATTCTAGTTACAGATAAAAAAACCATTTATGATTTTTTAATAAGTATTAAAACTTTTAATAGGGAAGGTGATAAGTCAGATTTTCACAAAGGTTTTGGCTTGAATTTTAAAATAACAGATTTACAGGCATCTATTGGCAATGCACAATTTAAGAAATTAAATAAACATATCAAACTTAAAAGAAAAGTTTTTCAAATCTATAAAAATAATATTTCAGACAGTTATTACCTTAGAAATTTCAATGATAAAGAGCTTCCGTGGTTTATAGATTTGGAATTTTCAAGTAAAAGTGAAAGAGACAAAATAATTAAGAATTTAAACTCAAATAATATCGAAACAAGATTGAGCTATCCTCCTTTTAGTAAACAAAAGTACCTCAAGAAATTTGTTAATTCAGAATTAAAATATTCAGAAGAAATTTACGATAAAATTTTATGGATGCCTTCATCTATAAATTTATCAGAAAGAAGTATCATTAAGATATGCTCAATTTTAAATGGTAAATAAACTACATTTGGGTTGCGGAAAAAGATATCTTGATGGCTATATACATGTGGATATAGCTGAGTATGATCACATTGATTACAAGACACAAATTGATAAACTTGAAATGTTCGAGTCTAATTTTGCAGATTTAATATATGCAAGCCACTGTATAGAGTATTTTGATAGAGATGAAGTAAAAGAAGTTCTATCAGAATGGAAAAGAGTTTTAAAACCTGGAGGGGTACTCCGGCTTGCAGTACCAGATTTTAGTTCTTTGATAAAAATTTATTCCAATACAAAGGACTTAAGTAACGTTCTAGGACCTCTTTATGGGAAGTGGGACATCGGTGAGGAGAAGTTTATTTACCACAAAACTGTATATGATATGAATTCTTTAACAGCGGAATTAAAAAATGTTGGCTTTCAATCAGTGAAAAAATGGGATTGGAGAGCAGTATTTAAAAATGATGATAATTTTGATGACCACTCTCAAGCATATTTCCCACATATGGACAAGGAAAAAGGACTTTCTGTTAGTTTAAATTTACAATGTTTAAAGCCAAATAATATATAAAAGATATGTATATTTATATATATCTTTAAAAATTGGTCAATAACTAAATACACTTGTGGGCGCTACAGGATTTGAACCTGTGACTTCTTCCTTGTAAGGGAAGCGCTCTGCCAGACTGAGCTAAGCGCCCTGAAGTATGAATTCTAACTAATTAAATTTTGTAAAGATAAATTATTTCCAAATATTACTCATTAATGAATTAACAACTCGTGGAATAAAATCATAAAATGTCTCAATATTTTGCATGGGTGACTCGTCAAGAACCTCACCATAAAAATACTTAATACCAATAAAAAAGTGTAGGAAAATAGAAACTGTATATACGAGTGATAGTTTATTTTTTATGTGAACATCTTCTTTATACATATGCAAAGTAAATATTATTATTGGGACAATAAGCAGACTAAATATTCTACTGGTGTCTAATGCTATTGAGGTAAAGAAGAGAGCTATTAGTGTAGATACAATTATTTTTTTACTTCTGTCCCAAGAAAGATTGTTAGATGTTAATAAAATCAAAAAAGAAATTCCAAGAAAGCCTGACCAAAGTACTATTAAAATATTTTCACCCACAAAGCTCGTAGCACTTTCAATGACATTGTCATTGAAGACAAATCTAACTCTACCTCTTCCAGAAAAACCAATATAGTTTAAATAAAATTGGACAATGCTATTTCCAATTATCTGTGATAAGACAACAGTTATTGATAATCTAATTATCTGATTCTTTTTTACTAAAATCAGAAAAATTAAGGATACGGCTAAAGAGATGGCATTATGATTGATTGACATCAGAATAAAATAAATAAGCATATTGAACCTGCCAACATTATCCTGAAGAATATTTCTACAAATTATTGTCATTAATGTCACAGAAATAATATCAACGTATCCAAAAAACCATGAGCAAGTAATTAACCAGCCACCAAATAAAAAAATAGTTGAATATTTATTAAGATATTGAATATTGATAATAATTAATAAGAAACAGATCAGCGTAATTAGATATATTAAACTTTTGTAAATATCTAAATTCTCTACATCTAGAAACAGGCCAATTAAAGTATATGTCGGGGACTCTACGAAAAAACTAGTTGATGTAACATTGTTTTCTTTTATTTGTTTTATTAGATCAAACTCATATTCGATGTTGTCAATGAAGGTTATTCTATAGTAAACATGCGATAGAAAAATTACTACCATTAAATCTAGATAAAAATTTTTTTTAAAAAGATTTTGTATATAATTCATCTTCTATTTTCAATATAATTTAATAACTTTAAGGGCAAAATCTTAATTAAAATACTTACAAGTAATAATTTATTATTTGCATGCTTTAAACCCCTTGAATCAATTAGCTTCAACAGAATTTTTGATGCTTGTATTTTGTTCAATGAAAAAGGAGCTTTGGAATGATTTTTTGACATATTTGTATCTATTTGGCCATACCTAACAATTAGATACTCAATTGATTCAATATTTTTTACTGACTCTTCAAGACTTTTTTTCGATAATCCATAGACATAGTTTTTAAATCTAGGTTTTATAGACGCCATAGTTGATATATATATAAATTTATCGACAATATCCACTTCTTTTAATTTTTGAGTCATGTGTAATGGAATAAGATAGTTGATTTCTACAGTTTGTTCAATTTCAAGTTCTGAAGGAAAGCTCTCAGGTCTATTCTCTCTGAGAAAACCATTAAAAAAAATGATATAGGGATTATTAATCTTTTTTATAAAATTTATTATTTCATTCATATTATCCAAGTAATTAGATACTACTATTTGATTTTGCTTGCTTAAGTTTTGTACTTTTTCTCTTGATATACCAAAAACTTCATGGGATGTATTATTTGTTAATTCTATGAAAGATTCAGCAAATTCTGAGTTAGCACCAAGAACTAGGATATTTTTTTTCATTTATCGAATACTAATCAAAATATGTAATACATCTATAAGTAATTAAAACAAAAATAAGCTGATTTCAAATAATAGAAATATTTATGGGAAATAATAACCAATTGAAAATGAAATGATAATTGATAATGACAGCATGAAAAGATATTTATTTCTGTATAACTCTCTTGAAAAGTCTTCTAGAAGGCCCTGAAAAGAAAAAGTATATACGGATTTTGCAAATGCAAGAAATAGTATGTTTGTAATTACTAAAAAAAACATCTGCCTAGTACTTATGTCACTACTTAATATGTTCATCAGCCATAAAATAAGTGATGAAAAACTCAAAACGGAAAATATTACATAAATATTTCTGAATGAAAATTTAGTATTTTGCTTCAATAGTAAATTATGAAAGGTGTTCGCTGAAGTTATCTTTTTTGAATTAATTATTGATATTTTCTTAGCCAATGACAACATGCAGCTAACAAAAAATATGAAAGAACTGAGATAAAGGGTGACACTTATATTTCCTATAACGCCACCAATTAAGACCCTAATTAAAAACATTATAGATATTGAGATAGTGTCAAATATATATATATATTTAAAATATCTCGAATAAAGAAATGTTGTTATTCCATAAAGGAGAAAATAAAAAACAATAAAATTATTCAACACAAAACTTGAAATCAAGGAGATTGTCAAGATTACTAATGCAAAGATTCTACTATTTTCTTTACTAATTTTTCCAGACGCAATAGGTCTATTCTTCTTTACTGGATGCTCTATATCTAAATTTATATCTTTGATGTCATTAAAAATATAAGTTCCTGAAACAAATAGAGAAAATAGAAAAAAGATTGCAATAACATCAAAAAATACATTGTCTATTTTTGAATTTCCTAAAAGGTAGGGAATAAAGATAAGTAAATTCTTTAGCCACTGCCATGGCCTCAGAGTCGTTATATAGTTCTTCATAAATATATCTTTAATTTTTTATATTTGGATGAAGTAAAATTTTTATAATTTCAACTACAGCCTAAAGAGTTTCCACAATTTAGACATTTATAACAAGAACCATTTCTTATCGTAATATGCCCACATTCATTACATGCAGGAGCATCTCCCATCATGTCACCTAGTACTTCTTGCACAGTAGCTACTGAATTTTCAGCTTGTTCTACAGGTGCAGTCTCTGTTT
>MDTC01062865.1_pt1 | contig 11627 bp, 14 predicted proteins | sample 811181 | NCBI WGS metagenome assembly MDTC01 (sample SAMN05326644, study PRJNA326480) | marine metagenome | isolation source: seawater | place: Pacific Ocean: North | collected 2011 | reverse complement strand
TCCTGGGACGGCTTTGAACTGTAAAGCGATGTGTGGTGGATCTCGGTGGGAATCTAAAGCCGATAGGGTGAATCTGTGTGAGGTCGGGGGAGGTAGCTTACCCCTTACGGTTCTTATGTAATAAGGACTAATAATATTGCGTAAGATCAGCTGGAGGCTCATTAGTAGGTGTTATCAGCATTGAAAACTGAGTCGTGACCACATCACGTGATACCCATGACAGTTAAACCGGTGGTAGAAACTCCGGAGCTAAGGAAAGTTGGGATTGATCCCCCTTCACCAAAGACTTTCTGAATTGCGGGCGTTCTGTTTGGGCAGACCTAAAATTTTTTTATGTTCTTTTAAAAAATTGAAATAATATATAGTAATGTAATCCATACATTACTATTCTACGATGTTATCTGATCATCAATGGGAACATTATTCTTCTCCGGGTTCACGTAGTCTTAGTATACTGAACCATAACGGGGTTTGTAAAGTTCAACATATGAATGATATGAATTCTTCCGCGGATCACAGTGATTATCTCCGAATTATGGGTATTATGAATGATGAAAATATTGTCTCCATGAACCCAGATAGTGATAACAGTAAAGTTTCGAAACAAGTATTCGCTATCAAAGATTGGAATGGTTCTGTTGAATATCCAAGACTGATCCCCGGTGTTGGATTATCTCATCCAGGATCGAATGGAATAGTATTATCAATCCCACGAGAAAGAGTTGTAACTGACGACCCATGTGACTCTATCTTTTCATTGTGGAGAGAAAGGTGCGGTTTTAAACCGACAGAAGAAATATCCATGGAACCAGGTTGGTCTTTGGGTCCGAAGAAAGATCATCTGCGTTCTAATCCAAATGGATGTTGCAAAGAATGTATTTCAGTGGGAAGTTGGGGGCTTAAAATTACAGAAGAATTCCCGGATGAAATTATTTGTATCCGTCCATGTCATTTGTGTGCGGAAAGAATGAAATGGTTCTGGGGAACATACAGACAACAAAACTCCTTGACGGGAGTATTATCAGAACCTTATCCTATCCCAAATAATGGAGCCATTGGAAACTTTGAACACATCTACGGAATTCAAGAAGGACCCTGGGAAGATGGTTGGTATTCAGCCAATGAATTATCAAATTCAGATATGATACATCGCATTATGTATATATTATGGGATCATCATACTGATCATGATCCTCCACGTTGGAAACAATTATTTGATAAAACACCTGTTTGGATCCATAAGATTATTATTGATTTATATGGAGTTTCATCTTGTGTTGAAAGATTTAAAGAACTTGAAATAAGTATACCAGGGACGGATGTTGAATGGGAAAGATCTCTATTTCCATTTTCTTGGAGATATGATGTTATCTCCCTACCCTCCCATAACCCGGAAGAATATGAAGAACTAAGTGAAGTTATTGATACAGAAGAAATTTATGAATATGAAAGTGATGAAGAAGAAGATGATGAAGAAACAAAGGAAAAAAAACAGAAAATTAGTTCAGTATTTTCAATCTTAGATAAAGTAATGGACACAGAAGAACAAATCTTAGATCAGGGGAAATACTTAGAACTCAGTCAACTATTGAAAGAATTACACCAAGAATAAATGAAAAAATATCTAAGGATGATGTTTACTCAGATTTGGGAAGAATGACTTTTAAAACTCTTAGATAATATTTAAAAATATGTATAATCGTTTTGTTTCTAATTCTCCACGAAAAGAAAGAGTAGAAGTCATCAAAGCAACCTATCCAAATAAAACAATCCAAATAAAACAATCCATAATAGAATATGTGAATCATATAATCAGTATATTTTTTTCATATTAAACAAACATTCAAATTAAAAATAAATATCATTTAACTTATGAGGAATATCACCCAATTATACAACTAACAAGTATTGAAAGAATGGAACCTTCCCATCTTAAATTGTTGAAACATAAAAAATTATTTGGTAATGAGTATGTAGTTCGTATTGAAAATTGTGAGTAAGATTAAAATACAATATATATTATAAAATGGAAGATTTTGAAGAAGCACACCAAGAATTTAAAAATAAAATTAGTATAGATCCGGTGCGCAGGGGTATGATAGAGATGACATCGTTGGCCATACTAACTGATCCTGAAATTGATAAGCTAATTGAAATGGCAAAGAAATCTCCAACAGAACACCTTTATTTATATTTAGAATACGGTTCGAAACCCAGAGTGCAAATTCGCCAGCGGCTTCTGGATCACTCTGAACATAAATATGTTGGACAGAATGGGTCGCGCGACCGAGGCAATACATTTGTTAATATTTCAAAATTATCTAAATTATTATTACATTTGTTTCAATATTCAACTGATAAATTAACTCTTAAGCAATTAAAAGATGTGGTAATAATTCTTAGAAAAATAGCCAAACATTTTCTTTCCACATATGGATACCACGCCAATTCCGTCCAGGGCGACGTCACAATATATATGATTTTTTATAAAATTTTCAACACCATCGCGGTGGCGATCGGTGCGGCGCAGTCGTACACGGACATCTCACTCTATAATGCATTAGGAGGTCACTTCAAAGACATAGCGGCTCTCGGACTCGGAGATGAGGACAAAGTTCTGAATCTGACCGAAGAAGAAAAAGACAAATTAGATCAAAGTGTTAGAGTTAAGAAAATAAAAAGAGAGATGGGGGGACTTGAGAGCGCCGAAGGAAGATTATTAATACAAAAACTTCTCGGTCCCGCCTCTCAGTTTGTAGGGTCTCAAGGTTTGCCGGATGACTTAATTGAGACCATTGGTGAGAAGTATAACCCCCATACTAAAGTAAATACGGATCTTCGGGGTGGTGGTAAAAGAAAGAAACGGGTTAGTAATAAAAAATCCAGGATGAATAAACGATCAAGAGTGAATAGACGATCAAGAGTTAATAGACGATCAAGGATGAATAGACGATCAAGGATGAATAGACGATCAAGAGTGAATAGACGATCAAGGATGAATAAACGGTCAAGAGTGAATAGACGGTCAAGATTGAATAGACGGTCAAGAGTGAATAGACGATCAAGATTGAATAGACGGGCCCGTAAAACTAAAAATAAACAATCGCGTTAATTATATGAAATCAAAAAATAAAAATAATTAATAGACACAGATTTTTAACTTATGAGTAAAATTAAAATACAATAGATGCACCAATTCCTACACTTCCGATGCCACCTGTTGCAACAACTGTAACAGCACCCATTACAATTTAACTGCTATCAGTCCACCTAAAGTACCTCCTAAATACCATCTTTTATTACTACCCCTATAAACTGGAACGGGAGTTGGAATTTCAGTCGTCGGATTCCTAGCTCTCCATTCTCTATCTATATCTTGAGCCCATTTTTCACGGCGCCTTACTGCTCTTGAGGGTTTATTATTTGAATTAATAATTGTCCCTTAAATACTGTCATACGATATGCAAATAATACTTTATGTTTTATTTCATTCTTTTTTATGTAAAAATTGAAATCCCTTTTACAGAAAATAAAAAAACGATTTCATGGGTTCTTTTAAGAAACTCGTGTATGATATGCAAGGATTGGGTAATGGAAGAGGGTTTCGGAGATTTACGAGAGATCCGGATGGATATGATCGTAGTAAAGCCAATCTTGTCTTTTATACTTTGGGTCAATTTATGAATATGTATAGGGATGATATAGAAGAATACTTTTTTGAGGATGAAACTTTCTCTGACTGGGATGAAATTCAGGATGAAAAGTATGAAATCATTTGTCTGGTAGATATTTCAGTGTGTAAAGAGAACACTATGGATACACATATGAAGAAAAAATACCGGAAAGCTGGCAAGTTGAGGAGAGAGAAACTTCAAGAAAAGTTTCACTATTCCAATCCCTTAAACCGCATTCATTCCTATGTGGTCTTGGAAAAAGCTCCAGGAAAGGCAGATGAAAAAACAGTTGCGATCAATATCATCTGTTCTTCCAATTACAGCGATATCAAGGGTATTGGAAGTTTTACTATGGATGCTTTGATCGCTTCTTCGGGGGGAGCTGGGTTTGAGAATATGGTTTTAGAAGTCGGGAACTATGATGCGGAAGAACATCCTGATATTGTTAAAGATGAGGAAGATGAGGAAGAGAGTTCTGATGAAGAAGATTCTGATGAGGAAGAAGAAGAAGATATTAATGAGACACTCATTGATTATCTATCAGAACATCTATGGAAAAAATCTGTGAGACATAAAAATGGGATCCCTTATTACTCATTTGGAGAAGATTATTTGAGGGTAATTATCTCTGAATACTTTTATAATGATTATTCTGAATGGCAAGAACCAACTATTATGGATGATGAAGAATATGGTTATGGAGGATATTTCTATAGAAAAGGGAAGAGAAACTCAAAACAACTTATTTCCTACTATCAGAAATATGGATTTGTTGAAGACCCAAAAGTTCACAGTGAATGGAAATGTTTTTCAAGTATTCCCCTTCCTGCCTTTATATTGAAATTAAATAAGTAAAGTATTGTTGTGTTCGTATTAATATTTTTATTTATAATTATTAGTATAAATGTCTTTTTTTTCTTCAATTATAAATACTCTCAATAGTATGGTTCCTTCAAGCCGATTATCATCACAAACAAACCCCGGAATAGACGTAACCCCGAATATTACTAATCAAACTATACGTATTACGAATGAAATAGATCCTTTAATTGAGAAAATAAATAATGAAGTAAAAATTTCTGAATCTATTATGGAAAAAAAAGAAACACTAATATCGGATCCAAAGTCTCTTATTAAACTTAAAAAATATAAACAGACATTGAATAAATTAATTCAAAGTCTGGAAACAAGGATCAAAGCTATTTCTGATAATTCATTAGAGATAAATACAGAAATTAATTTACATTTAAATCAATCTTTACAAAATATTAAAGTATTAAATAATTTATGTAAGAACATATATGAAACCTGTTCCGACAAACCTGAGTGAACCAACCGATCCCATTGATGATAGCGATGACAGCGATGACAACTATGATAGATTATTAGAAAGTATATTAAAACAAGATGAAACAAATAATAAAAGCTTTTATAGAGAACTTGAAAAACAAAAAGATAATGTAGTGTTCAAAAAAATGGATATTACCAATGAAACACAATTCACAAATCATTTACAGCTCAAATTAAATAAATTATCGAAACGATTAACTATTCTTCAAATGAAATATATAAGTTATAAAAAATGGTATGATAATTGTAATATCTTAATAATTATTGTATCGGGATTATTATCTATTTTTGAAGCATTTCGTAATGAAATTTCATATCATATTGATGAAAACACGGGGGGATCTTTAATATTTAATATGGTTCCGATTGCGGTGAGTACATCTATTACTTGTTCCGCAGCTATCATAAAGTTTAAGAAATATCAAGAAAAAATGGAGAATATGCAATTTACAAGAGAAAAAGTTATTCTGGCGATTTCAAAAATAAAACATATTCAAGAAATGTTATGGTTTAGTAAAAAAGAAGATTTTGAATCAATTAAGCAAAAATATGTGGAGGATATCTATGGATTTTATAATGAAAGTAATTCTGAATTAGAAAGACATATTAAATATAGTGATCATGCGAAAGTGAAAGACTTAGAAATATTATAAGTTCCGTCCATATTTCATCCATAAGAATACACTAACTGTAAAACCTAGTAAAAATCCAAATACGCATTGATCGGGATGTTCACTTAGGAATTGTCTGGTTATAATGGGTCCTAAGAAAAAAGTTAAGAGAGAATAAACTACCATTGCACAAATTGATTGAACACTGCTTAAATGAACCATTTTATTATACGATAATATTTTTATTTAGCGTCCACATGTTGAACGAATTTTCTTTTGTCCTTCTTTTACAACAACTTTGCGTCTATTTTTCTTCATATGTAAGTAAACAACTAAAGCAAATAAAATCATAGCAAGCAATTGTAAGCAATCATCCATCATTTTATAATATATCATATATATTATTTTCATATTATATTAATAAACATAATGTGGAATGATTATGAAAATGATACTTTAATTCATCATCATATTATGGCTACTATTTATAAAAAAAGATATCAAAGAGCAAGCGATTTTCAAAACTCATTATACCGTTTATTTGGATTAATTACCGTGATAAGCTCCACAGGAGCATCTACAATATCCTGGGGTTCGGATGATTCAAACCAAGATTTTATTCGGTTATTAACAACTATTTCTGCCGTTTCTTCAGCTATCTTAAACTTCTATAAGTTTCAAGAACTATCTCATAATTTCACAAACACAGCAAAACAATATGCACTTCTTCAGAATAAAATAGAATTAATTGGAAATATACATCCACACAATCGTTCTCAAGAACCTACAGAATGTTTTATAGATATACAAATTGACTTTGATAATTTATCCAAAAAAAGAACAGAAATATCTAACTGTATGAGCCACATATTTTATAATAAAAAAAAAGATACAATATCCTATCTAAAAGAGAAACATAAAACTATGACAGAAATGAAAATTATCCATGTTTAATCCGATTTCGAAGATAATAATCATGTGTTTTCTTACGATTGATTTTAGTAGTGACCGGTTTGGATACGGGTTCATTATCAATTGTATGGAAATTCATTAAGTCTTCCGCACAACTTATATCATTCAATGTATATTCATTAAATGGAGAATCAAATGAATAATTTTTCCATTGTTCATATTCTCTTTGAATTAGTCTCTGATTAACACTTCCTCGAAAAGGTATACTATTAATAAAATCAGATCTTTCATTCAATTCTTTCATTGATCGGGGTGGACTATGTTTATAAGTATCATTTCCATTATTATACCACAATTCATAAGCTTCGAGTATATTATCAGTTATTGTATTCCCTTTATATATGACACTAATATGTAATTGAACCAGATTTTGGATTAGTTCTTTTAATTCTTTTTTTGTTTGGATCATTTTTAATTAATATCTTTAAAATATTAAATTTCAATTTTTAAAAACATATATCATCCATATATTAAAGTTGGGTATGTAGATTACTAGGTATTTACACTTATAAAGACGATGTGTATAACAATATAATCCAGGTGCTTTCACAGCGTGTTGATAAAATTTTCTTATGAACATATAATTTATACAAGATATAATTTATACAAGATATAATTATTCACAATTCCGTCCACCTTGTAATAAATCCAATAAGAATAAGAATAAATTAATTATATCCATATATAATCCAATTGCGGCTAATACATAATCATTTTCTGTATATTTGATTCTTCTATTTTCACCACCGACAATTAATTGAGTATCATAAACAATATAAAATGAAAATAATAATGATCCACAGGTTGAATATAATATATTGAGAGTGAATGATTCATCCATAAATCCAAGTAAGATGGAAAATAAGATTAAAGTCATAAATAATATAATCAGTATATTCCCATACATAGTATAATCATACTTTGTTTGAATTGCATAGACACTCAATCCTGTAAAGATAAATAGTGTTGACAATCCTCCTAATAATAATGTATTTGTATCATATATAATTCCGACATATCCCAATAAAAATGTCTCAAATACTGTAAATAATAGTAAACTGAACCAATTCAAAAATGGACTTTTCTGAATAGTCCCGCTACAACATACAATCATTATAGTAACGGTAATTAATCCGAATAAATCTATATAGAGTAAACTTTGTGCATTTTCACTCATTAAGAAAGTTTGAACTTGTTTATTTTGATTACAAATACCTATATAGATAGTTGTAACTAATAACATACTCCATAAAATACTATATACTTTACTAATAAACTTTTGACGAATATATATATCTGTGTATTCCCCAAAAACAACAGGTTCATTATCAACCACAAGTGGTAATTCTACGTATGGAACATTTTTCATTTGTTTTTAACTTAGTATTATTACTACTTTTGTTTTTAAATATTGTTTATATATATATATATTTATATAATGGGAGATTTTAGGGGGATTCATGTATCTGAAATTGAGTTTGTTTCATTACTAATTCAGTTAGTTCAGGATGCCTGTCATGATTTTCATCAAGCGGGGAAATGTTCTGATAGGGGTGTTGGACCATGGGCGCGATCTTATAGCTGTAATAAGGTGGGTGGGTCCCAGTCCCGTACGAAACGGCGTGCCGCCGCCGCCGCGCCCTGGCGCACGTACAATACTCGCTCACAACTCCCGGTGACCCGGGGGAGGGTGGAGAGGAAGGTGCGGCAGCGGGCAAGATGGGCAGCGAGACAACATGCCACGCAACCAGGAGCACCGCACCTGCTTGCGGCAAGAAAGTTCGTGGGCACAGCCAGGCTCATGGAGCACGAGCGCCGCGTGCAGGTGATAACTGAGCTCCTCAGGCGCAGACACGAAGTCAGTCCGAATAATACTCCTTTTGCTGATGTTATAATAAGTGAGGCAATGGAGGACTATTTAGGGGAGGAAATTGAACAAAAAATAAAAAAAAACTTTGAAGGTCCCGAGGTCACCGGAAATAAATTTTTTGAAATAAATTTGAGTGGCAGTCTCTTATGTAATGGTGTACCTAAATGTGAGAGAAAGATAGAGAGTGAATATACGCCTGAGGAGTATATTAGGGGTGAACCTATGGAAACAGTAGGAAAAGGCAAGAAGGTGGATGTGAGACATCTCCACCACGCCCCTAAATGGTGGGATGATGAGTTTGATAACGAAAGGTGGCTGAATAATGAATGCCTATATGGTACCAACGAGGAAGGCATGCGGGCGAAACGACGCCTCAGGGACCACCCTCCCCGCGAAGAAATAGGAATGGAAGGGGGGGCTCAGAGGTCTCGGAATAGGAGGCGGCAGCCCAAGAATTTTATAACAGTATTCAATAGTTTGGAATGTGATGCTACCCAACTAACCCCTAATCAAAAAAAAAGATGGATTAAAGAACATCAAGAATACCTAACTCAGATGATGGATGATACTGATTTAAATGGGAAGCCACACTACACGGAATTGTTAAAATTTTTTAATTCATTACCTAAGACTTCTAAAGGGGCAGGTGGACCCCGGGGGAAACGTAGGTTCTCTCCTTGGTTTATTATCACGAATCTAAATCATATGTTTAAATTTTTTAAACATCAGTCTGGCACCCGACCATATCAAAGATTTATCAAATTACTTCGTGGAACAGAAGCGCAAAATTATGATATGGGGGGGGGAGAAACATATACATTACGTACGGCGCTCGCATCAATTTATAATGATTTACATGAAAAAATATTCGATGATTTAACGAAGGATCATTATGGGAAAATAATAGTCCCACCAGGTGTATGGCGCAAAATTGCAGATTATCAAAAAACATTAATTAGACAAGGGTGGTTAGGTCCGATAGAGGATGCATTTAGTTGGGTGAAACCCGAAAGCAATTATGTATCGGAACTGAAACGACTAAAAAAAGATGTTTTGTCCGGTGTTGACGATGAAAAATCGGTGACGGCCGAGAAGGCCGCCAATGGACTTTTCTATTTTATTAAAGGTATGTATAGTCATCTGAAAACTAACGGATATATGTCCGATACCATATTTGAGAAAAAATGGAAATATTTTTACGATGAAATACTCAAAACTTTACCTGGTATAGATATGTGTGTTGCTAAGTGGAACAATCCAGAGGGCGTGCAGCCCCTACCAAAAGAAATATGTATATCTGAAAGTGAATGGGTCAATAATGAGGCACACCAAAAAACGGTAAAGGTTTATAATAAAGGAGGTATCAAACAAAATATTTTCTCTGATGTTGATCCAGGACCTTCAAAAGACACTGGATCAATAGAACATAATAACATATTAATTGGGGTTTTGAATAACCCTCAAAATAGAAGAATAGAAACCTTTAATGAAAGTGATTGGAAACATTATATTCATCTAACATTGATTAGGAAAACACCTAACATAATCGCAATGAATTATAAAATAAAACTAAATGAAATTTACCCTTTCGAGAAAGAATTAGAAATAACACTCAACCCCTCAACTATTTCGGTTGCTTCATGTGCAAGCAAATTTTTAGAGGAGGTTGGTTGGAATTTTATAACAGGCGGACCAAATCGACCGACACAACCACATCAAGTAGTCTCTGGATATATATTACCGAAAACAATGGGAGATTTTGGACAAGAATTATATTCTTATTTATATGGATTTGGTAACTTTGCCAATGATATACCATCGTCATTTAGATATATATCTCCATTATCAATATTCGGCTTTCTATTTCATGGAAGACAAATCATCCCTGGTGGATATGCTGGTCCGAGTAGAAGCATGGTCATTGGAAAGCAGCCACAGCAGGGCGGTCGCAATACTAAAAAACGTCGAACCAAACGTCGAACCAAACGTCGAACCAAACGAAAATCTAAACGAAGATCTAAACGAAGATCTAAACGAAGATCTAAACGTCGAACCAAACGAAGATCTAAAAAAAGATAATATTGTTTATTAATATGAATATGTATTTATTCTTGTTTGTTTTTCTTGGATTAATTCTGTATTATAGAATGAAACAATCCACAATCCATCATGTATATGGTAGAATTGCTGTAACTCCTAAACAAAAAGAAAGAGGATTAATGTTCCGAAAGCATCCTCTCAAACGCAATGAAGGTATGTTATTTCATATGGGACATAAAATAAATACAATGTGGATGAAACATACTTTTATCCCACTGGATATTATTTTTTTATCCAAAGATATGAAAGTAATTGGTTACATTGAAGATGCGAAACCATTATCTTTAAAAACTTTATCTATAAATAAACCATCCACCTATGTTATTGAAATGAATGGTAATTCTGTTTCTTCTTTGAATATAAGAATTGGTGATAGAATTATCTTCCATAAAATTGAAAGGTAATTATTAACCATTCAATAATTAAAATAAAAATGGGATACCCAGAGGATCCAGTTACACAATCATCAATTAAAGAGAATGAAATAATATTTACAATGCTATATATTTGGATTATATTCTTATTATTTTGGTTTGTATTGCCTCTATGTGAATTATTTGTAGGTTTTGTAAAATGGAATACTTATTTCATTGATTCTGAATTACAATTGGATTTTCAAACACAAATAACTGAATTAGATAATAAAATGAAAGATTTACTCTTTCTTCAAAAAAAACAATATTATGAATTAAATGAAGATATTTTAGGACTTCATAAAAAAGAAATAAAGATTATCGGAGATAAGATCCAGACATTAGAAAAAAAAATAGATTGGGATTTATTAGTCGCAATCACTGAAATTATTGAACAAGAAAATAAAAAGAATAGAGAATTTTAAATCATTGTAATAATAATTTATGAGTATCACATGTATATTGTATTGAATCACGAAACTTTTCCGAAAATATATCAGATGATTCATATTGCGGATAATTAATTAGACATACACGAGCCTTCATACATATACCACAATTACAGTGGTTTGTTTTTATTTTTCTTGGTTTCTTTTCATTTTCTTTTTGAATGTCATTTATTTCTTCTTCTTCTTCC
>MDTC01197328.1_pt1 | contig 11629 bp, 9 predicted proteins | sample 811181 | NCBI WGS metagenome assembly MDTC01 (sample SAMN05326644, study PRJNA326480) | marine metagenome | isolation source: seawater | place: Pacific Ocean: North | collected 2011 | reverse complement strand
TCGGGAAAGACATCTACACCATACAAATTTAATAAATAGCTATTTAGAATTTTTTAATTTAAAACAATATAAGCAAACAATCTGATGATTCTATATTTTTTAGTACTAGAATTACCAAAATAATGAACAAAACTCTTAAAATCGCAATTATTGTTGACGATGTACTAATCTCAGACTATCTTGCTGAATTAATAATTTGGTCAAAGAGTATAGATAGTGTTGACATCTCAAACTACCTGTATCTTGTTAGTGATGAAAAAAATGAATCACTGAAAAAATCTAGATTACAAAAAATGTTTTCCTTAAGTTTTTGGAAAGAATATCCAAAACGAAAATTTAAAAATTTCATATTTTCATTTGAAAAAAAAAGAAATTTAAAAAATAACAAAATTCATAGAAATTCAATTAACAAACACGATATAAACACCTTTGATTTAAAAAAAATAGAAGTATACCCACAATCTACAAGGTCTAAATTTTCTTTCAAGGCGTCTGATAGCTCTATTAATAAGATAAAAGAAGAAGAATTTGATCTGCTTCTTCGTTTTAATAAAAAAATAATAAGGGGTGAGCTTTTAACTATTACAAATTTTGGTGTTATTTCAATGCATCATGGCAGTGATCTGAACTACAGAGGAGGCCCATCTGGATTTTGGGAGGTATACAATAGTGATAATAAGTCAGGATATATTATCCAACAACTTACAGAAGAGCTAGATAATGGAAACATATTATTTAGGGGATTTATATCAACCCAAAAAACATGGTTACTAAACAAGGCTGAATTAAATCTTAGATCTTTTTTCTATTTAAAAAAACTTATTATAGAAATTAGCAAAACTTTTAACCTTCCTAAATTTTTAGTTAACTATCCTTATTCAAAAAATTTAAACACAGATCCAACAATTTCAGAAATGATAAAGTATTTATTCAGAAAATATAAAAACAAACAAGAATCTAAAAAATTTAAAAATGCTGGCAATAGATATTTAGTAGGATACCAAGAGACAGAATGGGGAAGTTTAAACTATCGAAATGCAAATTTTATTGATAATCCAGAGAATAAATTTTTAGCTGACCCATTTATAATCTCCAAAAATAATAAAAATTATTGCTTCTTAGAGTCATACGATTACCTTTTAGACAAGGGGACAATAGATGTTTATGAACTAACAAAAAATAATAGTAATTTTTTAGGTACCGCTATTGAAGAAGAGTTTCATTTGTCATTTCCATATTTATTTGAAACAGAAAATGAAATATACCTAATTCCTGAGAGTTCAAAAAATAGAGATATAAGAATCTATAAGTCAACTGAATTTCCACTGAAATGGAAGCTAGAAAAAGTAATAATAGACGATATAGACGCTTCGGATTCCATTATCTTATATCATGACAACTTATGGTGGTTGTTAACAAATGTAGACGAGTTAGGATTAGGAGATCACAATTATCAAATGAATATTTATTATTCAAATAATTTACTATCAAAAGATTGGAAACCACATAAATTAAATCCAGTTATTTTGAACCCCTCTTATGGACGTAATGGAGGCTTTTTAAAAAAAGACGAAAACTTGTTCAGAGTGGCACAAAAATATGGCTTCAATCAAAAATATGGTGAAGGAATTACAATTAGAAAAATTCAAGAATTAACAAAAGACTCTTATGCAGAAGAAGAGATTGCTTCGTATGATAATTTTTATAGTGACAGTATTCTTGGTTCTCATCATTTGGCCTCAAATAATATTTTTACTGTATTTGATATTTGGAAAAGTCCTTAATCTATGAATAATTTTGAAAGTATATTTAAATAATTACCAGGGGGTTTTATTTCTTATTTAAGTAAATCTATCATTTTTGAAAAAGAATTATTAAACAAATTTGGAGTTACAAATATTAACTTAATTGATGTTGGTTCTTCATTTAATCTTTTTGAACCATTTAACTATATTGAAAAAAAATGGAAACAAGACCTTCTTATTTTATGTTTTGAACCAAATGAAGAAACTAATATAGTATCTTCTCCCGGAACAAGAATAAATATTAATAAAGCTTTATGGAATAAAGAACAAAAAATTACTTTCCATGTTGCTAAAGAAAAGAGTAAATCATCTATTCATCCACCAAATATAGAGTTAATCAAAAAGTTTAGTGATGAAAATTGGATAGAACGACAAACTCATGAAATTGTTGAATTAGATGCGGTTACTTTAGATAGTGTTGTAAGTAAACATAAATTTAATGCAGATTTCATAAAGATAGACACTCAAGGCTCTGAGTATGAAATACTTGACGGCTCTAAAGAAACCCTAACAAACGGGATTTTTGGAGCTTTACTTGAAACATGGTCATATCCATTTCATAAAAATCAAAAACTTACTTATGATGTTATGAAAATTATGGATGATAATGGATATTTTCTTGCGGATATGAATAAAGGAGGTTACTATCGCCGAAAAACAGTTCCGAATTCGACTTTATTTCTTGGTCAAATAGGTCAATTAGACTTACTTTACTTCGAAACTTTTGAAAAATTTACATCTAAGGATAGGTCGAATGAAGAAATTATTAAAGCAGCATGTTTAGCTGATTTATATGGGATGACTGATTATTCGGTTGAAATTTTAAATTTTTATAAAAACTATACAGAATTAATTAAAAGAATTATTCATAAAAGGAAAACGTATATTGGCAGTAATGAAAATCAATGGAGATTTGAAAAGATTAGAAATCTTCTCAAATTAACACCCAGAACGCCACCCCTGCACTAATTTTTAAAAAAAATTTAATAAGTTTTTTAATTTGTTACTAATTTTGGAATACAATTTTATCCTATAATTAAATTGTTGAAAATTAAAGAAAAACCATTAATTATTTTACTATCAATATTTTTGTTGATTTCTTTAATAATTTCAACTTTTACTCCTGTATTAGAAGAACCATTTAGCTATGAGTATTTTGATCTAGAAGGGGGACAGATGCCTCCTATTAGTACAGATTGTCAATTTGGATTTACTGACATGTTATATATGGCCAAGTCACTTGAAAAGACAACAAATTCATCGTTTTACTTTAAACCGATTCTTGCAAATAGTTCATGTTTTTTAAGAATGCACTCCACATCTACAGCTCAGGGAGGCTATATAAGCAACGAGAAAGTAACTGTAAATTACGGATTTGATAATACATCAGGAAAAAATGTAATACTTATTTTTTATACGTTAATATTTTTATTTTTTACAAAAAATTTATCCAAAAACAATTCTCCAGAAGAACAATTCAATATTTATCCCTATTTATTTTCATTACCGATTTTTATTTATGAAAGTTTTACAATACTAAACATTCTTACTTATTCTATTTGTCTGTATTTAATTCAAAACAGACAACAAGGTATTAATATAGAAAAATTTCCATACATCTTCTTTCTTTCATTACTCTTTCCATTTACTGTTTTTAATTCACACATTTCAGTTTGGTTTATATTTTTAATTGCCAATATAAACAGAACTATAATAAAAAATAAAACTTTTCAAATTATTTCTATTTTTCTTATTGTTCCTGCTGTTTTATTGAACAACCCAACATCTTTAGAGTTAAATAACAATTTTAATAATCAAGGTATATTTTCAAATTTCTTTTTTGATAGTGAATTAGACGATGATACACCTACTTATTTAAGTACTGTGGAAATTAATTCAATTAATCAAGATAATAATGAATTATCTTATTATCAAATACACAACTTTTCAATGAGAATAGGAGGTTCTTCTTTCCCACTAAAAAATTTATTTTTCCTATCCAAATCTCCTGACCGTATAGCTAGTTTAATTACTGCGTTAATGCATATATCGCTAGTAGCATTTATGTTCAATTATTCAAAAGTAGATTTAAATAGGTCAAGTACTAATAAAATTGCTCAGCTACTTTCATACGGAGGGGTTTTTACTGTTACAACTTCATTTTTTATAGGTTTAAATGAATTTTTAAATAGCAATGTCATGTTGATTAGGGGGTCTTTAAGAAATGTAGAAGTTATACCTCAAATCTTCAGTACTGATTGGCGAGGGTTATTTTATAGCGCTGAGGGAGCTGGAGAATTATTTATGGTTTTTACAATTTGTGGATTCTATCATTTAAAATCTAATGAGAATTTAAATGATAGAATAATTCACTTGCTCTCATTAATTATTTCTATTTATGGTTTACTATTAACATCTTCAAGTTCATCAATTATTTTGACTATTCTTGGTATATCTTATCTAGCTGTCAATGATTATTTAAAAATTAAAATTAGTAAAATTACGTTCCTCATAATTTTTTTGATATTTTTGATCTCAACTTTTATTTTGCCAACATCTAATATGTTTGATGAAAGAATAGCAGAGTCTGACTCATCTTCTTCACAATTAATCGATTCTATAGAGCCGTTAAGAATAATTCTGTCTAGTACAAGCTACCTTATTAACCGAGAAGTGCCCTGGTCTGGATTTTTTGAGTCTTACAACCCCAATGTAATAGAAACGGTAATAGGTAATTCATCTGGTTCCCTATCGGAGTCATGGGTTTTTCACGAAACACAACATAATCCTCATTCATATCTTTTTTATATTCTTTACTCATTTGGCTTGATTGGCATGTTTATATATTTATATTTTTTGATTAATCTATTAAATAATATCTCAAGAAAAAATAATTATGAAATATTATTTCCATTACTTTCAATACTTATACTTATAAACAACTTAAAGTCTGATAACTTAATTTTATTTTCTAACACATTTTTATTTTGTTATATTTTTGCAAACTCAATTAAAATTTATAGAACTCGATTTATTAATTAGAATATTTTTATATGAATTTAATTGTTGGAACAGGAAATGTATTCAGGGATTATTATTATCCAAATTTAAGATATAAATCAGATTATGAATACTATGACAGGGATCCTTCAAATTTTCCCGCAGAGCTAAATAATCTTCTTTTAAAGGACATTAATAAAGAAAATATCTATGAAACAATATTTATCCTTACACCACCCAGTACACATTATCAATTAATTCAAGACCTTCATCTTATAGGTAAAACTTTTTATATTGAGAAACCCACTTTTTCTTCTTTGAATGAATTTAAATCGACTCTGAATTTAGTTCATGGTAGCCAAATAGTAGGAGGTCATTCAAGAAGATTTTTTTCTAATTATCTAAATTTTAAGAATCTCATATTGGAACAAATGAAGGATTCAAAAATTATATCTATTTCTGCTTTTGAAGGAAGCCCCTATAGCTGGAATCCTCAAAAACTTGAAAGCATATTAGATGATGAATTTACTCATTTAGTTGATTCAATTCTATTTCTAACAGGCATGGAAGAAGAGGATTTAAATGTAGAAATTATTAATATTAGTGACTCTTTTTTTAGAGAGGTATATGTTGAATCGCTAATTAATTCTATAAATGTAAATATAAAATTTTCAAGAATTAGGAATTTGGTAAATCAAATAAATGTAACTTTTGAGAATGGAATTTCTTATCACATGAATACAAATCTTAATGGTGAAATATTTAAAATTAAAAATAATGTAATTCACACTGTTAAAAGTGGCACAAAACAGTCATCAATTGGTGTATTTTCAGAAATTATAAATTATATGGAAAACTTTTCTGAACATCGTGACCAGAGATGTAATCTTTTAAAATTTCAAAACACATTAGCAGTTATAGATGCAGTAAAAGAAAAAAGTTTATAATGATTATTTTAATTGGAGGTTTAGGAAATGTTGGTCGTAATTTAGGACAACATCTCAAAGAAATAACAGATCAAGATGTTTTTGTATTGGGAAGAAAGCCTGAGTACTTAGTTAAACAACTATATCCTGAATTAAATTATATTGAACAAGACATACTCGACAATAGTAATTGGGAACTTGAAAAGTATATTACCAATCACAACAGCCCTAATTTGATAATTAATTTAGCATTTTATCTTGGTAATTTTGCAAATACTGTAGTTAAAAATAACCAATTAATAATAGATAATTTGTTCAATAACACCAAAGAATTTGATGATGTAGTCCATATTAGTACAACTGCTGTAAGTGGATATGGATCACAACCCAGCAATAAATTTGTTAAAAAATATTGCCTAGATGATTTTTATACTTTAGCAAAAAGTGTTCAAGAAAATCGTATAGCTAAAAAAAATATGCCCATGAGATTAATTAGAGTTGGTAATTTTATTGGTAACGATAGTATATTTTTAAAATCCCTTGCATTACTAACACAAATAAAAGTCGATAAAAATGATTTTGACTTCTTATCTGACATAACCACAACACATGATATTTCCAATGAATTAATGACACCAAGTTCATCAAAAGTAAATAATCTATACAATAATGATCTAACTACATGGTCAGATTTAATTTCACTTACAAAATCGAATTGGGAATCTTCAGCTGAAATAAATTATAATTATAAAAATCTAATGTCTTTTACAGATAATAAAAAACTAATAAGATACTTTACTTATTTAATTCCTCAATACACCCAAACCAACTTAGAAAATTTCATAAAAAGCAATCCTTTCCTTACTAGAAGGCTGCAAAGCACAATTTCAAATTTAGATGCAATAATTCCACTATTTAGAGTTAAAAGGAATTCGGCACAATCTTCTAAAAAACCAATGTCGGATAATACTAAGGATTTTATAGTTAGTCTTGGCGAAAATGCTAAATCATTTAGGTTAAAATAAATTATGTTAGTTGATAAAATTTTTAAATTCTTATTTTCAATAACCACAGTACTTTCTTATTTAATTGCAAGTTTCATAATTATTCCTCAAGACTATTTAAAAAACTTTAAAATAGTTGCAAAAAGACTTTCAGAAATATTTGCCTCAACTATTTTTGCATCATTTTCAAATACATTTTTCTTGTTGCTATTTATATTATTTCTTTTATTTTTCTCATATAATATTTTTAAAGGAATTTTTAACTTAGAAAATAAATCTAATAATTTACAAATTTTCTTATTTCAAGAGTTAAAATTTTCAACATCACTTATTGTAATTTTTTGGGTCTTGAGAATTACAGATTTCAGTAGACTAACAATCGTAACTGCAACTATTTTAAGGTTTATTTCCTTCTTATTTATTGTTAAATTTTATGAAAAAATAAGGTCTAAATATTATACAAAAGACATATTGTTAATTAATTTAGATAATAATTCAAAGAAAAATATTTTTAAAACAGCACTTGGAATAAATTTAATTAAAACAATTTCCCATTCAGACTTAAGCCTTATTAGTGAAGAAATATTAAATAAACCTTACGACGAAGTTTGGATTACAGGATCCAAATTCGAAAACCCTAACTTAATTAATCGCTTAATAAATCAAATTGTTGAGTTTGGTCTAAGTGTTAAGGTGGATAATTTATTGGAAATAAAAACCTCTATAACTCCTAAATTTGAAATTGTAGAAGGCCAAAACTTTATTTCGTATTCAACATCTTATCTTGAATCAAATCAGTATTTTTTAAAAAGACTTTTTGACATCATCTTTACTTTATTAATAGGTTTTCTATTTTTACCCATTTCAATTATTGTTTCATTATTTATAGTAATTGATACAGGTTTTCCAATATTTTTTACCCAAATAAGAGGAGGTTTAAATGCAAAAAAATTTAAAATTTACAAATTTCGCACAATGAGAGTTGGAGCTGATGATGAAAGAGCAGACCTGCTTGATAAGAACGACCTACAAGGAATAGGATTTAAGTTACACAATGATCCGAGAGTAACTAGATTTGGAAATTTTCTGAGAAAGTATTCAATTGATGAGATTCCCCAATTTATAAATGTTTTAATTGGAGAAATGTCAGTAGTTGGACCGAGACCTGCTGTATTTGACGAAATAGATAGATATGAAAACTGGCACAGAAAAAGGTTGTCTGTTAGACCAGGAATAACTGGTCCTTGGCAATTAACGGATAGACTATCTACTGATTTTGATGAACGTATAAGACTAGACTTGAACTATATTGAGACCCAGACTTTCTTAAAGGACTTAATTATTATTCTCAAAACACCAATTGCAATGATAAGGAACAAAAGTGCTTAAAATTAAAGTCTCCGAAGTATCTTTTTAATTGTTAAGTAAGGATTAGTAAAGACCAAAATCAATAAATAAATCAAAGATTTCAAATAATTTCTGTCTATAAAATTTGTGATTAATTCTAATCTGAGTTTCTCATGTTTTATTCTATTTGTGGACTTTATAGTAAAGTTAAAATCATTAATTAAATCAATATTGCCCCTTATTCGTAACTTACTTAATTCATGAGAAGCACTTCTCTGCTTGACAAACTCTTTAGAAGTTGCACCTTCTGTATTGAGCAAATATGACCCAGTAGAAAAGGGAAAGACTGTAATTGCGAATTTATGGGCAAGTCTTGAAATGAACTCAAGATCTTCAATTTGTCCATATACTGAAGTGCCAAGATTTTCACTAAAAATACTTTCTTCATCTAAACAAGATTTTTTTATTATTAATGATGAAATTGGGAAAGGCATGTATCTCGCTTCTTTTATAAAATGTTGGTTGTCAGATAAATTACCAACAGTAATTTTTGACTTTGAATTTGGAGTCCTGTAGTCCATAAGAGTTCCACAGATTAAATGTTTATTATCAGTCATGTATTTTATTTGTTTTGACAATTTATCTTTGTACCAAACATCATCAGAATCAAGAAATGCTATATATTCTGAAGTACTTAATCTCACTCCTTCATTACGAGCATAAGAGACTCCAAGGTCATTAATCTTTGCTATTTCAATTTCTTTTCCAAAATCTTTGTATATTCTTTCCACTAAATCATTTTCAATTGAATTAACTATTACGTATACTTTATTTTTTGTATATTCCTGATTAATAGCAGATAAAATCGATTCTTTAGCTACCTGATTATATTTGTGTACCGGTATTACTGTTGAGACTGAATTCAATTTTTTCCTTATTTCATTTTAAATTCTTATTATCATTAAATTTTAATGAAAAATATTAACATATCTCTGATTGATCAAATTATTTATTCTTCTTCACCATTTCTTTTATTCTTGATACTTAGCGCAAATACCGAGATTACAACTTTTGCCGTTTTAAGTAGTACGTACACTATTAATGTTTTATTTAATAGTTCATATCAAGCTTATCTAGTTGAACCAATAGTTACCCACTGGAATCATTTAGATGAAAAGAATCAAAATCAGTTATTAGTTAGTAATCTAAAAACTTCAATTAGAGAGTCTTATTTTGTCCAAATTTTTTCATTGATATACTCTGCTTTAATTTTAAGTACACTTCTAGATTCTGTAGGCGAGATAATTTTATATTTAATTTTTTTATGGTTGTCTGGGATATCAACTTCAACACTTTTACTTTCCAGAAGAATAATGTATTTAACTAACTATAAACAAAAGAGTGTTTATCTCTCTTCATCATATCTAATTCTCTCGCTTCTTTTGATTTACTTATTTACTGAAAATATAAACACTTTTCCAGGATTATTTTATTTGTTAATTTCTATTTCCGCATTAGCAAGTACATTTATTATTTCAAAAAAGCAATTTAATTTTCTAGTTAAATCTTTTTCACCAGAATTCAGAGGCTTAATAAGAAAATATAGAGTCTTCGATTTGCTTACAGTCCCGTCTGGTTGGATACTTGCAAATATATATTTATCACTTGGGATTGTACACTTGTCTTCTCTTGAGCTTGCTCAATTAAAAACCTACTTTATGATTTCATCTATTGGACTAGCGATTCACCCGGTGCTCCACAATGTTTATGTAGTTAAAATTAATGAGATAAACAAAGCCTTACTAAAAGATTATTTCTCAAGAGTTATCTTATTTCTCTCTATCTATTTCCTTATTTTTTGGTATTTTCAAAATCAAATTTATAACTTACTGTTTCCAATTTATAATTTTGATTCTTCATCATACTTATTAATTCTTTTGTATACAGTGTCTGGAATATTTTGGTTATGTATATCAACAATATTCAGAGCTTTAAAAATGGGTAGGGCAATTTTTAATATTTATTTAATAGGAGCTATTTTGTTAGTTTATTTATTTATTTTTGATCCTGCTACAAATTTATACAATGCAATACTTCACCATACATACGCATCTGTACTTTCCTTAGTTGCATCCTTGTATTACCTATACAGAGCCTATGAGTAATAAAACAAAATCTATCCTAAGAAAAATTTTTTATAATAAACAAATTAAAAATTCTATAATCTTTTTATTAAGGAAAAAATTAATTTCAAGAAGGTTCAGGAATCTTATTCAGCTCGATGGTTTTAATAACATCTATAAAAGCAATATTGATATATATAACAGCGAGTCTGATTCGGTAAGTAGAGATCTTTGCATATTTGGAGTTACAAAAAAAGAAGAGAAAATATTTAATAAGTTTATTGAGGTAGTAAAAAATTCTAATTCCTTTTTAGATATAGGATCTGGAATAGGTCTGTACACTTTATTTGCAATAAAATTAAATCCAAATATTTCATCATTGAGTATTGAAGCAAATCCAGCTGTTTTCAAAATATTGAATAAAAATTTAAAAAATTTACCCGAGTTTAATTCAAATCATAAAGTTATGAATAAATTTGTTTCACAACAGGAACTTAATATTGAGTTTAACGTTCCAACAGGCGATGATTTTAGCTATGGAACTAGTGAGAAATATTTACTTGAAGAAAAAAATATTCCGTTTGAAACAATAGTTGTTGAAACTACACAGATTTCTGAGTTCAAGAATTCAAGATTTGAAATTATCAAAATTGATGTAGAGGGGAGTGAATTAGATGTTCTTTTTACAATTGAAGAATATTTACCATATTGCAATCTATTATTTATTGAAATAATAGATACACAAAAAGATCTTATATACGATTTCCTAGAAAATAACAAATTTAAACCATTAGTTGAGTCAAAAGATAAGGTCGGTAATTATATTTTTATATCAGACACAAATATAAATTAATATATTTAGTTACCTTTTACTTTTATAAGTAAATTCTTTTAATAAATTAAAAATTTGCGATAATCCAACTCCAATAACTAGAAAATATATGGGCTGAAACACTACTCTCATCCTTGGTGAATCTACCGTAACTAAAGCTATGACTAATAATAAAATTACACCGTAAACAGAAACATCATAGATATAAGTTTTTTTCTTTATAAATAAGATCAGCAAAGATATACCAAAAATGTAATTTGATATTTTTCCAATAATCCAAAACCAATATCCACTTTCACAAACAATACTTTTGTATTGACATGCTTGTGTTGGGCTTGAGAAGTTATTTATAAAAACTTTATAAGTAGAAAATATATATGAAGTATTTTCGAGATAGTAAGAAGGCATTATATCTAAAAACTTTTTACATACTTCAGGTGTAGAAGTTTGATTTTTTATTGTTGCATCTTTCAGTAGTTTATAAGTATGGCCACTATTTCTTATTTCCGTAATATTGGTACCTAATTTGAATGCTTCTGTTGACTCTATAATATTTTTTTCTAAGTAGCAACCTGCTATGGGGTTGAAGTCC
>MDTC01026412.1_pt1 | contig 11633 bp, 10 predicted proteins | sample 811181 | NCBI WGS metagenome assembly MDTC01 (sample SAMN05326644, study PRJNA326480) | marine metagenome | isolation source: seawater | place: Pacific Ocean: North | collected 2011 | reverse complement strand
TAGGCGGAGACAGGGTTTGTTGGTCGGGCGGCAGGAGTGGACTGAGCTTGGGAGTCAGAGCTGGCGTGGCGGGGACCATGCGGAGGGGCTTCAGGAGCCTGAATGATCGCCGAGCAAGATGGGCAGGGACCCTCGATACCAGCCATGGATACCGGCACACGAAGCTTTACCCCACATTTCGGGCAACTGAAGGAGAGAAGGTCTTGGCCTAAGGACATTCCAAGGGTTCAGGTAAAAGAGTGAGTTTGTGAGCACGACCATCAATCGCCGGCGGTAAATAGCAAGACCCTATGGGGCATGGCCTCGATTTCTCGATCTGGCCGGGACGTCCGGGTGTGAATGGGTGTGAGTAAGTCCCTACTGAGGTCCCCGAATCGCCCGGGAGGTCCTCAAAAAAGTTATGTTCTCGGGCCCTAATGCTCCATTGGGTTTTCCCCGGAGGCCTCCCCGAGAGCGGCATGCTCATCTGGAAGGAACTTCTTGAAGCGAGTCTTGTCGATCGCTTTCATGTAGGCCTCTTGTGAGGTCACCATTCCTGCCCGCAGCTTGTCCCAGATAGACTCATCCATGAACTGCATTCCGTCGGCTTTACCACCGATAATCACATCATAAAGTTTCTGAGTCTGCCCTTCCCGAATGATCGCCGAAACCGCCGGTGTAGCGAACATGATCTCATTCACCGCGCATCGCCCAGGTTTGTCACTGCGCTTCATCAGTAACTGGGCAACGACACCGCGAAGGGATGCCGCAAGCATGGTGCGGACCTGAGATTGCTGGTCTGCAGGAAATACATCCACCAATCGGTCGACTGTCTTGCGCGCGTTATTGGTATGCAGAGTTCCGAATACCAGCAGTCCTGTTTCTGCAGCGGTGAGCGCAAGAGAGATGGTTTCGAGGTCACGCATTTCTCCAACCAGAACGATGTCTGCATCCTCCCGAAGTGCGGCCCGCAGGCCGTCTGCGAAGGAGGGTGTTTGAATCGGGACTTCTCGCTGGGTAAGGATACTGCGTTTGTTCCGGTGTACAAACTCAATTGGCTCCTCTACGGTGATGATGTGTCTCGCGAAGTTCGAATTGATGTAGTCAAGCAGAGCCGCCAGCGTGGTCGACTTGCCGGAACCGGTTGGACCAGTTACGAGGACGAGGCCAGAACGCATGTGGCCAAACTCTTTTACCACCGTAGGGATGTTCAGGTCTTCAAGAGACGCGATCTCGGTGGGGATGAGGCGGAACACCGCGGCCAGCCCATTTTTCTGTTGAAGGTAGTTACACCGAAACCGGGAATCCTCATCCATCTCGTAGGCAAAGTCGAGGTCGCCAGTCTCGAGGTAACCCTCGAAGGCTTCTTTATCGCAGATCTCTGAGAGGAGATCCTTGAAGTCGTCCCCAGCCAGAGTGGGTTGATCGGGAATAGGAGTTATCGCTCCGTGGACCCGAACCTTGGGAGGGGCGCCCTCGGACAAGTGCAGATCCGATCCGCCGGATTCAATGAGGTACTGAAAATATGCGTCAATTCTCGCCATGGGGAGAGTAGGTCAGGACTGGAAAAAGGCTTTCATTTGGACCTTGTCCTCGCAGCGGTAAAGAGCTTCTTCCTGAGAGATCTCACCTTGGACATAGAGGTTACGGAGGGACTCATCCATCGTGATCATGCCAACGTTCTTGCCCGTTTGCATGATTCCGGGAAGCATGAAGGTTTTGCCATCCCGGACGGTTGCCGCGACCGCGGGAGTGTTGACTAGGAGCTCAAGGGCCAGAGCGCGACCATCTCCTTCGATGTTGGGAACAAGTTGCTGGGAGATGACACCACGAAGAGATTCCGAGACCATGACCCTGATTTGCCCTCGCTGGTCAACGGGGAAGACATCGAGGATCCGGTCCAAGGTCCTCGGAGCGTTTCCGGTGTGAAGGGTGGCAAGGACAAGGTGCCCGGTTTCTGCAGCGGTGAGTGCGAGGGAAATCGTCTCCAGGTTTCTCATTTCACCGACCATGATGACATCGGGGTCTTCCCGTAGTGCTCCTCGCAGGGCTTTGGGAAAAGATTCGGTGTGGGAGTGTACTTCCCGTTGGTTCACATGGCAGTTTTCTGAGTCAAAAACGTATTCGATCGGATCCTCCAGGGTAAGGATATGATCCTCGCGATCCTTGTTGATGAAATCAACAAGAGCAGCGAGAGTCGTAGACTTCCCCGATCCCACAGAACCTGTCACAAGCAAAAGTCCGTTGTGATAGCGAGTGAGAGGAATGAGGTGGTCCACTGGGAGCCCGAGATCTTCCAGAGTTCGTAATTCCGTGCTGATGATGCGGAAAACAATATCCAGCCCCAACCGCTGCTTTACGACCGAAGCCCTGAATCGCCCCTGATCATTTTGATACGCGAAGTCAACGTCGCCTACTTTCTGAAGCCGATCCCATTCCCGTTCCGTAAGGAACGACCGGGCGAGCCTGTCGGTATCATCGGAATCGAGTGGGGGATGATCTTCCCAGATAGGAGCAAGGCTGCCGTAGCGACGCCACGCAGGAGGATACCTCGTAGCGAGGTGGATGTCTGAGCAATCGTACTCGATGCCGATGGCAAGGTATTCATCGACATGAGCAAGGACTTGATGTTCGGCCATGGGGTCAGGTGCGGCACGCCTTACAGCGCGGTGATGGCGTTGTGAAAACCATAGAAAGCGGCGAGGGCCAAGCAAGGAATCCGTTTACGGCCGTTTCGTCAAGAGGTAGTCCCGGGCCTGCCGAAAAATCCAGCCGCGGATTGAGCCTTTCAGGAAGGTGGGAATCCAGCCTAAAAGGCTCTGCCTCATCGATTGTGGGGGTTGGCCCTCCGTTCTTTTGCGCCGGGGAAAAAGTAGATAAGTCAGGCCAGCTACCCCAATTGAAGTGGTCCCGAAGGCAAAAAGTGGGTGGCCGCTGAGATATGACGAGACCAAGTGGCCAGGTCTCATTCGTCGATTCAGCCCTATGGATTGCTTCGCGATGCGGTCGCGGGAGGCATCCAGTCTCAGGATGAGTTCTCGTTTGTACTCGAGTTTTTTTTGACTTGATTGAGCCATTGTCCGTCTTTGTTAAATTCTGCCCGTGTGAATTCGAAAAGGTTTAGATCCCGTTGCTGTTTCAATTTTCGGAAGAGTAGAAGTGCCAGCACTAAATGAACGAGACCTGCAGCCAGAGCGGAAAGCTGCCATCCAATACCGGAAAGGCTGGGAACAAGGCTCTCCAACCACCGGCCAAGGAGAGAGATGCCAGCGATCAGGATTAGGCCGTAGCCGATTACAATGATGGCGCCAGTAGCGGAGGCAAGAGCGCCCTGCCGACCAAGCGCCTCACGTGCTTCACGTGCCTCGATGGCGAGGAGTTCGCCACGCGCCTTGATGTGCTCTACGAGGCCTTCTAGAAACCGATCTTTGCCGGATTGTCTGCCAGAGTCCTCCGGAGAGGAATCTGGAGAGGAGCCGGAGCCGTCGAACCCGTCAGGCATGTGTTATCGCAAGCGTGCAGGGTTAGGTGAGTAAATAGGAATAAACGGGAAGATGGATGATTATCTCCTTACAATCAGGCCGAGGAGAAATCCAACCCCTGCAGCAACCAGAATCGACTTGGAGGGGTGCTGGCGGACATATTCCTCAACGTCAGATTGAATTTCACGAGCCTTGACCCTTGTTTCTTCCCAGTGTTCGCCGGCGACGTCTGCAAACTGGGATGCCTTTTCGCCGGCGACGTCTGCAAACTGAGATGCTTTTTCGCCGGCGAAATCGCGGATCTTCTGCGCCTTTTGAGCGGCCGAATCCTTCAGTAATTGCGCTCGTTCTTCTGCGCTCTGGGCAATCTCGCGGCTCTTGATGCCGGCTGCTTGGCGGAGGTCGTTGGCGGCCTGCTCGGTGGAGGGAATGTCCTTCAGCTGTTCCTCTGTAATGGCAATGGGATCACTCATCTTAGTTAAGTTCTCTGGTTCTCCCACCTACGGTGCCGTAGAATGACCCGGGGCGCAAGCCCCGGTGACAGGGAGGTAGAGGGGAGGCGGGCGCTATCAGAAGTTGAGTCGCAGCTTTGGGGCGGTTAGCGTTCCGGAACAATCTGAGCACGAGGTGGATCCTTGAAGATGGGGTGTGATTCCCCCTCTTCAGGTGCCGTGAAGGGGGCGCTTCGCCAAACTGGCTGTTTGAGGGGGCCCTGCCCACGGAACTGGAAGAGTCCCTTGAGAGGAGCAAGAGGCAGAGTCACCAGTCCTAACAAGCCTCGGGCGTTCATTCGCATGGTAAGATCCATTTCGTTGGCGCTCAGATCAATCATTCCCTCCCCGACAAAAGTGGTTGAGGGCGTGGAAGTGAGTAGGTCCTTGGTGAAGACAGAGCCATTCCTGACGACAAAAGTAGCAGAAGCATCCTGCGCTCGCTCGTGACTGTATTCCTTTCCCAGAATCGTTCCAAGCGGAAGGGAGAGAGGCCCGAATATGGGGACGTTAAAAAGCTGACCGTTTCTTAATCCGATCACTCCTTTTCCGCTCAGCGAGCGGGTGTCACCCGCAAGAGTCGTAAAATCCAGCCGGCCAGTGATGCTCCCCAAGGGGTCTTTTTCGAAGGAGAACTTTTTCCCAATCTCGGAGAGGCTCAGGTTGTCCCAGCGTATTCCTCCCTCGATACGGGTTTTCCCCTGCGGGGTCTCCTGCACGGTCAGAGTGCCAGCTCCTGCGCCTTTAAAGGTCTGGAACTTTAGAGCCGAGATGTCGTGACGATCTGCCTTGCTGGTGATCTGAGCGGTGAAATTACGGAGTTGCAGGGTTTTATCGAGAAATTCATAATCGGTCACTCCCGGGTTCTTGATTTTGATATTCACCAGAGTATCGGCTCCGCCTTCTCCGTGGTCAAAGCGCCCTGACGCGCTCAGGGTTGGAAGCTCGCGGAAACCTAGTAGCTCTTCGATGTATTCAGCTGTTCCCGGATCAGCGATTCGTAGAAGGGGTCCTGGCCATGCGCTGCCCTGCAAATTCACAATTTCGGTGGTCTCGCTATCTGGATGATAGTGAATCTTCTCGATGAGAAGCTCGGCGCTCAGAGGACCGCCATGACGCGCCTGGAGAAAATAATCAGAGTAGTCGAAGGTCAGTCGGGTATCATTGAAATGCAGTCCCTTGGGGTCAAAGCCGAATTGTGTCGTCCCATCCTTGATGCGAACACCGTTATAGATCGACTGCCCCAGGTTGCAGGCGCCCTTCAGATCCCATCTCCTCGCGGCTGGGTCATCTTCGTGCTTGGTTGCCTCCGCGGCCACGGAAAGGGTGAGGGTTCCCGGAATAACTTTTGCGAGACGGTAAGTTCGGCCAATTTGAGAGGCATCCAGGCCCTGACCCTGGATTTGAATGCCTAATCTATCTGGGTGGGATTGCTGGGTAATCAGCCCACTGACCGATCCCCCGAAAACATTCATACTCAGCGCCGACACCTCGTTCTTGCGGTAACTGGTGCGAACTTTTGCCGAGAGCTGACTGATCTCAATCGGACGTCCCAGTAAATCGAAGTCTGCTTTGCCATTTGCCCTTATCACGGTCTGAATGTTTGTTCGCTTCCCGGGCCTCAGGTGGTCGATGACACCATCAGAAGCGAGATGGGGAGGTTCGCGGAAGCGGTAGGTTTCACTAATATTTCTGGATATCTTCGGGTTAAACAGCTGGAGGAGGGGTCCAGGCCATGCGGTGCCCTCCAGTTTTACCAGACGGGTGAGTTTCTCCTTTGCGTCAAAATGAATCTGTTCAGCCAGCACCGTGCCTGTTTCGTTCCCCCCTGCCTTGAGGATCCCAGCATTTCGGTCATAGTTGAAGACTGCGTTGAGATCATCGAAAATATAGTCGAGGGGAGACATCGAGAACCTTGCAGTGGCAAGTTTGATTGAAACTCCATTGTGTCGGAAATTTTCGAGGCGAAAGGAGCCGGTAGCGTCCCAGTCGCTGAGATTTTTTCTCCACACCGAGCCCTGCGCATTGATTAGGATTCTGCTGTCCTCATCGAATTCGCTCGCTGTAAGTGCTTGCTCAAGGCCTGACTGTTCACCGATAAAGGGGCGGTAGGCGGAGAGCGGGAGGCTGGTCTGGGTTCGGTACTGAACCAAGTCGTCCTTCACTCTGAGTTCGCCTTCCAGCTCTCCAGACTCGTGTCTTACCACCAGGTCGCGGAGATAGATGTCTCCATTCTGCCAGGAAAAATCTGTCTTGATACTCTCGAAGGGAATTCCAAGAAAGCGGAAGGAGTTACAGGAGAGAGAGCCGATGGCGCTCAGATCCATCTTTCCTTCGCGAAGCGCAAATCTACCGCGTGCCCTTATTTCCGGGGCCAGGTCCGGGCTGAACTCACTCAGGCTATCGTCCTCGAGGCCTTCCCGCAATAAGTCCACAATTTGAATTGAAGACGTTCCTTCATATCCACCGGTTCTATCCTCGAGGTCATAATGTGCCTGGAGGCTTACTTTACCCAGGCCGTCTGAGAAGGACAGCTCTTCCACGCTGAGGTTTCTGTTGCCGAGCTCGCCTGAGAGACGAACATTCTGCATCCGGTAGCGGCCTCTCATGAACTCCCGAGCCCTCAGTGAAATGGAAGTGCGGATCGCGGTGAGCCGGTTGAGACTACCCTTCACTTGAAGCTGAAGAGAGGGAGGGGAGTCGTCGGGAAAAGACCACGAATCCAGTTCGTGAAGAAGATCCTTGGTAAAGCTGGCCTTTCGCCTGCTGCTTTCATTAGTTCCGAATCCTTCTCGGAGCTTATCGGGGTTGAAGTCATCCAGCGCAATATTGGCCTGGATATCCATGCCTCTAAAGGTTCCCCTACTGGTCTCAACCAGGAGCCGGTCGTGACGGTCAACAATGACACGGCCCGTAAGATTATTTATTTGCAGAGGATCTTCGTCTGTCAGTGGGATGTTTAGCTCGGCATTCTGCAGATAGACTCTGCGAATCTGCAGCTTGCCTCGGAAAGCCATGCCGCGGTCGACATCCAGCCGCAGACTAGGAATTTTGGCTAAAATGGTGTCACGAGACGGATCAGTAAAAACCTTGAGGTTCGTAGCGATAACGCCCTTGGCCGGAGAGAAGCGGACGGACTCAAAATCGGCGTGGATTCCCCGGCGGGCCAGCTCGTCGGCGATACGCTGGCTCCAGCGCCCCTCAAACCCATGATTATTCAGCCAGTAGAATGTCAGTCCGAGGCCGACCGCCATGAGGGTCAGGGTCAGAGCGGTCGCTGCCCTGAAGTGACGAAGCCAGCGGAGTAGGTGGGCAGATTTCAAAGTGGCAAAGGCTAAATTAGGGGTCTCATTGCGGGAGAGGCCCTGCACGTGAGGATAGCACAGGAACTACGCCCTTGGGAATACCCGAAAACGGAGAGGAATTATGAAATTCACTCTGGTCGAGCGGAGGCAGGATCCTTACCCTTCCGCCTAGATGAAGGTGGCGGTTCTGGGAAGCGGGAGTGGAGGCAACTCTGCTGTGGTTAAAGCCGGGGACACAACGATTTTGATAGATGCAGGGCTGAGTGCCAGGCAGTTGAGCAGACGATTAGGCAAGGTGGGGGTCGATCCGGACTCGCTGGATGGAATCCTGCTGACTCATGAGCATCGTGATCACACCTGTGGACTAGAGGTATTTCTACGAAATCGTTCGACTTCCGTTTACACCACTGCGTTGACACGGGAGTCCCTCGGGGACCGGCTGGAGGGGGAAGTAGACTGGCATATCTTTCAGCAGGGGCAGGTATTCAAGGTTGGAGAAGTGGCTGTGGAGGCCTTTTCCCTCCCGCATGATGCGGTCGATCCTGTGGGGTTTGTCTGTCGAACGGATGATGCTGGTATCGGAGTGGCGACAGATTTTGGCTTTGTGACCAATCTTGTGCGGAATCGGTTGCAGGGCGTCCAAGCCCTGTTCGTTGAGGCCAATTATGACGAGAAGTTGCTGGATGCGGATACCAAGAGGCCATGGTCCATCAAGCAGCGAATTTCTTCTCGGCATGGGCACCTGTCTAATGGGCAGACTGCTGAGCTGGTTGACGATCTCCTTGATCACGGGTTGCGGACGGTGATCCTTGGTCATCTGAGCGGTGACTGTAATTGCCCGGATCTCGCCATGTCTACGATTCGTGGAACTGGATCAGAGAAGGGAATGCATACGGATTTTTCTGTCTACGTCGCGTCTCAGTCCGAGCCTACTAGTTGGATTGAGGTTGGCGGGGAGGAGGCAGAGGGACGCTCGGCTCCTGTCGTGATGGACCAGATGGATCTTGCGATCGGAGGGCATTTGTAAGGGTTTTAACCTTTGCGCATCGGTAGTTCCCCGTCATGCTCGCGCGCCTTGAGTCCCCCAGCTGTCAAACCTTCGCTCGAAGAATTTCGCGCGCTCGCTGAGCGGGGGAATGTGGTTCCGGTCTACGCGCAGCTGGCCGCCGATTTTGAGACGCCACTTTCTGCTTATCTCAAGATTCGTGATGGCCGCCATGCTTTTCTTTTCGAAAGTGCGGAAAGTACTGACGCCAGTGGGCGCTGGTCGATAGTGGGAAGCTGTCCAACGCGTGTTTTTGAGGCGCGTGGCGGTGAGGTTGTGATCCGGAAAGGGGGAGAAGAGGTCTCCATCACTGCGGAGCGGGATCCTTTGGCTGAGCTTGAAAAATTCATGTCCAGCTTTGAGCCGGTATGTCATGGAGATGCGCCTCCGTTTTTTGGAGGTGCGGTCGGGTATCTTGCTTACGATGGAGTTCGTCAGTTTGAGCCGAGTGTTGGCGAGCCACCTCCCGATGACCTCGAGTTGCCGGAGGCGGTGTTCATGATTACGGACTCTGTTCTTCTGTTTGATCACAAGTTGCGGCGGTTGCTGGTCGTTGCAAATGCGATGTTGGATGATCACGGAACGGTAGAGGAAGCCTACTATGAGGCCGTGGGGAGAGTGGCGTCTCTGATTGAGGTGCTCGACCGTCCCTTGCACGTACCGGCGCTCAACGGGCTACAGGATACGACCATTCCGGAGCCGGTGAGTAATACCACCCAGGAGTATTTCGAATCCATGGTGGAAACGGCAAAGGACTACATTGCTGCTGGTGATGTTTTTCAGGTAGTTCCAAGCCAGCGCTTTGAGGCGCCATTTGAGAAAGCTCCGATCGATCTCTACCGTGCTCTGCGGCATGTTAATCCTTCGCCCTACATGTTTATCTTGGAGTTGGGTGATTTCTCCCTCGTGGGAAGCTCGCCGGAAGTTCATGTGCGATGCGTTGAGGATAGAATTGATATCCGCCCAATCGCGGGCACACGGTGGCGGGGTAAGACGGCCGAGGAGGATGATGCGCTTGCAGAAGACCTCCTTTCGGATGAGAAGGAGCGGGCCGAGCATGTCATGCTTGTGGACCTGGCGAGGAATGATGTGGGGCGAATCGCGGCCCATTCCACGGTGGAGGTAAACGATTTCATGATCGTGGAGCGTTACAGCCACGTGATGCACATTGTGTCCAATGTTACCGGAACGCTTTCGCCCGAGCATAGTTCTTACGACGTGCTGAGAGCGACCTTCCCGGCGGGAACTGTCAGTGGCGCGCCCAAGGTCAGGGCTATGCAGATTATCAACGAGTTGGAGCGAAATAAGCGTAACGCGTATGCCGGAGCAGTTGGTTACTTTGGATGGGATGGGGCCCATGATTCCTGCATCGCCCTCCGGACCTGCCTTCTCAAGGATGGAAAAGTTTACGTGCAGGCTGGTGCCGGAGTAGTAGCAGATAGTAACCCGGTCTACGAATACCGCGAGACCGTCAACAAGGCGATGGGGATGCTGAGAGCCATCGCTCTGGCTAATACATTAGAAAGTTAGCAGGAACCTGATCTTGGTCGTGTTTATGGTTCACTCGAAGTGTAAAAGGATTTACCTGTGTCAGCTCTCGATCATTGCCGAGGCGTCAACTCAACTTAAGTCACATGTTGCTCGTTATAGATAACTATGACTCCTTCACTTATAATCTCGTCCAGTTCTTTGGTGAGCTGGGCGCGGAGATGGAGGTTCGGCGTAATGACGAGGTGACGGTAGAGGAGATCAAGGACCTCAAGCCGGAACGAATCTGTATATCTCCAGGACCATGTAGCCCCAACGAGGCGGGAGTCAGTTGCGAGGTGATCAGCCAATTTGGTTCAGAGGTCCCCATTCTGGGAGTGTGTCTTGGACATCAGTCGATCGGGCAGGTCTACGGGGGAGAGATTGTGCGTGCGGAGCAATTGATGCATGGGAAAACTTCCATGATTGAGCACAATGGAGAGGGTCTTTTTAAGGGCTTAGGTAATCCGCTCGAGGCAACCCGGTATCACTCCCTTATTATACGCAAAGATTCTCTCCCTGATTGTCTTGAGAAAACTGCTTGGTGCGGAGACCTGATCATGGGCGTGAGACACCGCGAATTTCCCGTTCACGGTGTTCAATTTCATCCGGAATCGATACTCACTGAAGGAGGCAAGCAGCTCCTTGCGAATTTTCTTGAGATGGATCACCAGAGCCGGAGCGAAGGGAGCACTGGTCCCTAGGATCAGAGCAGCCCGGAGGAGCTAGGCCTCGATACTGACTGCAAGGTCGGGGCCAAGGTCCTCGAGAGCCGCAATGAGGCCCTGTTCGTCGAAGTCTTCTTTGACTGTTACCGATCCGGTCGCTTTAAAAACTGGATGACCGGCGTGGGGGGCGGATTCAAGATTACTGGAAAGCTCCTCAACATTCCCCCCGGTGCGGACGATGGCGGAGGCGAGTTCCTGAATAATACCGGGGCGATCGTTGCCTATAACGTCGAAGGCGATCACCTTCTGGTTATGGCCGGTCTCGGGGAGCTCCTCCGATACTGAGACGGTTAGATTCTCAAGGGATCGGAGGGAGGAGAGAAGGCTTTCATAGGTTTCTTCCGGGCATTGGATTCTGAGCATTCCTGCAAAATTACCAGAAAGGTGAGACATCCGGGATTCCTCCCAGTTTCCACGATGCCGGGCTACGATGGCCGATAATTCCTCAACCAGGCCAGGTCGGTCCGGGCCGATCAGGGTCATCACTATGTTGCGCATTTTCGTGGATATCAGGTTTCAGGAGGCAGGGCTCATAAGAAGTGGCCTCTCGCAATTACTCTACTATAACCGGCGTGCCGATTTCGGCATTCTCATAAAATTTCTTCGCCAAGTCTGCCGGGAGGCGAACGCAGCCGTGAGAGGCTGCGTAACCTGGGAGGTGTCCTGCATGCATGCCAACGCCGTGGTTGAAGCGCAGAAAGTGAGGCATCGGTGAGCCGACGAACTTCTGTCCTGGGCCCGGCTTATCCTTGCGGGAGTCAGCGTCGTCATTAATGACCGTTCCGGTTGCGAGGTCTACAATGGTGCCGTAGGTCCGGGAGTAATAGTCCACAGACTTCTGGGTTACCGTGAAATTCCCCGGTCTTGTCGTGTACTTCGAGTTTCCCGTTGAAACGGGTGTAACGCCCGCAAGCTGGCCGCCCTTGTAAAAGTAAGCTTTCTGCTCAGCCCTGACGATGTGGATTGCAGTGGGGCCAAGCAGAGAGTCTCCATCCCAGAATTTGGAGGCTTCTGCAGGATTTATGGGTTCACTCTGTGGGGCGGCGGCTACGCCAATCCCAGCAAGATAACGTGAG
>MDTC01037286.1_pt1 | contig 11634 bp, 9 predicted proteins | sample 811181 | NCBI WGS metagenome assembly MDTC01 (sample SAMN05326644, study PRJNA326480) | marine metagenome | isolation source: seawater | place: Pacific Ocean: North | collected 2011 | reverse complement strand
TTTTTCTACCTGCACAAGCGTCGAATGGGCCGTAGGCCCTTGAGCGAGTTTCGATGTTCCGCGATCAGGCGTAAGCACATTGGGGTTCCCATGAACCTCTAGAGTGCCGGGCTGACCCGGTACTAGTGGGTCATACCATGCGCCAGTAGATAGCTCGATAACGCTGGGACGTATAGAAGCGCAAATAAGTGCTCCAGCAAGTATCGCGCCCCGATTATTGAATACTTTCACCACATCTCCAGTTTGTATAGCTCGAGATGCTGCATCTTCAGGATTGATACGTACGGGCTCACGGCCCGTAATTTTTGTTGCTTGGCTGATTTTCGAATAATCTAATTGTGCATGTAGCCTACTACGAGGTTGGTTGGAAACCATATGGAGTGGGAATTCTTCAGCCAATTTACTGCCTAGCCACTCCGTTGGCTCTAGCCACGTGGGGTGCCCTGGGCAATCATCATATCCAAAGCTATCTATGGTTTCAGAAAAGATTTCAATTTTGCCAGATGGCGTTTTGCGTTTAAATTTTGAGGGGTTTGAACGAAAATCCGCCATGGCCACAAATGGCCTATCTGGGGCCGGTATTTCCAAAAAACCTCGGGACCAAAAATCATCAAAGTTAGGAAAAGTAATACCTTGTTTAGCAGCCTTCTGGCAGGCAATGTCATATATTTTTTTTATCCAATCTTGCTCGTTCCTCCCCTCAGTGAAGTTATTTCTCAGCCCCAAGCCATCTGCAATATCAGAAAATATATCAAAATCATTCCGAGCTTGATGCAGAGGTTCAACTAGTTTTTGCATTGCTATCCAAAATCGATCACGGCCACTAGCGCCGATATCATTGCGCTCCATTGTAGAGGTCGCAGGAAGTATGATATCAGCGTGCCGCGCAGTCGAAGTCCACCAGGGTTCGTGAACGATTATCGTTTCGGGCTTGCGCCATGCTTGCAGTAAACGGTTGAGGTCCTGGTGATGATGGAAGGGATTGCCACCGCACCAATAAACTAAACGTACGTGAGGATATTTGCGTTGAGTTCCATTAAAATCATAGCGTGCGCCAGGATTGAGTAACATATCGGCGATCCTCGCGACCGGGATATAGCTTTTGGTTGGGTTATCTCCAATACTCATGGTTGGTGCTGGCAAGTTTAAATGGGGATTGCCATAGCCATTCATGCTCCCATACCCGCATCCGAATCCATTCCCTGGAAGTCCGATGCGACCTAACATAGCGGCCAAAGTAATTGTCATCCAATAAGCTTGTTCTCCGTGGTCTGCCCTTTGCAAGGCATAGGCACATCCGAGAACGGTATTTTTATTCGCCATTTCAATAGCTAATGCACGAATTTTAGGCGCGGGAGTCTCTGAGATTTTGGCTGCCCATTCAGCAGTTTTAGGTACGTTATCTGTATGTCCCATAAGATAGGAGCTGAATTTATCAAAGCCGACGCAGTACTTGTTAAGGAACGCCCTGTTGTGAAGACGATTTTTAACCAATGTGTGTGCAAGCCCCAACATTATTGCTACGTCAGAGTTTGGGCGTGCCGGCCACCATTCGGCTTTTAAGTAATCTGCGGTGTCGTCTTGGCAAGGCGTTACACTTACAAAACGCACTCCATTTTTTCGGAGCATTGGGAGCCATTTATGTGTAGCATGTTCACCTGCGCCTCCGGGCTCAACCTGTGTGTTTTTCAGTCCAACACCCCCAAATGCAACAAAAAGTTCGCAATGCTGAGCAATTCCATCCCAAGAACTGAAAGGGCCGTAACCACCCTGACCAACAACGTGAGGTAAAATTGCATGACCCGCGGCATTCGAGTAGCTGTGCACTTGATCGGTGAATCCGCCAAAAACATTGAGGAACCGCTTTAGTTGCGTTTTCGCATGATGAAAACGGCCAGCGCTCGACCAGCCATATGACCCTCCAAAAATAGCTTCGTTCCCGTGGCATTTTTGCACACGGCTTAATTCTGCTACCACTAAGTTAATTGCTTGGTCCCACTCAATAGCAATAAATGGATCAGCGCCACGCTTTTCGGTATTAGCGCCATATCCGTTGTCAAACCAACTTTTACGAACCATAGGCTGATGTATTCGGCATTCAGAGTAAAGCGCGTCCTTTATTGATCCGATAATAGGAGAGGGGTACTCATCTTTACAGAACGGTTGGACGTCGACTAGTTTTCCGTCTTGCGTAGTTCCTTGAAAAGCTCCCCAATGGGAAGAATGCATTCTTGTGCCATTTTTCAAGCCAGTGAACTCCTTAACCCTAGTTTCATGTCCGTAGAAAATCAAAAACCGATCTTTGCCTTTGCCGCAACATAGGACGACCTAGATGATTATACGGAATTTTCGGTTCACTGTGTGATCAAAAAACTCTTCTAAATTTCTTATTTTGGCGGAGATTTATTTGCGAAACTTTTTTATTTTGTGGGAACGTTAAACGTAATCGAACCTAAATATAGGGCGGCATGGACCAGCCCTTTGGACTTTCAGTAAAAATCTCGTATCCTCTCGACGTCACTGCAACGGTATGTTCGAATTGTGCTGAAAGTTGTCGATCTTTGGTGACTGCAGTCCAACCATCTTGTAATATTTTCACGTGAAATTTTCCTGCATTTACCATTGGCTCGATCGTGAAAAACATGCCTTCCTTTAGAATTACGCCAGTGCCGGACTGGCCGTAGTGTAAAATGCTGGGCGGTGCGTGAAATGTTCTTCCAATACCGTGACCGCAGAAGTCACGGACCAGAGAAAATCGATGGTCTTCCCCATGTTTTTGAATAGCTCGACCAACATCTCCTAATGTGGCTCCTGGTCTCACAACGTGAATGCCTTTCATCATTGCTTCATAAGTCACTTGGATTAACTTCTTAGCGCGCACACCAACTTTCTCGCCGACGCAAAACATACGGCTGGTATCCCCATGCCATCCATCGAGAATCACAGTTACGTCGATATTAAGGGTATCGCCATCTTTTAGGATCTTCTGAGGGTCAGGAATTCCATGACAGACAACGTGGTTGACGGATGTGCAAATTGATTTTGGAAAACCTTTGTAATTAAGAGGGGCAGGAATTGCACCATGATCGACGATAAAATTATGACACAAGGTGTCAAGTTCCTCAGTGGAAACGCCAGGTGAAACGTGTGGAGTGATAAAGTCGAGCACTTCTGCGGCTAGTTTACCCGCCTTACGCATGGCCCCATAATCCTCTGAATTATGGAATGGTACTCCAATGGATTCTGGCTCTATTTTAGTATCCATCATGGTCATTTGATTTTATGTAACCTCATTGGTAATTCCTTTCAAAATTCCCCGATGTACAAACAAAGACTCAACAATCAATGGGTATTTGACGGATAATTTTAATATTGCTAGGTGAGACATCGCAGGCATAGCATACGGCTTCGACGCCAGCGTCTCGTGCTTCAAAAAAGGTCTTTGCGTAGGTGGGGTCTATATCAGCAGCAAGCCTAAAAGAATTACAATCACTCCGTTGCACCAAGTAAAACATCAATGCGCGACTTCCATCAGCTCGCATGCATGCCAATTCACGAAGATGCTTCTCTCCGCGTTTTGTTACTGCATCAGGAAATTCTGCATAATTTTCACGTTTTAATGTGACATTTTTTACTTCGACGAAGCATGGTTCTTTGTCTGGATCTTCAAGAAGAAGATCTATTCGACTATTAACGCCATACTTGACCTCACGACGTATGTTTTCATAGCCCTTTAATTCAGCAATCTCGCCCTCCTCAATTGCGGCTTCTACTATGCGGTTGGGGTGAGCAGTGTTTATACCGACAAGATTTCCATCAGTTCGGACAAGTTCCCAGCGCCAATCGAGTTTAGCTTTTGGATTGGTGTTAGGTGACAGCCATACTTCACTACCAGGTTCCGTGAGGCCCAACATAGAACCCGAATTTGCACAATGTGCTACTACTGTTGTGCCATTTGGCAACAACATATCGCTCAGAAAACGTTTGTAACGTCTTAGGAGAGTAGCTTTTTGTAGTGGTGCTTTGAATTCCATAAAAACCAAAACTTTTATGCTAGCAGTTTGTCCTGTTTCGTTGAATGTTAGTCATCGGTTAGAAGTCTTATTTTTCAAATTTATTACAGTGATTTTAAATAATGAAAGTAATTACGACCTGTTCAAAATTTTATAAGGTATTTTGCTATTTATCCTCTTTAAGCCATGAAAGTGCCAGGTAAAAATGGAAAACGATCCACGCAATTGTGGTTTTATTAAATTACCTTTTTTTGCCGGAGTAGCTCTAAATCAGCCTGTTTTAAACCTAATATCTCTTCGTAAACCTCAGCATTATGCTGACCAAGAGCAGGCCCTAGCCATCTTATTGAACCAGGTGTCTTGGACAGTCGAGGCACTACATTTGGAACGGCCAACCTGTCTGCTCTCTCATCGTTAGGACGAGCAATATTTCCACGGGCGGCATAGTGCTCATTTTCAAAAATCTCGTCAATTGATGCGACTATTCCGCATGGAACCTCCGCTGCATCGCAAAGTTTGATCAATTCTCTCTGACTATGTTGCAAAGTCCATTCGGTGACAATTTTATCAACATTTTCACGGTCATTTTCGCGTTTATGTATCGAGCCATATTTTCCCTGGCTGGCCAGTTCGCTGTTGCCCATTGCCTTTGCAAGGCGGGCAAAAATTTTGTCATTTGTGCATGCGATGGCAACCCATCGCCTATCTTTAGTCGGGTAATGACTATGCGGGCATACGTTCACGGTGGCTGCTCCCATGCGCTGACGGATATAACCATGTTTATCATATGCAGGTGCTATTTCATCAAGGATACGAAAAATAGGTTCATAGAGGCCAATATCAATAAATTGTCCGATACCCGTTGCATCGGCGTGTTTTAACGCTGCCATAACTCCGAACCCACCGAAGATTCCAGCGAGGTAATCGGCGAGGGTTGCGGAGCCCGGGGTTGCTGGCGCCCCATTTGGTTCGCCAGCAAGAAAAGAAATTCCACCGAATGCATTCCCAATTCGACCAAACCCTGGTTTGCTGCTGTATGGACCTGTTTGGCCATAACCCGAAACACGCAGCATTATCATTTTAGGATTTATTTTGTGCAAGGTTTCCCAACCAAGGCCCCATTTTTCGAGTGTGCCAGGTTGAAAGTTTTCTGTAATGACATCACTTGTCTTCACAAGTCGCTTAAATAAATTCGCACCTTCTTTTTTCTTAAGATCGAGCGTAATTGATTTTTTATTTCTAGCCTCCGACAACCAAACCAACGTATCCCCGCAATCATCGACGGTGCCTAATTTACGACAGGGGTCCCCAACGCCCGGCAACTCCACCTTTATTACCTCGGCTCCAAACTCAGCCATTAATGTAGCACAAAATGGTGAGGCAACGTATGTGGCTATATCCAGTATGCGAAGACCTTGAAGAGGCCCATTTAGCGAGTACGTGTCTGTCTTTGGCATGATATCCTCCGTCGTTTATATGTAGCGTATAGAATGGTTCATGCCGAGGATTTAAGTTGTTTGTAAAAAAATGCAGATTTGATAGGGAAAATAAAGTTGCTTTTAAAAAAATGCGTGGCAAAGGTATTTTTTCATTAGCTTACGCACTGAATTTTGCTGTCGATATATTCTGGAAGTATTTTGTATTGTAATAACTCGGCAGATGAAGGTGAAGGGGGAAATATGGGTGATATCGCTACCGACATTAACGGCTATTTCGAATATGATCGTTTGAAGGCGCCTACGCGTCAGAGTAAACCGCGGAAAACTGGGCTAACCGCAATGATTGATGTTGGGCCGAGTGATTTTGGTTGGACAGGTCCGAGAGGGCTCAAGGACTTACTTGATTATGGGGCTGAGTTCATCGATTACGCAAAAATATTTGCCATAAATGCATTGGATTACCCGCCACCCTTGGTAAAGAGAATTGTGCGCACTTACAAAGATTATGGTGTTATTCCCTTTGCTGGCGGTATTCTCTTCGAAACGGCCTATCATCAGAATGCAGTTGATGAATTGATTACTCATCTTCAACGAGTGGACATCAATATGCTCGAGTTATCAGAAAATTACATAGAATTGGAGAGCGATGTTAGGAAGCAGCAAATTAATTTGTTGCAGAGTGCGGGTCTTACCGTAGTCTACGAGTTTGGCAGGAAAATACCTACGTCACCTCTCAGCATTGATTTTCTGGGATCAATGGTCGAGAGTATGATGGATTTAGGTGTAGATCATATCATTATAGAACAAAGCGAGATTGACATGTTGGCATCTGAGAACCCGCAGGCTCTTCAGGCCCTGCCCAAGCAATCTTGGTTTAAACACTGCGTACTTGAGCCTGATCCATATTCTTTTCCGCAGCAACACATACAAATGATCAAAGATTTTGGCTCAGATGTTAGCTTATGTAATGTCACTCCGGAACAGGTATTGAAATTGGAGGGCTTTCGTCGTGGGATCGGTCGCCCCGTCCAATATTCATTTCTCTCAGACAAACTAAAGTGATGCTATGGTTGAAATGATTAGAGTGCCGGTTAAGGAATGTCGGACTATTTGCATAGAAGCTTACGAACGTAACGGTGTTGCGCCTGAAATAGCTGCATTAGCAACGGAACAATTTATTTTATGTGATCTGCTTGGCATCCAGACCCATGGAATACTTAGGTTGAGCCACTATATTGGACGGCTTCAGGCAGGAGGAATTGAACCAGCAACGAGTATAACTGTTGATCGGAAAACACCAGCAATGGCTATAGTAGATGGTGGGAATACCCTTGGAACGGCAGTTGCAGGTCGAGCTACTGAAGTTGCGATTGAAATGGCACAAGAAGTCGGCATTGCGTTTATAAGCGTCAAAAATAGTAACCACTTTGGGGCTAACGCCAGTTTTGGTTGGGGCGCGTGCGAAAATGGAGTGATTCTATTATCAGGCACTAATGGTTCACTCACGATGCCGGCGACCGGTGGAAAGGCACAGGTCGTTGGCAACAATCCGATTGGTTATGCTGCGCCCCGGAAAGGTGGGAAACATTTTATTCTTGATTTTGCACTTAGTGTCCAATCACGTGGCAAAATAAGACGTGCCGCGGAATTGGGGGAGACCATTCCTGAAGGCTGGGGGCTCGACTCAAATGGTATGAATACGACAGATGCGGCGAAGGTGTTACAGGGGTTTGTTCTGCCAGTTGGTGGGCATAAAGGATATGGTCTTGCTTTGGCAGTAGACATGTTAACTGGTGTTTTGAGCGGAGGAAATTATGCACCATTAATTAAATCCCAGTTCTATGAACCGGAAAAACCCTCGGGCATCTGCCACTATTTTATCTGTATTGATCCGGATAAACTTATCGGTCGTGAAATGTTTCAAGCTCGTCTAGAGGCCTATTGTTCGTGGATAAAGGAACAGCCCTCTATCGATCCTAAAATACCCGTCCGAGTTCCAGGTGAAAGGGCTGCTGAGGCATATGCAGAAAACCTTCATAAAGGTATATTGGTTGATTCTGATCACCATAAGCGCAATCAAGGCCTTGCCAAAGGTACCGTAAAAGGGGTTATTCCGAAGGGTTAATCGTCACACAGCAACGGTGGCTGAGGTGGGCGTCATGGGGTGTGTGAATCCTACGAATTCTCCTGACGGCCCAACTAATGCGATGTTAGGGCAGGCATATAATGTAGGAAAAACTGAATTTTCGCCAATGAAGACAGGCATTCGTTTTTCTATTTCGGCACGTATTTCCGGCCCTAATTCTGGATCTACGGTGCATCGACCCTCTCCGCATACGTCAATCCGCGGTTGGTGGGCAGCGGCATCCAATTCCATTTCCAAAATTCCTATCATTGTTATTAATTGAAATACAGCGGGCATAATTCGCCGTCCACCAGACGCCCCTATTGCGAAATAAGGTCTCCCATTCTTTTCTACAATTGCTGGGCACATATTGGAAAGTGCTCCTTTATTTGGTGCAAGTGAATTCGGTTTGTCGGGGAGTGGATTAAACCAGTATATGCCGTTATTCATAAGTATCCCGGTTCTTGGAAGGGTCACACGACTTCCGAAAACAGAGAGCAAAGTTTGTGTTAGGCTTACCAAATTACCATGTCTGTCCGCTATGCTTATATGAGTAGTACATTCATTTGAGTCAACAGTATCCCCCATTGTTGCAAGTCGTTCATTATATGCTTGCTCTAAAGAGTTAGCCCAACATGAGTATGTAGATGCCTCTGGGGTGCCTTTTGTTTGCACTAAATCTGAGGCTAGGTTCACTACACGTGCCAATGTAGGCCCTGCAGTTAGGTGTGGCGTTGCATGAACAGTTAAATCACCGTAGGGTATCGCGAGACTGTCAGTTTCTTGCGCATTATACTCAGATAGATCGGACGCGGTCATTGCATTCCCGCCATCCATAAGATCTGCAATTATGGCTTGAGCTATGTCGCCATGGTAGAAATCATCCGCACCTGCTTCAGCAAGGCGTTCAAGTGTCATCGGTAACTTCCCTAACGGCGATAGCGGAATATCTTGACCCTGAATTGGTTGTAATGGAAGGTCGTGAGCATCGAGATAAATTGCTCGTGATGCATTAAACTGTTTTAATTCTTTTGCCGCACCAAGACATCGAAGAGACATACTCCAGGTTATTGGTAACCCGCGTTTCGCTAAGTCAATTGCTGGTTGTAGAAGCTCCTTCCACGGCATTGTTGCGTAACGAGCATGCGCTTTGGCGATACCTGCAATCTGTCCCGGCACTGCTATTGAGTGAAAACCAATGATATTTCGGTCTTCCAAAACACTTGGCCATGAAAAAAGGTCACCGCTGGAGAGATTGCCTTCTGCAAGAGGATAATAATCAGTATCAATTTCACTTGGCGAACGCATCCCAAAATGAAACGTTCTATAGTTTGTTGCTTCATCCGCGAGGGCTACTTGCATGTAACCACCGCCACCAATGCCACTCATCCATGGCTCAACAACCGACACCGCAAAAGAGGTTGCAATTGCAGCATCAACAGCGTTGCCGCCAGCGCGAAGAATTTCAGCGCCAACTTCTGAGGCCAGATAGTGCTGGCTGGATACAACTCCATTAGGCCCCCTAACAGTTTGTTTTTTTAATTCCCATTTTTCATGATAAAGCAAAACATGCATCCTTAAAAAATTTTAAGTATCTCGATTTTCCAAATTAAAGCCTATACTGTAGCTATCAAAAGGAGAAGCTCTATGCATACAGCATCTAATGGACAGCAACCCGCATTGTCGCCCACTTCGGTTTTAGCAAATTTTGCGAGCGGGCTTGGCTATGAGGACATAGATGATGCAAGCTTAAATACGGCTCGGCGTCATACTTTAGATACAATAGGCGCGATTTTTGCCGGAAGCACACAACACGCAACTATTGCGGCCGCTGGAGCCTTTGATACTCTTTGTTTGACTGGCTCGGTTCCGGTGCCGGGATTTGAAAAATGCTACGATCCTATGTCAGCTGCTTATATATCTGGCACTGCTGCGCATGGATTGGAACTTGATGATGGTTATCGCGCTGGATCGGTTCATCCGGGCTGCGTTGTAATTCCAGCCCTCATTAGTGCTGCCTCAATTGGTAAGTACAATGGCAAGCAATTTATTAACGCGGTTGTTGTTGGTTACGAAGTTGTTTGTCGTCTTGCCGCGGCTATGCACCCCCATTCTCGGTATCGCGGATTCCACAACACACCGGTTATGGGCGTGATGGGAGCAGCAGCGGCGGTAGGAGCATTGCGCGACTTCAATGAGCGTCAAATGGCTGATGCTCTCGGTATTGCTGCCAGCAGTGCTAGTGGTATATTTGCATTTCTTCGTGGGGGAGGGGAGGTAAAGAGAACTCACCCCGGCCAAGCAGCGCGCGAGGGTTTGCAGGCGGCACTGAATGCCGAGCAAGGTATGGTTGGTCCGAGAGATGTTCTTGAAATTGAAGAAGGCTATTTTGATACTTTTGCGGGGGATGTGAATTTAAGTGCAGTTACAGATGGGCTAGAAAATGGACCGCGATCAGCAAGGCTTGTAATGGCGGGTTGCTATATCAAACCCTACGCTGCTTGCCGACATATACACCCAGGTATCGACGCAGTTATCGATATTCGTGCAGCTGAAAACATCGACCCGACAAAAGTGGTCAACGTAGATATTGGCACCTACGAGATCGCCGTTGGGCATGCCAATGCCACTTACGAAGATATGCTATCTGCACAAATGAGTTACCAGTTCTGCATCGCAACTGCTTTGGAGCGAGGTGCCGTAGACCTTGAACATTTTAAGGAAAACGCAAGATATGAGAACGATGTTATCCAGCATGTGCCCAAAGTTAATGTATCTGTTGATAAAGAGTGCCATGATGCTTATCCACGTTTGAGGGCAGCTAAGGTTGCAATTAAAATGCGAGACGGGGCCCAGTTTAATCGGTCCGTCGAGGACCCTTATGGGAGCGCTGGTAATCCGCTTCCGGATGATGCGTTGCAAACTAAATTCAATGGTCTTGTTCGTCCTTTGACTGATGATACCAAGGCTCTAGAGATTGAAAGATTAATCTGGGGCATCGACGAGCTTGACGATGTTGGCAATTTGCTGACTAAACTAAGCCCTTAAATAGAGATAAAGACGGATCTATTTTTTCAGCTTCAGCGAAGCCTTTTGCGCGTAAGTGACAGCTGTCGCACTCACCGCATGGTATTTTGCCGTCGTTATAACAGCTCCAACTCAGTTCGATGGGAGCATTGTTTATGAATGCTGTGCGAACGATATCTGCTTTGCTCATAGCAATCAGCGGCGTTTCAATTTGAAGAGGAATACTGTATTGAGCCCACAGCTTACTGCCTTTTTGCAGAGTTTGAGCTGCTAATCTGTAGAAATCGGGCCGACAGTCGGGATACCCGCTGTAATCGATGGCGTTTGCAGCTATAAATATGGTTGCCTGTACCTCTGCAGGTTGTACCGCGTCTTTTTCGATCGCCCTTAGCGCCATACTCTCAAGGCGGGCTGCAGCAAGTGTTAAGAAAAATGTATTACGTAATGGTACATAGGTAATGGGGATGCCTGTCTCAATCTCTTCCTTGCTGCGCCCCTTTGGTAACTGATGCACCGGTGCATTGGTTAGTGCAGAATGATTTGCAAGCTCCTTATAAAAAGAAATATCTATGATCACCTGGGTTATGCCTAACTTAGAAGCGATTGCTTTTGCGGAGTTGATTTCATGCCTATGGTTCTGCCCATAGTCAAAAGTTAATGCTACGAGATCAATATCCTCCTTTATTGCCATGGAAGCGAGCGTTGTTGAGTCTAACCCGCCAGATAAGAGCACTATACCGAAATGATGTGTCATTTTTCCTTACTGGATTTGCCTGCTTGGGCGACAATATTAGCAAGAGCAGCAGAAGCAACCCGTGCCTCTGGTGGGTCAGCACGACTTGTCAAAGTTATTGGCACCTTGGCTCCCAAAACAATGCCGGCCGCACAGGCGCTCATGAAATAAACCATCATTTTGAAAAGTGCATTTCCAGTTTCAATATTTGGGACTAAAAGAATATCGGCATTTCCGGCTACGGGGTGGTTTATTTTTTTAAGGTTGGCAGCTTTGGTTGAAATTGCATTATCAAAA